>Ga0163110_10000684_pt1 | contig 16360 bp, 25 predicted proteins | sample CRUFie1St17metaG_FD_108703 | JGI IMG/M metagenome (GOLD analysis project Ga0163110, IMG submission 108703) | Marine microbial communities from the Costa Rica Dome - CRUD Field 142mm St17 metaG | ecosystem: Environmental > Aquatic > Marine > Oceanic > Photic zone | place: Costa Rica: the Eastern...
ATTTCTTTATGCTCTTTGTTCCTGTTATGGGTCTGTGGACAAGTTCCATCGGCATTATTGGTCTTGCTCTCAACCTTAGGGCTTACGACTTTGTATCCCAAGAGATCAGAGCAGCAGAAGACCCAGAGTTCGAGACGTTCTACACCAAGAACATCCTTCTGAACGAAGGTCTCCGTGCTTGGATGGCACCTGCCGACCAACCACATGAGAACTTCATCTTCCCAGAAGAAGTATTGCCAAGAGGCAACGCTCTGTGATATACTGAGGGGGTCTCGACCCCCTTTTTTCATGGATGCTTTACAAAATCTGGAAGTATAGTCTAGGCAGTTTCAGTGACGACAAGACAGCTCCTTATGATGATTACGTTGCTATCGTACGCACCATTATTTTTGTTAGTTACATGGTCACTAACGCTTTTATCGTATCTGGAGTGGTGAGGCACTGGAATGCAAACACTAGTGATACATCTGGTAGCGTTCTGGAATGTAGTTGTAATGAATTGCATTCAACCCGCTAACTGGAAATACTGTTACCGAGTTGATGAATGGTTAGTTCCTGAAGTTATACAAGGTTATAGACTTTGGACAGGCGAGACCACACCCTACCAAAATGAAAAGGAATTCCTAAATAGTGACATATCGTCGCCGCGTTAGGGGATCCTGGCAAAACCCAGGACACCCCTACTTTTTTTGTCTATATAATGGGACCGCGAATCACAAATGAAGCTTCTGATTGCTCTATTCGCTACACTCTTTCTCGCTGCACCTGTTTGGGCAGTGGACGTTCAAATGGGTGCCAATGGCAACCTAGTATTTGATCCCGCAGAGGTTACCATCTCTGCCGGGGAATCAGTCCACTTTGTAAACAACATGCTACCACCTCACAATGTGATCGTGGAGGGTCGCCCTGACCTTGCCCACGAATCACTTGCAATGCTCCCTGGTGAAGAGTTCGATGTCACCTTCCCTGAAGTTGGTGACTACACCTACTGGTGTGCTCCTCACAAAGGCGCTGGCATGATTGGTACAGTTCACGTTCAATAATTTCAATGTTCAAAATCACAATCCGCACCCCCGAAGGCGAAGACACAACCTTCGACTGTCCTGAAGACTCCTACGTGCTCGATGCTGCTGAAGAAGCAGGCATCGATCTTGATTACTCCTGCCGCTCTGGTGCATGTTCTACATGTGCTGGCAAGGTGGTAGAGGGCACAGTAAATCAAGACGACCAATCATTCTTAGACGACGATCAAATTGAAGCAGGGTTTGTCCTCACCTGCGTTGCCTACCCCACCTCTGACTGCACAATTTTGTCCTCCCAGGAGGATAGTCTGTACTAAATAAAGTTGATGTAGTATAGTTGTGTTATCAATGTCACTATCAAGGAGACTTACACTATCTGACACTGGTACTGATCTGAAACATACCAAGCAAGTTTTGGATAGTGATGGCACTAAAGATGTTACTCCTCCGGAGAATGCATCTCCTATGTGGCGCTTCCGAGAACGTTGCTGGAAACGTCTTCAGCAAGATGATCATGCTAATACTGTAAACTACTGGCGCAATCAAGAATTGGCTAAAAAGGCAGTGATGATGGAAGTTGCTGAACTTGAAAAGAAAAAAGCACGCACTGGTTCTTATTGACCACTAAGCAATAAGATGATATAATACCTGAGTGACCTCCTTATTATGAAAAAGATTAGACGACACCAAGTCAAATCTAAATGGTATTACATCTTCTGGGGCATCGCAACTGTCTCAGTGGTGGCGGGGCAAATTTATGTTGGAACAGGATTCCGACAGATGGCATCTTCTCTTTCAGAAGGTGCCGATTTATTTTCCGATTACATAAAAAGCATACCGACTTATGAAGGCAGTAGTTTACTCCCGCGATAATTGTCAGTGGTGTGATAGAGTCAAGCAACTCTTCGCCTCTGTTGACATCGATTATATCGAGTATAAACTAGACAAAGATTTCACACGAGAACAATTCATTCTGGAATTTGAGGAGGCAGCAACGTTTCCTCAAGTATCCATCAACAACAAAGCGATAGGTGGATGCAAAGAAACTTTGAAGTATCTTCAGGATCGAGAGATGATCTGACTATGAACAAGGGGTTTGAACTCCTTCTTCGCAACCGCAAAAGGAAACCAAACTTCGCAAGAATTATTCCTCTGTTCAAATTGTTTGGGGTAAAATATTCCCTACATATAGAAAGAGAGAGAAACAATTATGTCTCTTGATTCCACAGTCGTTTTTGTAGTCATGGGTGTTGTCATCCTACTACAGACCGTTGGTTTAGGACTAGTAATTGGTTACCTAGTTCGGGCGTACATCCATGATGTAACACCACAGTACACACACCCCGAGATGTTTGACGAGAACGGCAATCCGATTGCTGAGTCACTTATCTCCTTTCGATTTGAGGGTGACACTCCACATTTAGATGAATTTGAAGACTAACTATGGCAAAACTTCCTGATAATCCTCTTGTATCTGAGTTGTTCAAAGCAGTTCACGGTGCTAAGACGGTTGACAAAAAGGTAGAGATCCTGTCAAACAATAAGCGGGATGATGTAAAGGCAGTGTTGATCTGGAACTTTGATAAGAAGATCTTCAGTGCTATCCCAGAAGGACCTGTACCTTACAAGGTAAACGATACTCCTGCTAATCATGTGGGTCACACACGTCTGATCAGTGAGTGGCGCACCCTTTATAACTTCATCCGTGGTGGCAACGATCGCCTGTCACAGATGAAGCGTGAGACTATGCTGGTCCAACTCCTGGAGACTCTTCATGCTGATGAGGCAGAGATTATCTGTCTGGTCAAGGACGGTATGCTGCAAAGCAAGTATCGCATCACCCGCAGTGTTGTAGAGAAAGCATACCCTGAGATCCACTGGCGTGATAAGTGAAGTTTCTCATTGATCTAACTGATCATTGTAACTCCAAGTGTCCTCTGTGTGCCAGGCACAAGACATCTTATAACGATGAGGTAGCGGTGTTGAAACCGGACCCATCAATGAATCGTTCTTCCATTAGCATTGAGCAGTGGAAGGAGTGGTTCCCACCAGAGACCCTTAGGAAGACAGAGTTGATGTACTTCCAAGGGTCTTTTGGTGAACCCACATTGTGTGAGGACCTGCTAGAAATATATTCCTACACTCTGAATGTCAATAGGAATATCATTTTCCAGATGAGTACCAATGGAGGCACCCGAGACCAAGAGTTTTGGGGTAAACTTGGTGCTCTCATGGGAGCATCACATAAAGATTCTTTTCTTATCTTCTCTATCGATGGGTTAGAAGATACCATACAACAGTATAGGGTAGGTGTAGACTACAATAAAGTAATCAGTAGTGCTAGAGCATTCATTGCTGCTGGTGGACCTGCTGTGTGGAGGATGCTAGTCTTCAAACACAATGAGCATCAGACTAAGCGTTGCAGAACACTCAGTAGGTTGATGAAGTTCAAAGACTTTCAACACACGAAGGTCAATGATATGTATGATGCTAGTGGTAAGGGAGATGGTACATTCACTTACGAATACAAAGGCACAGTCAGAAAACTAGAAGTAGTTTCTGATCCTGCCCACGTATTCAAGAACAATCCTGTTGCTGATGACAGTCCTGTTGACTGTAGATATAAACACCAACGTGGTAAACCAGGACAACTGAGGATTGATAGTCGGGGTGTGGTTCATGCCTGCTGCTTCCACCAGTCACGTCTAAGGTTCTTCTACCCACAGTTCTATGTCCATGATGACATCGATGCTCCCGCAGAGTTCAGGGACATCAAGAACCCAAACAAAGGTGTGGGTGCTGAGTATATGCAGAAAGTATTCTGGGATAATGTCATACCACTGATCGAAAACCAGGGTGGTATCAAATCTATATGCTTACAGCACCACAGTCTTGAAGAAGTATTGCAGACTCCTTTCTTCCAGCATACTCTAGTGGATTCATGGGATAAGAAACCCCATATCTGTGCAGACTACTGTGGTACCAAGCGGTGTAGAAGTTGACAGACCTACATAGTGTGGTATAATTACCATACGTTCATCCAGAAGGGACTTCATATCCCATGCCTGGACGCAAGTAAGTCGCGGAACGGAGCCGTTCATCCCATGGCGGAACTACTACTTTACTCAGGTATACTTTGCGAAGATGCGGATGCTATCATCCTCAGAGTTCAAAAAGATATGTACCTGAAGAATGAAATCAAAGTTGAGTTAGTTGAGACTATTCAGGATGCAACTCCTGAATGTCCTTGGGACGCAAACGACTAAAGGAACGGGCCTAAAAATCCAATTACTTTAGGAGTAAGACTGATGACTACCATCACTTATCGCGGCGTCAAGTATGACGCTGAAGGTTACAAGGCAAAGGTTCTTCAAGAACGTGACCAGCGTAACAACCATGACCTCATGTATCGTGGAGTCAAGGTAGAACGCAAGTTCGCTTCTCAATCCTGAGTCATACTAAGAGAGGTCTTGACACCTCTCTTTTTTTATCTTATGCTATACGTATGGAACGAGACAAACTAAAGATTATTATCTCTGACCTAGAGATGCTGCTTAGTGCATTGAAAGCAGAAGTCTACTCCGACGTTGAGTCGTATCGATTTGACGAATGCGACCCTGTTGAGTTAGACTACGACGAAACCTACGAAGGTCCATGACGCCGCTGGCAGTACGAAGATCTATGAAACCAACTGTAAAACTGGTAAGCAATACGCCTGACGCTGAGCAGATGATGGCGTACATTGCTCGCGTGAGCAACCCTTCTAATCAAGAGAACGAAAAGTATGCTGGGTTGCTCCGCTACTGTATCAAGCACAACCACTGGTCTGTGTTTGAGCAATCCACTATGACTCTGGAGATCAATACTACCCGTGCTATCGCAGCTCAAATACTGAGGCACCGTAGTTTTACTTTCCAAGAGTTTTCACAACGCTATGCAGACTCTAGTCTGCTGAGAGATTCTATTCCTATTCCTGAACTGCGTCGTCAGGATGACAAGAATCGTCAGAATTCTATTGATGATCTTGATCCATTCGTAGTACAGAATCTGGAGTTGCAGATGCAAACTCTGTTTGATTCTTCCATGGCACTGTATCAACAGATGCTTGAGCGTGGTGTGGCAAAGGAGTGTGCAAGGAATGTGCTTCCACTCTGTACGCCCACCAGAATCTACATGACAGGTTCATGTAGGTCGTGGATCCATTACATCAATTTGAGGACTGCCAACGGCACACAGAAAGAACACATGGAGGTTGCCGAAGCATGTAAGGAGATCTTCATTGAACAATATCCATCGGTGAGTGAAGCATTGGAATGGCAAGAATCTGTGGAATAAATTTATCACACAATGGATCACTTGCTATTGTAGAAGACGGTGAGGTTCTCTTCTATCTGGAAGAAGAAAGACTGAGTAAGATCAAACGTGATCGATCTGCTATCCAAGTAGCAAAAAAGTATCTGGACTCTAGCATTGACAAGGTTACTATCTGTGACTGCTATACCAGATACTATCCAGAGAAGTTTATCCTACGACTCAAGCAGAAAAATAATCTGACTAGAATTGTAAAGGATCTAGGCATCCCTATTGTGGACTATCGCACTAGGCATCATGAGTGTCATGCTGCCAGTGCTTTTTACAACTCAGGGTTTGATGATGCTGTATGTGTAGTGATGGATGGGAAGGGATCCAATGTAGTCAAGGATGGACTGAACTTCTGTGAGGTTGAGAGCATCTTTGTACATGACAAGCAAGGATTCATTCCTGTCTTCAAACACTACTCAACTTTCTGGAGTGAAGATGAGTGTGCAAAACTGAAGGAACCCTACTGGGAGGGTAATCATTTCTATAGTGACCGTACCAGTGTGGGTCAAGCGTACCGTAGGGTGTCACGCTTCTGTGGGTTCGATGAACGAGAGGCAGGTAAGACTATGGGTCTGGCACCATACTGTGAGACCAAACAGGAACCTGATCTATTCAACGTCGAGTACAACCATAGTGTATGCAGCAAGGAATTGTATGCAGAAGGACACACTACCGCATACACCGGTCCAGAGTGTACTAAAATAGAATTGGCACATCGGTTACAGATATCTGCTGAACAGCATGCTCTACGCATCATTCAGAAAGCAGTCACTGCAACCGGAAAAACAAACGTCGTAGTTAGTGGAGGATTCTTCCTCAACTGTGTTGCTAACTACAAAATCATGAAAGAACTAGACATAAATCTTTATGTCGATCCTCTTTCTTATGATGGAGGTCTCTCCATTGGTTCAGCGTTACTAGAACATCATGAAGACACTCTATTTGGGACCTGTTTATACTCTGAACCACATCAAGGGGGATGAAGTAAGTCTGCAAGATGTTGTAGACCTGCTGGTGAATCAGAACCCTGTTGCAATCTTTCAGGGTAGGTCTGAGGCAGGACCACGTGCACTTGGCAACAGATCATTGCTCTATGATCCACGTGACCCTAACGCCAAGGCAAAGATCAATACGATAAAGAAGCGGGAACATTTCAGACCCTTTGCTGCAAGTGTGATGCTTGAGCATGCAAACGATTGGTTTGACATGGCAGGACTGAAGGAGTCTCCGCACATGATGTATGCCATGGACTGTTGGCCTCATCAATGGGATAAGATACCAGGTGTGCTGCACGTAGACAAGACCTGTCGCATCCAGACGGTAACTGGTCGGCAGAATCGTCACTACTACGATCTAATTCAGGCATTCCATAAGAGTACCGGTGTGCCTATGCTATTCAATACTTCATTCAACCTAGCAGGTCAACCTCTAGTCGAGTCACCTGAGGATGCAATGGAAACCTTCCATGGGTCAGAGATACCTTATCTTTATTTCCCTGAGATCGGGCGACTCATTTCAAAATGAACTTTTCATTTCCCGAGAACCGGAAAAAAAACTCCGGCAAAAATTTGGTCATAGGGGTCAACCTATCTAACAATGGATCTATCTGTGCATTGTATGAGGGCAAGGTAATATTTTACCTGGAAGCAGAAAGACTTACGCGAAAGAAATGGGATCATCGGGTCAAGACCCTGATCAAATACTTACCACAGGCAAGTCACATTGCATTAGCAGACTCTCACTGGGTGCGTGGTAATAAGAAGGTGGACAACATCAAAGACCTGATGAAGTTCAAGAAAGAATTTCCTGATGCAAAGATCCATGACTATAGAAAGCATCATCACCTGACTCATGCTGCCTGTGCATACTACAACTCAGGGTTTCGTAAGGCATCCTGTATTGTAGTGGACTCCAATGGTTCTAAGACCAGCGAAGGACTTGAGATAGAATCTATATTCTCTGCACCTAATTTTACTACCACTCACAAGAGGATCTTTGGTCCGGATAGTATTGGTTGTGGTCGTCAGTTTGAGGAGACTGCTCTGGTCTATGGGTGGGACCACCGAGATGCTGGTAAAGTTATGGGTATGAGTGCATACAATGATGAACCTGCATTCAGCACACAACTACAGTGGGAGCAACGATACGAAGAACTTTTGGAGATGCGGACATCGAACAACGTTGTAGTTTCTGGTGGGTGTTTTCTAAACTGTGTTGCCAATTACAAAATGAAGAAGAAGTTCCCTCATATAAATCTATATGTGGAACCCATTGCTCATGATGGAGGCACCGCTATTGGAGCAGCGTATCTAGCATACTATGAAACCAAAACTTGACATCTTAGATGTGAGTGCTTCAATAGGATGTAACTTGCAGTGTAAAGGTTGTAATCATTTCAGTAATTATTTTGCTCCTAGCAGTAGAATAGACACGGATCAATTACTCCAAGACATTGCTACAATACTTCCACGGTTAGATGTAAATCGGATCTCTATCATTGGTGGAGAACCGCTATTGAATCCCCGTTGCAAAGAGATCCTCGATGCATGTACAACACACTCTAATTCTCCTGTCTATCTCTACAGCAATGGTCTATTGCTCCTACAGAATGAAGCGTGGATCAAAGAAAGTTTAGAAAACCCACGGGTTTATCTAAGAATCAGTATCCATGTTGATCTAGTTGAAGATGTGATCAAGAAATTCAATCACCCTAAGGTGCTTGTAACTGAACATCACACTGGCAAGGACCGTTGGTTCAACTCAATCAGGAAGAGTGGTGGTAAGGTACATCCTTACAACCATGGCAAACCTGATAAGAGTTTCAAAGCATGTTCCTGTCCTAATACACAACTATACAATGGTAAGTTATGGAAGTGTCCTAACACGGCATTCCTAAAAGAACTATTGTATGTGACTGAACAATCTGATGATAGAGATTGGCAAGAGTATCTCGTCGATGGACTACCAGTTGACTGCACTGACAATGAATTGACAAATTTCTGTAATAATAGTAAAATTCCAGAAAGCGTATGCAATATGTGTACTGCTAGACCACTCAAGTTCAGTGCCGCACTGCAAGAGAAAACCAAACGCAAGGCAATTACAACCTAATGCCCATTTATCCTGTAAAAAATTTAGAAACTGGTGAGACTAAGGTTTTGTCTATGACTATCGCTGATTACGATCAGTGGAAGATAGACAATCCTGGTTGGGACAAAGACTGGTCACAAGGTGTCGCATCAGCCGTTAGTGGGTGTGGCGATGTCTATAGCAGAACAGATGGTGGATGGAACGAAGTTCTATCTAAAGTCGCACAAGTTCCCGGCTCCAAAGTCAAACCCCAGAAAACCACACACGCCTAATGCCTGCACGTCGTAAGAAGATCATGTCATCAGTCGGCGCTGGAATGACAGCGAAACAGATGCGAAGAAAGAAACCCATCAACTCGGAGTCGATGGTTCCTATTGAGGCAATCACTGACAATCAAAAGGTTGTCTTTGATGCATACAATGAGGGTAAAAACTTGTTTCTCTACGGTGCTGCTGGCACTGGCAAAACATTCATCACTCTTTATCTTGCTCTGCGTGAGGTATTAGATCCATTCACTCCTTACAATAAGGTGGTGCTGGTTCGCTCACTAGTTTCTACACGCGAGATTGGTTTCCTACCAGGAGACCATGAAGATAAGTCTGCTCTTTACCAAATTCCTTACAAGAATATGGTAAAGTATATGTTTGAACTCCCCACTGACAATGAGTTTGAAATGCTTTGGGGCAACCTGAAGACACAAGAGTCCGTCACCTTCTGGTCCACTAGTTTTATCCGTGGCACTACACTTGATGACTCCATCATTATTGTGGACGAATCTCAGAACCTGAACTTCCACGAACTCGATAGTATTATTACTAGGGTTGGTGAGAACTGTAAGATTATGTTCTGTGGTGACGTAGCACAAACTGATTTGGTCAAGACTAACGAGAAGAATGGGATCCTAGATTTCATGAAGATCGTTCAGCGTATGCCTGAGTTCGTACTAACTGAGTTTGGTATCAACGATATCGTTCGCTCTGGTCTGGTCAAGTCTTATCTCACAAGTAAAATTGAACTTGGTATGTAATGTTTCAGCATGTAGAATGTGATCTTCCGGCACTTGCCCGGAAGAATATTGAAGGGATTCGATTTTACACAGTCAATGATAGACCGATGGTGTCCATCACCTCGGTCACTTCCCACTACAACAAAGAAGTCTTTGTCAAGTGGAGGAAGAAAGTCGGTGAAGCGGAGGCAAACCGCATCACTAAACGTGCCACTAGTCGTGGCACAAAAACTCATACCTTGATCGAAACATTTCTCTTGAACAAAGAGGTTGAGTTCAAGGAACCTGGTCCTAAGATGTTGTTTCAGCAGGCAAAAAAGACCCTGCAAAACATAAATAATATATACGCTCTGGAAAAGAGCTTGTATAGTGAAGAACTTGGGGTCGCCGGAACGGTAGACTGTATTGCCGAATACACAGGTGAGAACGGCGAACCCGAGTTAGCAATCATTGATTTCAAGACAGCAGAAAAACCCAAACCACGGGATTGGATTGAAAACTATTTCGTACAAGCATCTGCCTATGCATGTATGTTCTATGAACGTACTGGTATCCCTGTAAAGAAACTTGTCATCATCATGACATGTCAGAACGGGGAGGTGGAAGTGTACGAAGAGTATGATAAAATGAAATACATGAAACTACTTATCCAATACATTCAGAAATTTGTCGAAGAAAAAATCAATGAGTTCCAAAACTGAAATGCGATCTATTTTGAAGCAAAAGTTCCTGTGTCAGGACAAATTCACAAATGACATTGAAAATTTGGTGAAGGACAACGCCGAGATGAATTACATCGAAGCGATCTGCCATTACTGTGAGACCAACAACATTGAGATCGAATCAGTATCAAAACTCATCACCAAACCTTTGAAAGAAAAACTCAAAGGAAATGCAACAAACCTAAATTACTTGAAGAGGACATCTAAAGCAAAGTTTTTTAGTATCTAATGCAACTCAAAGAGTGGACGCTTGCTAAAATGTGTAAACATCTTTCGGAAGAAAGATTGTTGGAGGTTAGTAAAAGCGTTGACTATGTGAGAGAGCAAAGAGGATTCTGGATTTCTAACTTCAAGCAGGTTACTCCCGAAGAGATAGCATCTCTAGAAGCGGAGAGACCTACCACAAGACTGCTGAGTATTCATGTTATCAACGGGTGCAATCTCGCCTGTCGTGCATGTAATCACAACAGCAGTCTTCTTGGTGTAAAGAGTGGTGTTGACATCGATGCGTTGATAGATGACATCAAATCTTTTCTGCCAAAAGTATATGTCTGGAGTCATATTAGTATCATCGGTGGCGAACCTTTACTAGAACCCCGCACGAGAGAGGTCGTAAAGGTCACCAGAGAGGTCGCAGAAGCAACTGGGCAGACCTGTAACATAAAACTGTTTAGCAACGGTTCACGCCTCTTACAGGAGAAGGAGTGGATCGTTGATGAAATGCTGAAGGGTGTGAACTTCCGAGTAACCTTTCACAAACCCTGGTATACCCAGCAGGGATCGGTAAACTGGGAGAACGCAGCAAAATTCATAAGATATTGTAAAGAACGTGGCGCTGACACAGAAAACCTGTTAGAATTTAGTGAGGCGTTCCGTCTGCTTGATGGGAAACCTAGACAGTGGTTTGATATTGTCAAGTACGATATCAAAGATGACCAGATCAAATACTATCCCTTTGAGGAGGGAGATCCTGAGGAAAGTTTCACTCATTGTACGTGCCCGAACAGTCAACTGTATAACGGTCACCTTTGGAAGTGTCCCATGATCTCCTACCTGAGAGAGTCCCTTGATGCAACCAATCAAATGGACGATCCAGAATGGCAGAAGTATTTGGCCTACAAACCCACTAGCATACACTCATCCCAAGAAGAGATTCAACAATCCTTTGATGAGGTAACAAAACCACATTGGATCTGTTCCATGTGTCCTCGCAACCCTGTATGGTTCACGGCAACTAAACAGTTGGATGCGAAATTGAAAAAGAACATTGCTATGCATGATGAAGCAACCTATGACACCGTTTGATACTTACAAAGAGTATCTGGCGTACAAAAATCATTTCTCCAAGGAGAAGTATGATTACTTTAGGTATGCTGGTAAGTCTAGAGCAAGTCTTGACTCTTTCTACAAGAGGAAAGACAGATACTTTTTTGAGAAGACCTCAAGGAAGTATAAAGATGAGGACATCAGGAACTTCTTCCTTGCTAACTTCATCAGCACTGACAACCCATCAGGTATGTGGATCGGTAACATCATCCGTAGTGGTGAAGGTGTCTTCAAAGAATGGCAGCGCCGCCAACAAAGTTTGTTCTACAACTTCAAAGGTACGAACAAAAATATGATGGAGCAGTATGGTCTGCAAGTATTCCTTGAACCAAAGGATGGACACCCACCATTACTCAAAGAATATCTGGCAGGCAACCTCAGTATTGAAGAGGCAGTTATCTATGAACAACTGTTTGGATACTGCAAAGACTACGATAAAAAACTAGATGATCCTGTGTGGCATACCATCGGTATGAAAATTCGCAAGTACCTACCCTTCCTAAATATCGACAAGGAAAAATACAAACACCAGGTAATCACCGAACTAAATGACCAGTTTTTTTGAGAGTGAAAATGTAATGCGTGAGATGACCAACATCTACGAGTTACAGAAAGAATTGTACGGTGTTATCCAAAAGTTTCCCTACATGAGTCACGATGCGAAGTGGGAACACATCGAGACGTTGAAAGAATTGTTAGAAAAACAGCAGATTATGTGGACCAGAATGTCCTTGTCGGATGATCCTGAAGCGATTGAGATGAAAGAAAAACTCATGGAAGCGTCGAAGGATATGGGATTTGGCAACGCAGACATGGGTACCATCTTCCGCAACATGCATAATGTGTTAGTGCAAATGCAAACCCAACTAAGAAAATGATCCACCATGGATCTCCACTCAGAATATAGCGAGGAGTTTGAGAGTGATTGGTACGCCTCATTCGGGTTGTCCATCGAAGAAATTCGATTACTACATGATCACATCTGTTATGCGATAAAAACTTGGCCAGGATCACCTGCTCGTCCGCCAGAGGAACAGGAGTTCTTGCAGTTTCTAAAAATAAAACTGTCTGCTATGTTGATGCAGCATTCTTTCGACATGCTTGACACATAAACCTGGAGGAGTTAGAATGCACTTGTATCATATGTGGTATCTGATGCCTAAAGGTTTCAACAAACTGTCAAATCTCAAACCAACTACTCTGACAAAAGCAGATTGTACACCACCTAAAACTGAAGGGATTTTGAACAACGCACATATCGCTCGCGACTCCAAGGGAAATGTTGTGAACCCACGTGAGCACCGAGCAATCGAAGATCGTAAGCGCATGAATGTGATCGCTTGCACTGGTCTGCTGTTCGTACTCTTCGGTCAGATCTACATGGGATATTCTTTCAACAACATGTCTCGGAGCATTGACCGCATGATCGACTCCTCCTTGACAGGATCTAAATAGGACGCTATACTATGTGTCCGGTGACAATCCAAACAATCCACCGAATCTAACAAATCTTATGTCTTTCGCAGACCTCAAGAAGCAATCCAAACTTGGTAGTTTGACTTCCAAACTGACCAAAGAGATTGAAAAAATGAATACCACCGGTTCCAACAACGCAGATGATCGCTTGTGGAAACTGGAGGTTGACAAAGCAGGCAACGGTTATGCTGTTATCCGTTTCCTTCCTGCTCCCGAAGGGGAAGAACTTCCTTGGGCAAAGGTGTGGTCTCACGCTTTCCAAGGTCCTGGAGGTTGGTACATTGAGAACTCTCTGACCACTCTGGGTAAGAAAGATCCTGTCTCTGAATACAATCGCCTGCTGTGGAACAGTGGCACTGATTCTGACAAGGATCTTGCACGTAAGCAGAAGCGTAAACTCAGTTACACTGCTAACATCTACGTTGTCAAGGACCCTGCTAATCCTCACAACGAAGGCAAAGTCTTCCTGTATAAGTTTGGCAAGAAGATCTTTGACAAACTGACTGCTGCTATGCAACCTGAGTTTGAGGATGAGGAAGCAATCGATCCCTTTGATTTCTGGGGTGGTGCCAACTTCAAACTGAAGGCAAAGAACGTTGCAGGTTATCGCAACTACGATTCCTCTGAGTTTGCTGCATCTTCTCCTCTTCTGGACGATGATGATGCACTGGAAGCACTGTGGAAGAAGCAGTATTCACTGCAAGAGTTCACCAATCCAGACCAGTTCAAGTCTTATGATGAACTTGAGACTCGTCTCAACTCTGTGCTGAACAACTCACGTCCGAAGCGTGTGGATCCAGAGACCTTTGATGAGGAACAGGAGATCACCACGAAACCAGAATCTGAGTTGAAAGCAACAGTTGCTGCCGCTGCTAGTGCTCCTGCTTCTGAAGACGACAGTGATGATGCTCTGTCTTACTTCCAACGTCTTGCTGATGCATGATGCAGACATTCAGATTTTCTGAATTGATCGGAGTCTGGGAAGGGGATAAACTCCCCCTCCTGGACTCTTCTCTTAGTGAGATCTATAAGACTCGGGATGAGAAACCTGAATCTGATGGGTTTTCTAACGTTGATGGGTGGCAGAAACTTATGAATGGTCAAGACCAACTTCAGAACCTGAAGGTCTTGATCTACCAGAGAGCGTTAGAGTATTGCAATATGCATGAGAAAGTCAATGCACTAGAGTTTACCTCATTCTTTGCAAATATCAATGGTACTGGTGCATCAAACTGTATGCATCATCATACTTTTGGAGAGATTAGTGGAGTATTCTGGTTGAAAGCACCTAGAAAGTCGGGTGATTTGATCATCATGAACCCATATCCGCAGCAGCATTGGAATACGTCAGTCAGACCTAAGACTGATCGGAATGCTCTTGTTCTGACTCCCAAAGCAAACCATGGTGTGTTCTTCAACAGCAACCTGGTTCATTATGTGGACGTGAATAGATCGGACAGGGACAGGGTATCTGTAGCATGTCACCTTCGTATCCTGGACTAAAAACGACTTTTTATTTACCGAAAAGGGCAAAAAAAACTCCGGGCATTTTTTGCCCCTATAGATTTTTATGGCATACAAAAACATTGTTATCATCGAGAAGAATATTGATGTAAAACCGTTTTTGGATGAAATCGACCCAAAACACTGGGATTGGGTGGCAACGCAAACTCAAAGAAAGATCGGTGGCGACAAAAACCCATATGGGTTCTTACCCCTTGTTTGGGCACAAGTCAAGAGAGGTGAAGATCCTCATGATGCCATGGGACAAGCAAAAACCCCATTATACGACTTATATCCAAAAGTGCAAGAATTTTGGAAAAAGTACAATATTACTGAAACGGGCAGAGCAGCATTTTTCCGATTATTGCCCGGAGGCACTGTAGGAGAGCATATTGACCGAGGAGAGTATTATAAGAAAAAAGACAGATACCATTTGTCCCTACAGGGGACTTATTTGTATAAAGTCGGTGATGAGCAAATGTTAGTCCCACCGGGCACTTTTTTCTGGTTCCATAATAAATTACCCCACGCTGCAAAGAACGTAGGGCCTGTTGATAGATATTCTCTAGTTTGGGACGTTCCACATAGTCCCAACAATCCTCAACATTTATCGAGGACTAGCAATACGTAAATTATCGCCTTTCTTGAGTTTACGGTTGACAAATTGACTAGAATCAGTATATGTCAAAATTGCACGCATATCTTCTTTGATAACGCTGATATATTGTGGGAGAAGAGCAAAAATTTGACGTTTTTCATCATTTTTCTTCTCTTCATATTCTAAGTTCGACACAGACACACATCCAGTTTCTGTGTAGTTTAGACCTTTCTCAGAGTATGTAAAAGTATGGTTTGCATCACACTCTAGACCAGCACTCTGAATTACGACATTTTCAGAGTTTCTACGCTCAATAGTTTCGTAGTGATGAATATTGTTTAGATTTTCTGGACCACCATACTTATTGTCAAGGTAGCGTTTGAAATCATACCCATTCATGGGCCATTCATCCCTGACGTTGATAATGTTGTTGGACAGGAGAACAATCCAATCGAGATCTGGAGAACCGTATAGAGTGTTTGCTACGTTGTCGGGACGATCATCTCCCTCAATCACAAATTTTTTGAATGCGGTGAGACTTCCAAAAATATCATCACGAATTTTACCTCGTTTGAAGATATTTGTTGTCTCAACGTAGTCAAAACTAGATGTCCTGTTGTCTGAGAATGAAGGTAGTAAAACCTTGGGGAAATTTGTAAAGTAAGGCATTAGAATCCGATGTCCTCCTCAGTGATGTCATTGTCACCCATAAGTGGACCTTTGATACCAGTTGATGTACTCCTTCTGGCATCTTGAGCACCAAACAGCTGCTTGGCGTCTGGTCCATCTCCAGTGTAATCTTCGCGGAATATAGGAGTCAACTCAGTAAACGACAAAATCATTTGAGATCTTACTGGTTGTGATCCTGCCTTAGCATCATGATATGATTGATAAACACCTTGGTCAGTAAAGTTGATTGCACACTGCGTCAGTGCACATATCTTATGTATGGGAAGACCTCTAATTCTCCTGTCTCCATTGAAGTAAGAAACCCTGAAAACATCTGGAGATCCTAAGAAGAGAGCATCCTCAGGACCACTACCACCTGATCCACCAACAGGAGTGGTTGCTTGGGGCAACATACCTTCTCTAAAGAATCGTTGAATTTTGCGAGCAGCACTTGCATCACTTTCCGAGTTGGGGGCAAAATCAAACCGGAAAGCAAAATTCCTCAACTTAGGACCAGCAAACAGTAGTTCTAAATTGGGATTCAACGTTTGTCCAGTTTCTCTAGTGATAAATTGTGCTGGATCAA
>Ga0163110_10000685_pt1 | contig 16336 bp, 10 predicted proteins | sample CRUFie1St17metaG_FD_108703 | JGI IMG/M metagenome (GOLD analysis project Ga0163110, IMG submission 108703) | Marine microbial communities from the Costa Rica Dome - CRUD Field 142mm St17 metaG | ecosystem: Environmental > Aquatic > Marine > Oceanic > Photic zone | place: Costa Rica: the Eastern...
AAGTATCTTGAGAAACAGAAATTAGAAGCACAACAAGCACAAAACGCTAATGCAAACTCCTTCTAGACAGAATGAACCACAAACACCTATGATTCCGATCAATCGTAGGTTAGAGGGTAGTCTTGATAGGATGTTGCGAAGAGCAACAGAGGGAGCGAAAGATATAGAGAGACCCAAACTAATATCTCTTGGCAAAGTTATCTCAGAATTAGATAACATTGGCAGTGGTATGAAAGAGATGAGAAATCAAATAAGAAATGAGATAAGGGCAAAGCAAAAATTTTATAAAGAAGAAACAAAAATACTCAAAAAAGACTCTGAAAACTTAGAAAGTATATCTTCAAAATTACTTAGAAGGTCATTAGCAGGTTTGGCAGCAGGGTTTTCTATATCACAGTTTGCAGGTGGTGATATAAAGGGTGGTTTGCAGGGAGCAGGGTTGGCATCACTACTGATGGCACCTGAAATAATAGAAACTATATCTGGAACAGTTATTCAAGCACTCGCTGTAAGGGGATTGATAGGTGGTAGACAAACACCCACTGCTGGAATAGCACAAAGTGTAGGTGGAGCGTCAAAATTACGTAACCCTTTACTCATCACTGCTGCACTCGCTGCTGGTCTTATTTTACCATCACTGGCAAAAGAACAACAATCGAGTGATAGGAGAAGGCAAGATCTTACAAAGAGAAGTATAATAGGTAGAGAAACTATCAATAAATCAGATGTTACAAGATACAGGGGACTTTTAGCAAGATTTGAAGACATATTAGACGGTATAAACCTTGAAAATAAAAAAAGGATTGATCAAAGCACTCTTAATATTTCAAAAGTAGAGGAAGGTAAAGATATTGATGATGTTTTTGATGATATAAAAATTGAGAAAGATGAATCATCAGAAAATATTGATAAACCTAAAAAAGATAATGAGGTAGGTGATACAGAAGATAAAGGATTTTTCGGTGGTCTTCTCGACGGAATAAAAAATTTATTTAAGGACTATGAAAATGATACAAAATTAGAATTTGAAGAATTCTTCAACATAAAATTAGAAGAAAATGTTGATTTGTCTAGAAATGAAAATGTCACCAATACTAATATAACAAATGAAGAAAATGTTACTAATACTGATATTACGAATGAAGGCAATATTGTAAGTAATTTTATAAATGAAAATAATACATCTATCACCGAGGGTGATGTTACTTCAAATAATATTCTTAATAATACACAAGAATTTATAAGTCAAAACGTTGATAATATCTCTAATATAAGTAAGCAAATATCATTTGATAATGTAATCAATAATGAATTCTTCGGTGATAATATATCAAATAAGTTTGAATCTGCAATTAATAATATAGATTTGTCATTATTAGCTCCAACTAAGAATGTTGCTAATACAAAAACAAATCTGTCAAAAAACGTAAGTAATAATATTATTGATCTTGGAGATACTCAGCAGCAACAATCATCTTCTGGTTTCACAGGTCTTTCTGCCATACCTACTTCTGTATTTGTATCAACCAAATTCAATTCAAGTGGAGGAGCAATTGATAAGTTTGATTCTGCAGCATCACTTAGATCTTATGGTGCCTTCTCATGATTGAAAGAAAATTAAGATTGACTGCAAATCTAACACGGAGATCGTCAAGATTCCTGTCTAATGAATTGCGTAATAGTTATAGACTTGAAAGAAGACTACAAGCAAACTCCTTACGCATCAAAAAGAAACTCGTAGAAGAAAGAAATCGTACACTAGAAGCGTTATACAGGAGCAGTACAGAAGAAAGAAAAGGTAGGAAAGGACTCTCGACACTTGGGGGAATTCTTGGTGGAGGAATATTAGCAAAAGGATTGCGTAGAAGATCACCTGGTGCATTACTAAGGGGGCGAAAGGCACCAACATTATCTAGGGGGGCAAAACTAAGTAGACTTGGAAGATTTGGTAAAATAGGTCCTCTTGCGATTATAGGCACAGGATTAGATTTTGTCGGGAGAAAAGCAGAGGGTCAAACAAATCTACAAGCAGGTGTAGGTGCAGCAGGTGGATTGGGTGGTGCACTTGCAGGTGCTAAGTATGGTGCAATACTCGGCACTGCGGTAGGAGGACCTATAGGCACTGTAGTTGGTGGCATAGGTGGTAGTATCATTGGTGGACTTGCAGGTGGAAAATTAGCGGATTTATTCACTGGTGCTGATAGAAGAAGACAATTTGAAATAGAGAAAAATATAATATTGAATCAAAAAACACTATTTTCTGACGCTAATGATGATCTTGAAAGAGTATTGGACAAATTTGCAATCAGAGTCCCAAGACTTGAATTTGCAAAGCGTGATGATGATGATGATCGCCCCAGATTTCTCCGTATTGTAATTCCGACACCGATTCCTAAAAAACCAGTTGAAGCAATAAAAGAGTTTTTCCAAAAACCAATAGTACAAGATGTATCAAAAATTGCAATTGCAGCAACTGCTCTCATACTATCACGAGGCAGGGCAAGGGGAAGTGAAAAAGTAATTATTGATTTATTGAGGAAAAAACCTGCAACTTTTACAAAATTGCCCTTGGAAAAACAACTTCAAGTAATAGTCAAAGATATAAAGAAACAGAATCTTATTGAAAGAATCAGTAAAAGTCCTTTCTTGACTAAGAGAGGTAATATAGTGCCTGGTCAGAAGGGTGCACCTGGCATGAGTGATAAAGGTAAACTTATAAGAAACCTGTCTAAGGAAGAGAGGGGACTACTGAAGATTATAAAAGATCAGAAAAAAAAGGATCTTAGTTTCATAAATTTCCTAAGAAAAAGTAAATTACAAAGTCCTAAACAATTGAAAGATGATCTTCTTAGGGTTACTAATCTTGAAAATCAAAAATTACAGAGATTAAGGGATCTGGGTAAAATTACACAGAAAGAATTTGAGAAGAGAAGTGATGAGATTTTCAAACTTTATAAACAAGAAAGAGTTAGAATTGATAGATATGAACTTGAATTAGAAGATTTGTTTGATAAAGCTCGACTATTTAAGAAAGCCCCTAAAGGTGAGGTGAATGAGAGTCCAAAAATGATGGAAGATTTCATAAAAAAAATAAGAACAATAAAGAAGAAGACTAATTTTGAACCAAATAAAACTTTTGAGAAGGATTTATCAAGCAATTTTGAACCACCAAATAACACTATTGCGATGGCAAGCGACATAAATCAACCAAGTGAAAATAATTTCTTTATAGGAGGAGGCAACCAAATACAACAACCACAAGTAATAGATGGCACCACGAGTGAAGTACAAACTGTGAATATAAACAACACCTACGACAATGTAACTAAATATGCTGAGATGACAGCACTAATGACAGTATGAATAAGAAGGTCATCTGGACTAAGGGTCATAAAATAAAAGATTTTTTTCTTTTTCCTCGTGGAGAGAGGGGAAATGACTATGTGAATATGTTGGGTCAGATACAATTTGTCAAATACTACGAAGATGTAATAGATCCATCAATACACGTTGAAATAGCAATAGTAGATCCCTTTGGTATTATAAACTCAGCACCTGTGAGAAGTGGATCTGAGGTATTATTGAAACTCGAACACCCAAGTCAAGATGATCCTATAGATATGAAATTGATAGTAACTAATATCATTGCACACTTGATTGATCAGAAAAGGGAGATATACACGCTCGTATGCGAAACAATTGGTTCATTATCTAATCATACAACCAGAGTTACAAAGAAACACACTGGATCTATTACAGCGTCAGTGAGTGATATTGTAAACACGAAGATAAAAGGTAAAATGCACTCTGTGGATACAACTTCAAATACTCTTGATTTTTATGGTAATTACAGAAGACCATTCAAGGTAATAGCAGATCTCTGTAGAAAATCAATTTTTAGAGCAGATGGAGCACCTGTAGGAGATGAAGGGAGTGCTGGATTTTTATTTTGGGAGTCACAAGATGGATACAATTTTAGAAGCATTGACTCTATATTCAATGGTGATGCCAAAGAAACTTACATAATGACACCTTACAAAGGTGGACTAGACCCAAAAAATAATTTTATGCTGGCAAGTGAACCTAAACTCAAAGAGAGTCATGATATCATAAAGAAACTGAGGAGTGGAACATTTAGCACTGCAAATTGGTATTACGATGTTCTTACAAGAAAGGTGACGTTTCATAATTTTAACTATAATAAACATATAGTCAAAGCAAATGAGGAAGTTCCAATTTATGACGGTCCTTATTCTAGAATAATTCTATCGACCATAGATCAGGGCACAACAAACTTAGATCCTGATGGTTTGAATACACTCACACCACAAAAACAAGCAGAATTTCAAGCACAAGCAAGTGCCAGATACTCTGCTCTGTATTCTCAAATGGTTGACATCACTGTGCCAATGAATTTATCATTGAGGGCAGGTGACGTAATTAATCTTGAATATCCCAACATAAATACAGATAGGAAGACCGCTAAGAATTCACCAGAAAATGGCAAATTTATGATTGCCAGACTATCACATGAATTTGGTAATTCAGAAGGTGATTTCACAGGACTTTCTCTAGTTAGAGACTCATTTACCATCAACGAGTAACATGAAAACTATCGAAGAACACATCGCAAGAGACAAAGAAATTCTTGCAGATCCAACAACTTCTGAACCCATGAAGAGACACTTGGTTGAAGAGTTACATGAACTTGAGGTTTATGAAGAGCATCATCACGATGAGATTGAAGCAGGGGATCATCATGATCCTAATGTTTTGGAATTATTCTGTGAGATGCACCCTGACGAACCAGAGTGCCTAGTATATGACGACTAATGCTTGAGACACGCCATTCAAATATTGAATTCCTTGGTAAGGATGGTTTCCAGTGGTTTATTGCACAGGTTGCCCCTGACAAGGTTTGGCGTGACTATAATAATCAAAACTTTGACAATGGATTCAGAGCAAAGATAAGAATCCTTGGATATCACCCTGCAGAGAGTGAAGGTGGGGATGGTATATCCGATGAAAATTTACCATGGGCACATTTTCTTGTATCTCCACAGTTTGGGGCAGGTAATAATTATACAGGCACAGGTTTTTCACTGCAAGGTGGAGAGATGGTGGTTGGATTCTTTCTTGACGGAGAGGAAGGACAACAACCTGTTGTACTTGGAGCATTTTATGCTAACTATAACATTACGGACTTAATATCATATAAAGAGGAACTAGAGAAGGGATCGACAGGATTCAAGGCGTTAGAGATTGATCCAAATATAGAATATGGTGATCATATTCAAATCAAAGCACAAGAACAGATATTGAAGTCAGGTGGTGTTATTGATAGTGACAAAACCGTAAGAGATAAAGACAATAAAAAGAAAAAAACAATAGAACATCACTTTGATAACAAATCATATCACGTACCAAAACCAGAAGTATGCACCGATCCAAGCAAAAAAACAGGTGGCATAGCAAAAACTTTACAAAAATTCTTTGACAGAGTAAACGAGCTTGAACAGTTCTCCGATGGATGGATTGATCCTGTGGTGAATAAAATTGTCAATATGAATGAACTCATAGATGACGCTTCACAAGAAATATCAGGGGCGATGTCTGGTGTAATACGCACCGCCAGATTTGAAATGTTCAAGGAGATAAACAGTGCTGTTGATGAAGCAGTGGATTTCCTAACACCAGATTTTCTTGAAAAAAGTATTGAGGCAAAGAAACAAAAGGATGGAATATTTTGTGCAATAGAAAATATTCTAAATGGTCTCAAAAAAGTGATTGGTGATTTTCTCAAGGGATTATTAGGAAATATATTAAATATCCCATTATGTGCTGCAGAGCAATTTTTATCTGGTTTGATGTCAAAATTGACTAATAGTATACAAAATATGATATCACCTCTTCTAAGTGGATTGAGTAAATTTACTGGAAAAGCAATGCCCACTTTCCAAAGTATGATGGCAAAAGCGATGGGAATTGCAGCAGCAGCGTTGGCATTGTTTGAGTGTGAGGGTCAACAATGTGATCCAAATCCTACTGACTTCCTTACAAATGTGGGTAATGATAAGAAAAAGCAGATCAATAAGAATAGTTTACTAAGTAAGTTTACCACACTTAGTGGAAGTGGATTAGTCGGTGGTATTGCAGATTTAGTAGGTCTTTCATTCCCTAACATTCCAAACATTGGTGGCATAGGTGATGTGGTTGGATCATTTGCAGGGGGATCACCTTTAGAAGGTTTAGTTAGTGGATGTAATGTATCAAGTAAAAAATGCGGACCTCCACGTATAGAAATCTTTGGTGGTGGTGGAATAGGTGCTGTTGCTGATGCTGTTATAAATGAAACTGGTAATATAATAGGGGTGAATATGAAGGATTTTGGTATTGGATATACAGAGCCTCCTTATGTTGCCATCATCGATGATTGTGAAAATGGAAAAGGAGCAACAGGAGTAGCAACTATAGATGATGAAGGTAAGGTAACTAATATAAGTATTCTTGAAGATGGAGGAGGTTATCTATCCAACATCATAAGTGACGAATTCAATTCTCAAGTTACCTCTGATCCTTCAGATCCCACCACCATATCAGACTTAGATCCATCAGATCCTTCAGTGCCTTCAATTGCAGATTCAGATTCTGAGGATGTAGATGTCAAACCTCCATCCAAAGTATCAGATACTGAGGGTGTGGATGTCATAGGTGAAATTGTCGATGCAACTATTATTTCTTCTGGTGCTAACTATGAAGAGGGTGATCTTGTGGTAAGCAGTGAAACAGGTCAAACATTTGTACCTGTCATCGAGGATGGTAGAATAGTAGGAGTCGAAGGTTCACCAATTGATCAAGGTCTCACTCAATTACCAGAGTTGATCGTAGAAACAAACACAGGATTTGGTGCTCAACTTCTACCCATAACTAAATTTGTGAAACGTGAGGAGTACACTGATCCAATTGTTCCTGAAGCAGAATTGATCACTGTTATTAGTTGCCCTAGATTCTATTAATTATGTCAGAAAAAACCAAAGTACCACCAATTGTGATTCAACACGCAGAGTGTGGTCACTTGACATTTGGTGATGAAAAAGATAAGGAGACAGGTAGACCTAGAGATGTTGGTCTTTATGGTGGTGACAGTCAAAAATTAAGGTTGTTTCGGGATGGTGGTTTTGAATTATGTTCTAGTGAGAGTCAGGGTGCCAATCAAACAAAGGGATCACTCATCAATCAGGTGTGTAATAATGGATTTCTTACCATAAATTCAGAGGGTGACATCACAATAAGAGCAAAGAATAAACTAATTCTAAATGCTGATCTTATAGAAATACAATCTACTAATGCAAGTGAAGATGGTATCACCATGTTGGCAGAGCATGATATCAAAATAAGAGCAAACAACAATACCATAATCACGTCAGACAATATTACAATAGATGCAAAGGAAAGAATTCTTTCACATTCTGAAGGTTGGCAGATTTTGATTGGTCAATGTATTAGACTACATGAACCACAAACAAAAATATGCCCTGCTTTTATGAGGGAATATATAGATGGACAAATCAAAACTCTGAAAAATTAGTTATGGCACAAATGAGAGACCTTGACACAGGCAAGGTGTATATTGGACCTGAAGATCCAAAGGATGATAGGTCAAAAACTACATTAAATGGTGATAAGGAATATGAAGGAACACTTGCATCAACAGGACCAGCGTTCATAGGAGGTCATAGTGAAGATGCAAAAGGTGTAGTCAACATTGGCACAGACGCTGCTGATTTCAGTCCTAATGTTGCAGGTCGTGCAGTTGATATAGAGGGTGATGTTAAAATCGTGACAGAGAGTGGTAAAGCACTTGATATTGAAGGTAACACTGTACAAGAAGGGAATACGCAGCAGACAGGAACGATTACAGCATCATCTACAGTAAAAGCAAGTAATTTTGTGGGTGATATCAGCACAACATCAGGCACACCACCAGGTTGTAAGTTATTTGATTTACCACATCCTAATATAAAAGGACACAGACTAAGACATGGTTGCGTCGAAGGACCTGAAGCAGCAATCTATGTAAGAGGTAAAGTATCTGTTGATGGTATTATAGAACTACCAGACTACTGGCAGAACTTTGTTGATAAAGAAACAATTTCAGTTCACCTTACACCAATTGGTGCATATCAAGAATTGTTTGTAGATCGTATTGAGTATGGTAAAAGAGTTTTTATAAAAAATCAAGCAGGTGGTAAGATAGACGCTTTCTACCAAGTGTGGGCAGATAGAGCAGGGGAAAAATTGATTGTAGAGTATGAGGGTGAGACTCCAGCAGATTATCCTGGTGATAGTAGTCTATACTCAGTCGCAGGTTATGACTATGACGTAAGGGATGATCATGAACACTACCGCACGACTGACATTTGACTTTGAGGTCAGATGTGCTATAGTAGGAAAAGTTACTTACACTTCAATGTTCACCGATCAATATGTTGACCGTCTAGAAATCTGCATGTCAGGTAGATATTTTAGAATATTTGGTTCAGAGGCAGAGATCAAGAAAATCGAATGCGACTCAGTTGATCAGTTTATGAGAGTATTAGAGGTTGCTAAACTTGCAGAGGAGATAGATAATGAAATCAAAGTTGTCTATGTCTAGATTTTCCCTTCCTCTTTCTGATATCAAATTTCATGATGTCCCTGTTGTAGGTCAATTCTATACAAAACAGGAAGTTGACAAGTTGATTAAAGATGCAGTAGATGAAGCAAGACGGATTGATGAAGAGTCAATGCGTAAACACAATAGGGATGCGACTATCATTAGTATGATATTAGGTTTTACGACCTTGGCATTGTTTGTTGATGGTTTACTGAGACTTCTTGGTGTTACACCTCCGTTCATGGGAATTGATATTGATATTCTAGATAAAATTACACAAAAAGTTGAATCCGACCTACTTCCCTTAGTACAAAAGATACCTCGAATCTAAAGGGGTATAAATAAGTTGAAGGAATGGTGTCAGGATTCATAGGTAATGCCACTTAGTAGACTTGAAAATTTTTTAAAGAATGTACAAGGGAACGTACTATACGTCAACCCAGAAGAACTTGATGCAACGGATGACGTAAGTAACAGAGGTAATTCTCGTACTCGCCCGTTTAGAACAATACAAAGAGCACTGTTAGAGTCAGCGAGATTCTCATATCAGTTAGGAAAAGATAATGATAAGTTTGATAAAACAACTATCTTAGTGTCACCAGGCACTCATTATATTGATAATAGACCTGGTTTTGTCATTGACGATAGTGGCACTGTTACTGATGTCAACGGATCTGCAGCTTCAATAAGTGAATTATCTATTGGAACAAAGTTTGATATACAAGATCCAGACAATGTTTTATACCATTTCAACTCTATACACGGTGGTGTCATACTACCAAGAGGAACATCAATTATAGGTCAAGACCTAAGAAAGACAAAGATAAGACCAAAATTTATTCCACAACCTGACAACGATAGTATAAAGAGATCCGCACTCTTTAGAGTAACTGGTGGTTGCTTCTTTTTCAATTTCAGTATTTTTGATGGTGACCCTGCTGATAGAATTTTTAGAGACTACACACAGAATGTATATTCTCCCAACTATTCACATCACAAACTAACATGTTTTGAATATGCTGATGGCACAAATATTGTGGCAGGTAAAGCAAATACTGATTTAGACATGTATTATGCTAAGTTGACTCTCGCTTATGGTGTCAACAGTGGCAGAGCACTACCTAATTATCCAGCAAATAAAGATTTCCAAAAAACAATTGATGAATCTAGAATAGTTGGTGCTATATCAAAACTTGGTGATCTTGAAATAGATGATATATTCTCTGGTGCGACTCCAGCTTCTGCTATTGCGACTACCGTGGTCACTGTTGTTACCAGAACTGAGCACAACTTAAACGTTGAAACACCTATTATAATCAATGGTGTCAACAATAGTGACTATGATGGTAGTCATGTTGTATCTCAAGTTCTAAGTGCGACATCATTTACTTACTCAGTGCCTGTAGCACCTCCGTCTACAGCAACTCCTTCACTCACTGGTCTTGCACCCACAGTCATAGTAGAGAGTGACAGTGTGACATCTTCTTCACCATACGTATCTAATTGTTCTCTACGATCTGTCTTTGGTATGTGTGGTTTACATGCCGATGGAAGTAAAGCAACTGGATTCAAGTCTATGCTTGTTTCACAATTCACAGGTGTTGGTTTACAGAAAGATGATAATGCGTTCGTAAAATATAACAAAACATCTGGTACATGGCAAGATCAAGCGACACTTGGGACATCAGTTACATTACACACAGATAGTCTTGCAATCTACAAACCACAATATGAAAACTTCCATGTAAAAGTATCAAGAGATTCAGTAGTACAAGTTGTATCAAGTCATGCATTAGGATTTGCAAAACAATATGTCACAGAATCTGGTGGTGATATTTCACTAACAAACTCAAATTCCAACTACGGAACCACTGGATTAGAAGCAGACGGATTCAAATCTCAAGCATTTATCAAGGATGACAAAGCATATATCACAAGTATTGTACCACCTAAGAAAACTTTCAATAAAGATGAGGATGTAAACTGGTTATCTCTTGACGTTCCAGCAACAGTAGGCGTAACAACTGACACTCAATTGTATCTGGCAAACTTCAAGAATTTGGACACTGTGCCTGTCAAGACAGCGAGTGGATTTCATGTTGGTAACAAAGTAGGGGATAAGTTATTCTGTTCAATAAACAATATTGTCTACGGTGCTGACATACTTATGCCAGGACCTCTTAATGACACTGATACATGGGTTTCATCTAAAAAAGAAGTATTTGTAGGTAGTAATTCAGGAATCAATTCTATAAGCAGTAATGTAATAACTTTAGAGGACGTACATAAGTTCAATACAGGTGAAAAAATCAGATTTTACTCTGACACTGGATCTCTCCCAGATAATATTGTATCGGATAGAGACTACTTCGCAATCACTGCTGGATTAGCAAACGATAAGATAAAGATAGCGACAACATTCAACAATGCAACTGCAGGTAGTAATCTTACTGGTATAAACAATCTGGGTGGTAAGATAAAAGTTGTTTCTACTGTCGATGGTAAAGAGCCAGGTGAGCCTGGTCATCCAATACAATATGATACCACCAATGGTTGGTATGTGAACGTTGGTGCTGCTAACACATTACGTGCTGCCATAGTTTCAGAACAGGGTGTTGTAGTAAGTGAAACGAACAATACATTTATAGTCAGAAACCCTGAAACAAGAAAAGATCTAGAGAAGGTTTATCGTATCAGATTTGTAGTTCCAGATGATTCAACTAATGCTGCTGCACCTACAAATGGATTTACTTTACAAGAGTCATCAACAATAATTGATGATACTCATTATAGAAATGATAATACTGACCTTACAGCTATATCAAATCTTAGAACTAATAATGCTATTATTGATGCTTCATGGAATTCAGTTAGTAATATTGGTATCATAACCACACAAACTCCACATAGACTCAGTGTTGGTAATATAGTTGAGATAAGCAGACTTAGAAGTACAAATAATGTAAACGGTGTTGATAATACAGGATTCAATGGAATATTTGAAGTCAAAAGTATAACTGGAAACAGTCAATTTAGTGTAGGTCTAAACACTAATCCTGGTGGCATAAGCACTATTACTGCAAATACACCTTATACAAAACATGACCAAACAATTGTTGGGTCAGGTAGAACATTTGCTCCATTCTTTACTAAGAGAAGTTTCAACAAAACATATCAGGTCTATAATAATGAGCAAGTGCAAGAGTTTAAAAAAGATATACAGGATGGTATCTATGACCTTACAGTTCTAGGATACATTTCACAACCTAATGTATCACCATTCTCGACTGCATCTAATTTCTTCTCTCAAAACGTCAATAATTTGAAACCTAGATCAGATGGTGATAATGTCATCTTTGATCCACCTGCAGCTGTATCTCATGCACGTAGAGAAAAAATAGGACAAGTTATAACCAATGATCCAAGTAAAAGTATTACTAAAGAACTTGTACATAGTTTTATAGAAGAATCAAACTTAGGGATTGGTATCACTGGTGGTTTAGTTACTAATAAAACTGTAAGTATAGACACAGGCACTGAGCATGGATTCAATGGTGCAAATTCATTTAGTCAAATTACTGGAGGTTTAGGTTACGGTACAAGCACAGGTAGTGCAGAGTTTTACTATAACATCCCACTAACAGGTGGAAGTGGTAAAGGTCTTACAGTTGATGTGACTGTGGCAGCAAGTAGTACAATCTCAGCAGCATTTATCACCAATCCTGGTTCAGGATATCAACCTGGCGAAGTATTACAAGTCACAGGTGTTCCCTTCAGACCTTCAGGATCCACCACTGATTGTGAAATAACCATAGGAGAAATTAATAATGCTGTGGGTGATGTAGTTCAAATTGTGGGTGTGGGTAGCACTGGATATAATGGTCTCAAGAGGATATCAAATGTACCATCATTCTCAAGATTTGAATTCACCACTCCCTTAGGAACTATTAATGATGCTTTTTCTTCTTCTGAGGGTTTTGCTTATCATGTTGGAGTATCGACCACTGTCAACAATATTTTACACGATAGAATAAGTGGTATCGCAACAGTTACACTGGCAGGTGACATAGGTTTAAGAAGAGGGGATGAGATTGTTATTATTGGTGCAAACAGTGTTTATAATGGCACCCACACCGTCACTGACAGGATAGGATATGGTTCTTCACTTACAGTCAATATAGGAAGAACAGCATCACAACCAGCTTTTACAGGAAATGCGATAGCACATGGTTCAGGAATTAGTGCTAAAGGTTTCAATCAGACAATGCCAATTTATGGTGGATTACTCACCGAATTGAATAGTGATATGTCGGCAACAACATCTTCTATAAACTTAGCAGATGGGGATGGATTCAAGAGAGGTGATTATCTACAAATAGAAGATGAGATAGTAAGACTCACTGATTTCCACAAAACTAAAATTTTGAGAGGTGCTCTTGGTACAAATGCTGTAGCCCACCTTAAAAACGTAGCAGTACAAAAGATCAAGGTTATACCAGTAGAGTTGAGAAGAAACTCTATAATACGTGCGTCAGGACACACCTTTGAATACGTAGGTTTTGGACCAGGCAACTATTCAACTGCGATGCCACAGGTTCAGGATAGAGTTCTTGATGATGAAGAGCAAATAAGAGCACAATCAGAACAAACCCGTGGTGGATTGGTGGTATACACTGCCATGAATGACAAGGGTGAGTTCTTTGTTGGGCGTAGAAAGATAGATGCCCTCACTGGTGATGAAATATCAGTCATAGACGAGTTTGATACAACTGATGTGTCAACACCGACAGCACAATTACCAACTGCTGCTGCCTTTGATAATGTCACCATCAATCAAAACCTTTATAGTAACTCTAACACAGATGTCATAGATGTAAAACTAAGAGGTAATCGAACTGGTAGTTTAGGTAAGCAAGTATTTGTTGGAATACAGGAAACTGAACCACCATCATCACAGACTGGTGACAATGTATTATTTGCAACTGGTGTAAATCGTGGTGGATATGTTGGATGGGTTCAAACAAATGAAGCAGGTGCTGAAAAGTGGCAACGCTTCGGTCCTGTATCAGTAGAGAATGGTAAAGAGCATTATGCAGTTGATAATGTAGCAATTGGTGTAACTATATGTGATTCTGGTGAAGTGCTCACTGTAAATGGTGCTGCAAGTGTAGGTAGTCTTAAAATAGATGATCTCACCACTGGTAGAATCATCACAGTGGGATCTAATGGTGAGATACAAGACTCATCATCTCTTACATTCTCAGGTGCTACAGTAACAGCTAACACACTTGAGGTATCACAGAATTCAAGTGTTGGATTTGATTTTAGTGTAGGTCGTAACTTATCTGTTGTTGGTATAACAACAGCAGAGCACTTACACTCAACTCATGAAATTGTTGCTGATAGTAATATAACATCATCAGGTAATATATCAGGTGTGAATGTTACCGCCTCTGCAAACGCAAACGTGACGGGATCTGTGACTGCAGCGAGTGTTACAGCATCAGGAACAGTTACAGCAGAGCAACTTACTTCAACAGATGATGCAAACATCACTGGTACTGTCACTGCAGGTGATTTTGTAGGAAATGGTATCATACCTATTGGTGGTATCATCATGTGGTCAGGAACTGACGCTGCTGTACCATCTAATTGGAACTTATGTGATGGAACGAATGGCACACCTAACTTAGTTGATAGGTTTATAGTTGGTCGTGGTTCTGCATATGCTGCTGATAGCACAGGTGGTCAAACAGATGCTATCATACCAACTCACACTCACACTGCTACAGGTGGAAGTCACGGTCACCCTGTTAGACACTCTACACAAACCAGTAATGCGGTTACTGCAGACTCAGCTGGTGGATACATTGTTGACGGTACAGGAACTCAAGACTTTAGTGCTAATAATGGTGCACCTAACTCCACTAACGGAGACCAGATTGGTCAAAGTGGTAGTCTTACACTGACTGCTGCAACACCTGTAGGTTCTGAAGATGTTGCTGGTAAGAACCTACCACCATATTATGCTATCGCTTATATCATGCGTATCAGTTGATAAATACAAATACTTAGGAGTGCATTGGTAAATGGCATCAGTAAATAAGAAGTTTGCTGTCGAGAAAGGACTGGAGGTCGGTGATAGAGCACTGATTGTCGATGCTCAGACTGAAAAGACTGGTATTGGTAAAACTAATGCCAAATTTGGTCTTGATGTGGCAACAACTGCCAATTTTGACGGTATCGTAGCAGCAGGTCAGGTTGGTATAGGAAGCACACAACCCACAGAGAATCTCGATGTGGTCGCTAATGCTAAATTTCAAGGAGCAATCAAAGATAGAAATAGTTCACCAGGTACGCAAGGTATAGTATTAATATCTGATAATAACGGTAGCAATGTACTTTGGTCGGATGAAGCAGAAATTCATACACTCGCTGCTGACGCTAATAACTCAATACAGTTCAAGAAAGCATCAAATGGTAAATTCCAAGGTGCTGATAATTTTGTTTTCGACCCAACAAATAAACGTGTAGGTATAGGAACTACCCTTCCTGAATATCTTCTACAAATTGCAAGAGCACCTGGTGACAGTGCTAATGGGTTTGTACAAATAGGTGGTACATTCCTTGACTCAACAGGTGAGATTGGTATTGCTAAAAGTATTTTGGCAGCGAGTGACACAGGAGAGCTGGTATGGGTTGGTGCAGGTGCTAGTATCACAAATATACTTCATGTAAACGAAGAAGGTGATGATGGATTTGACGGATTTACACTCAAGACAGCTAAGAGGACTATAGGTGCAGCATGCACCATGGCACAGACTGGTGACACTATCAGAATTGCACCAGGTTTATACACAGAAGACAATCCAGTCGTAATACCAAACAATGTAACCATTGATGGTAATGATCTTAGAAATACACAGGTAATACCATCTAATGTGGGTCAAGATTTATTCCATGTGAAAAATGGAACAATGATACAGAATTTATCATTTGTGGGTGCTGCAAACACAGGTGCTGTCGTTGCTTTTCCACCTGACGGATCAGCAGGTATCATTACACAATCTCCATACATAAAAAACTGTACAAACTTTATTCCAAATAGTCAAGGTCTAAAGGTTGATGGTTCACATGCAATGGGAACAAAATCTATTAGTGCAGATTCATACAATCAATATAATTCAGGTGGCATAGGCGTAACTGTAAGTAATAATGGTGAGGCTCAATTAAGTTCATCATATACACAGTGTAATGTAACTGGTATCACTGCAATATCAGGTGGTCAACTTGATGTCACTGGTTCTAACTCATCTTATGGAACAAGAGGTTTAGTTGCATCGGGTGTTGGCACAGTAGTTCAGACTGGTGCAGTAGCAGTTGATGGCATTCAAGAAAATAACATAATTACAGTTGGTAGTTTGACAAGCAGACCACATATAGGTCAAGCATTCTACCTTGGTGAACTATTCAACGAAGTAAGAAGTATATCAGTCAGCAATACAGGTTCAGGATACACCAGTAGCAATCCACCAGCAGTCACCATAACAGATCCTACAGGTCCGAATGGTGCAACTGCACAAGGTCTTGCTGTTATAAGTGGTTTTGGTAGTGTAACTTCAATAACTGTGCAAGCAACTGGATCACAATATCGTGGAGCACCCACAATTACAATTGCTG
>Ga0163110_10000686_pt1 | contig 16304 bp, 17 predicted proteins | sample CRUFie1St17metaG_FD_108703 | JGI IMG/M metagenome (GOLD analysis project Ga0163110, IMG submission 108703) | Marine microbial communities from the Costa Rica Dome - CRUD Field 142mm St17 metaG | ecosystem: Environmental > Aquatic > Marine > Oceanic > Photic zone | place: Costa Rica: the Eastern...
AAATGGCAGTATGGACACCCGGAGAAAAAAATCCTCTTCCTCAAGATTTGAAAATTGTATTATGGCATGGTTTCTGTTCGGTTCACAAGAGATTCACCGTTCCGCAAATTGAAGCATTCAGAAACGAGCATCCCAATGGTGTAGTCGTAGTCCATCCAGAATGCCCTATGGATGTAGTAAAGGCAGCAGATGCTAATGGCAGCACAGAATTCATACGCAGATTTGTCGCGAAACAAAAGCCAGGTACTCACATTGCAGTTGGAACTGAAATCAATATGGTGGCCAGATTAGATTCTCAGCATGCAGATCTCAACATTCAGTGCCTTGAACCAACTGTTTGCCCATGCTCAACAATGTACATGATTCATCCTGCATATTTGATGGATGTGTTAGAGCGATTGGTAGATGGAGAAGTTCCCAACCAAGTAATCGTTGCTTCGGAAGTACAAGAGGGTGCCAAAATTGCTTTGGAAAGAATGCTTTCAATCAAGCAATAGTTTCGAAGGCTTTCCATCCGGTGAATGCTAACAGTGGACAAAGCACCATCGTTAATAGAACGTAACCGATTGCTTTTGCTTGATCATCACTCCATATTTCGATAGTTTCAACAGAGAATGTTGACATAGTCGTGAATGCACCAAGTATCCCTGTTCCTATGAACAATGTCATCTCTTTTGAAATCAAATCATTAGCCAAAGCAGCCATACACATTCCTAGAATCAAAGATCCTAATGCATTTACCAACAGAGTGCTTTGGGGAGTCCCCATCCACTCGCTGATGGCAAATCGGAGAGTAGCTCCTATTGCTCCACCAATCGCGACAGCGAAATATGAATTCACAAATTGCCCTGTATGGTACAACTCTATCAATCATGCTCAAAAGTCATGTGTTACAGGCCTAAAATATGACCATATGGTTCATGACCACCAATCAGGGCAAGGTTGAGGAAGCAAGGGCCCATTTTTCAGATTATGGAATCGTAGTCAAGCAATTCGAATTCGAGTCGATCGAACCTCAAGCTGATGATTTAGAAGTCGTTGCATTATCTAAAATAGAGCAAGCAATTCCACATCTCCCAAATCCCAATGACATGCTGTTAGTAGAAGATGCGGGGTTGTTCATTGAGGCGCTTAACGGTTTTCCGGGAGTGTATTCATCTTATGCATTAGAAACGTTAGATGTGCATGGGATTTTGAAATTGATGAATCATCTGATTAGTGATGATATAATTCAGGATGGAAATCTTAGAAAAGCTGAGTTTAGGGCGGTAGCAGTTCTATACAAAAACGGTCAAATCATAGTATCAGAAGGAGTATGTCCGGGACGAATCTCCCATGAAGCAGTAATCGGCGAAGGCTTTGGATTCGATCCAATATTCATTCCAGCAGACTTAGATAATGATGGTAACGCCTTGCCTATTGGAGAGATTGGAGTAAAAAGTACTCATGGCAAGCCATTTGGAGGTATTTCTTTGGATGAAAAGCAGCAATATTCTCATCGTCACAGAGCATTGAAAGGTTTGCTTTCAAATCTCGACAGTCTTGGGTGATATTCTTGAGTGTGAGCGTTTTGGCCTGAAGTGAGCAGCATGAAATCATCAAGGTTAGTAGTTTTCATCCTCTTGGTAGGAGGCATACTAGCATTTTTCATGATGCAGTCCGATTTAGAGGAAAACAGCAGATGGGGGCTGGTCGGAGTAATCCTAATTTTAGCGATAATCTGGGTATATCTTGGAGATAAGCCAAAACCAAGGGCATCAACTCGTAAAGTCATTTCAAATGTTACTACGTCAAATGAGGAAGAAGAAACATCTTCTATTGACATTCCAGAGGTTGTCACAAATGACAACATGGATGGGGCCTCACTCAGGGAAAGGAAGATGGCCAAGGTCATGGCGAGTAAACAGGCTGAGGAAGAGAACGAGATCACTGTCGAACCGGATGATGACTTAGAAGAAATCTCAGTATCTGTAGAAGAAGTTCACGTTGCAGGAGAGTATGTGGTTGAAGTGTCTCCACAATCGATTGAAGACGCAAACATAGCAGCGCACATCAAAGATAAGAGAGATCGTCATTCTAAAATCCGTGCTCGAATTGAAGAGCGCCGTCGCGACCAAATGGCAGAGATTAGAGCATCTACTGCAAAGATGTGGGAAGAGCATAGTTCAGGCGAAGACTTGGTAGGTCTAATTCAAAGCGAAGATCACGGTCAGAATATTCTGATTGAACCAGCAAATGCTGAAGCAGGTCACGTCTATGGTGCAACTCTTGTCAGACTAGACCAATCAACGATATTGAAATTGAGAGTTCCATTAGATACAGGTTACGTTGCAGTTGAGGAAGAGCGAGCGAAGACTGCAACTCTGCCTTTACCAACAGGATTGCCTTCTCCTGAAGAATTAGGGCTACCGCTCCCCCCTCCGCCAGGCGCCTCTGGAGCCCTTGCTGCGTTGAAGGATGAAATGGCTAACGAAGATTAGCGATGTTTCCACTTAGGTTCACTTCGGTTTAGGAAAGCTTCAACGCCGATTTCCTGATCTTCTGTATCGAATAACTTAGCAAACTCAATTGCTTCAAATTCAATACCATCTGTAATTCCGTTGTCTAGAGCCGCACGAATGGTTTTCTTGGCAACTTTCATGATAAATGCAGATTTGGAAGCAATAGTTTGGGCTATTTCCATGGTTTTGTTTTCTAGATCCTCGGGTTCAAAGATGTGATTAACAAGGCCCATTCTGTATGCATCTTCAGCGCTTACGTTATTTCCTGTCATCATCATTTCCATTGCTCTACCATATCCAACAAGGTGAACAAGGCGCTGTGTTCCGCCGTATCCTGGCATCAATCCCAAATTTATCTCTGGAGTGCCAAAAATGGCTCTGGTGCTAGCGATTCTGATATCACACGAGCATGCAACTTCACATCCTCCTCCAAGTGCAAAACCGTCGACCATTGCTATTGTTGGTTTTTTCAAATCCCAAATAGCCTCAATTGCATTGTTTCTGAACCTCTCTCTAATCTCTTTGGAATTTTTCCCAGTGAATTCTGTGATGTCGGCGCCAGCAACGAAAGAATTTGGTTTCGCTCTCTTTCCTTCAGGAGGTGGATTAGGTTTCGCCCCAGTAATAATAATACAACGAACGGAATTATTTTCATCGGCCCACTTGCACATTTTCTTCAATTCAGCAACTACTTCTTGGTTTAGTGAATTCAACTTATCTGGTCGATTGATGGTCACTTTAGCAATAGTTCCATCACCGTTTTCACATTCAATCTCTTCGATAATCAATACTTCGTCCATGGTGGGGCCAGAAGGTCATAGCAAATCAATTTGTAAGCACACATTGAAATTCACGAGTGGCATCGTTAAATTATGCCCGACAGTGACGAATCCTTGGTAATAGCAGAAGATTTGGGCAAGAGATATGGTGACTTTATTGCCCTACATCCACTAAATGTCAAGGTCAGTTCAGGAGAATTCTTCGGGGTTTTCGGTCCCAACGGCGCTGGTAAGTCGACATTTATCAAACTACTAACAGGGCAGTTGCGTCCAAGCATAGGGACAGTGGAAGTATTGGGAATTAATGCCGCAAAATCTCCTCAAAAGTTGAAGGCAAATATCGGAATTGTTCCTGAGTCTGAATCTCCCCCATCATACCTTACCCCGGGTGAATTTTTACAATTCGTGGGGAAATTACGAGGTATCGAAGATTTAGATTCGAAGGTTGAACATTGGATGAACTGGTTCGGATTACAGGAAAAGAGCGATACAATGTGTAAAGACCTCTCAAAAGGGCAGCGACAAAAGGTAATGCTTGCATCTGCGTTTATTCACGAACCCAAATTACTGTTTTTGGATGAACCATTCGCAAATTTAGATCCAATTTATCAAAGAAAATGCCGTCAGTGGTTGCTTGACATGGTAGAAAAAGGTGGTACCATTTTTCTTTGCTCTCACGTACTTGAAATGGCTGAGAGAATGTGCAATAGAATGGCAATTATCAATCATGGTAAGGTCCTTGCTGCTGGAACCGTCAAGGGCTTGAAGGAAAGTGAGGATGAAACATTGGAAGATGTGTTTATTCGGTTGGTAGGACATTCGATTGAAGAAGCAGAACGATTGAGTGATGAAGGGGTAAGCGAGGAGGAATAATTTTGTCAGTCTCCATCCAAAGCCGGGATTGGTCTGAATATTCAGAGCGATCTTTCCCTGAAAGTTTGGGTTCAACCAATGCGGGTATGAAATTGAACACACCTTTGGTCGGGTGGGGTGCTTTTTCAGCCACGTTTCGTGTGATGTTTGTTGAAGAATTTAGGGAGAATTTGGATTTTGCAAAAAAGAGGCGCATTTTGTTATTCCCGCTTCTAGTCGCCCTAGTAACAATGGTTGCAACAATCGGTCTTCAGTTCCTAGTTGGAGAAGGTGCAGCTCAAGGTACAGACTCAGAATCGAACGCCTTTACCTGGGAAGAAATGAGATTCGCACTCCACCTACCTCTGTTGTTTTTCAGCCTAGCAATGGGATCTTTTGCATTTTTAGGACGAGAGAAAGTTCTAGCACGAACAGGTACCAAAAACTACCTCTTAGCTTCACCCGCTCTTCAACCCCTGACAAATCCGACAGCGCATTTTGCGTACTATGTCAAAGATCTCACTTACTACATAATGCTGATACTCACTCCAGTTATTTCTGGAATGGCGATTGGAATACTTCTGGAAAGCTTCACCAATGTTAACACTCCTCTGGAATATAGTAGCTTACCAAGAACATGGGTGGCAATGTCTGTCACTCTTGCTCAAGGTCTAGCATTCTCTTTCATAGCATCCTCACTATGGCTTTTGGGTGGTTGGTTCAGCCGCCTTACCCCAGTTGTCGTTATCTCGTTAGGTACTATCATCGGACTGGGACTATTACCTCGGCAATACCTCCTTTGGGGCCTGGCAACCCAGCAACCAGATGGTCTAGCTCTGGCCGTGCCCGCGCTGGCTGGATCGATATTTTTGGCTTGGGCAGCATCGCAATTAGTTCGAGATGATTTTGAGGTAAAGGTTGTATCTAAGAAAGAAATATTCTTGCCAGCATGGGAACGTTTGAGATTTTTAGGAAATGGTCCGCTCAGATTATTAGTCGCAAAAGAAGCGGTTGATCTAATCAGATCGGGCTCGCTAAAGAAGATGATAGTATCCTACTCAGTCCCGTTAATTGTCTTACTAATGATGGCTTGGTTAGTTGATTTCGCTGAAGCACCCATACCAATAAATCTTCTTTCATACGCACCGTTTTTGGGATTCTTCGGTTTCAATTTCTATTCTTGGTTAACTGCGTTAGATTCTCCCGAACACATGAATGGTCTTCCACTAAGCGTGCCTCAACTAATCAGGGCAAAAGTTGCAGTATATTTCCTTGCAACAACTTGGATTTCCGTGATATTCCTCTGCTTAATGGCTTGGAGATTAGATGAGTGGGCAGTCTTGCCTGTAGGGTTAATTGTAATGATTGCAAATAGTATCTACATTGTTTGTTTGACTGCCTTCTTGATGGGATTAGCTCCAAATAAGGCGATTTTTGATGCAAAAATCATGACTTGGTTTTGGATTGGTACAGTCCTTCCTCTACTATCTCTATTTTTACTATCATTTACTCAAGGCGATGTCTCATTTTATGAAAATTGGGCGGACCAAGTCCAAGACAAAGGTTTGCAAGCAGAGGCTGTCGAATTTGATAACAATAGAATGGCGACAGGATTCAAGGGAATTCTTGCCGTTAGTGCCGGTTTAGTGGCTGCTGCAGTTTTGTTGATGAAACTGCTCGATAGGAAATGGGGAAGGGCAGAGTTCAACAATTGAAACCGTTCCGACTAGGCCATGGGACTTGTTTTTGCAGTCAGTGGACTACCTGCTGCAGGAAAAGGTGAGTTTGCCGCAATTCTTGCATCCAATGGTATTCCCGTAAGGTCAATGGGTGACATGGTTCGTGCAGAAGTAAAATCACGAGGAATAGCCGAGGCACCCCATGTTTTTGGTCAAGTTGCAACCGAACTTCGAGCAGAATTTGGTGAGGACGTTCTAGCGCAGAGACTTGTCGATGCTGTTGATGAATTACTTTTGAGTCATCCAATCGTTCTAATCGAGGGTTTGCGAGGAACTGCAGAGAGAGAAGTTTTCGCAAGTCACTGGGGCGATATTTTCAAAGTTGTAGCGATAACTGCTTCTAAGGAATTGAGATTCCAAAGAGTCCAATCTAGAGCTCGTTCTGAAGATGGAGATTTGTCTGATCTTGAGGCACGTGATGAAAGAGAGACAGGGTGGGGATTAGATGTTATTATTCGCGAGGCGGATTTTTCATTCCCAAACGAATCAAATTTACAGGAATTGAAAAACCGCGTTTCGGCTTGGCTGGATAACCTGTGAGAGGGCCCGTAGGGCCCCTCACAATGGCGAAAGGTCATAACCGAGTGTAACAGTGTCTAGAGTGTCAGGGGGTTCTACATATGGCAAGAAAAAGTGGTGGTGGCCAGAGAAGGCAGAGAAACCAACAACGCGCAATGTATGATGAACTAGACAAATATCCTGTCATGCCGCCTCATGCCTTCGCAAGAATTGTGCGTGACAAGAGGACTTTGAACATCATCTATCAAATCATAGAACCACCTTTGAATAAGAAAGAACAGGAATGGCGTGATGAGTTGATGGATATCTTCATCCGTTCACTAACTGCAAATATCGAGGAAATTGACGCAGATCCTACAGCATATCTCAGAACAGCAATGGACAAAGTCATCAAGGCGTACGGAATGAAGATTAATAAAAAATCTAAGTCGAAATTATTCTACTATCTTCGAAGAGACTTAGTTGGGTATGGAAAGATGGACGTTTTGATGAATGACGCTAACGTTGAAGATATTTCCTTAGATGGAACAAACGTACCAATTTTCGCATATCACAGAAAATTCGAGTCAGTGGAAACCACTTGTGTCTGGGAAACCGATGAAGAACTGGAATCTTACGTCATCAAATTGGCACAACGTTGTGGAAAGCACATCTCAGTTGCAGATCCACTACTGGATGCTACGCTAATGGATGGGTCGAGAATCGTAATGAAATTGGGCCACGAGATATCTACAAGGGGTTCAGCATTTTGTATTCGAAGGTTCAGAGATGACCCGTTCTCACCGTGTGACATTATTGCTTTCAGAACCCTCTCATCGCTAATGGGAGCGTATCTTTGGGTCGCATTCCAGAATGAGGTGCCAATGCTATTCGTAGGCGGTACTGCATCCGGAAAGACGACCACTCTAAACGCAATGTGTATCTTCATCCCATGGCAGATGAAGATTGTCAGTATAGAGTCAACTCGAGAAGTAAACATCCCTCAACCAAACTGGGTTCCAGGTCTTACAAGACAAGGTTTCGGTGGTGAGTCAAATGAGGGTGAAATTGGAGAATTCGAATTGCTTAAAGCAGCTCTTCGTGAACGGCCTGAATATATTATTGTGGGCGAAATCCGTGGTGCAGAAGCATACGTACTGTTCCAGGCGATGGCAACAGGACACTGCGCTTACTCAACGGTGCACGCAGACTCAGTACCATCTCTGGTGCACAGGCTTGAAAACAAACCAATTGACATTCCTCGTGTTTTACTACCTGCACTCGAAGCATGTGCTATTCAAATCCAGACACGTATCAATGGAAGACGTGTTAGAAGAACCAAGCAGATTGTCGAAATTGTAGGTATCGACCCGAACTCTCTAGAAGTCATCACTAACGAAGTATTCAGATGGAATGTCGCAAATGATGATTTCATCTTCTCAGGTAAGTCCTACGTTTTGGAGAAGATTATGGTTAAAATCAACTTCAGTCAAGATGAGATGCGACGTGAATTAAGAACAAGAAAGAGGATTTTGGAATGGATGGTTTTGAATGATATCAGGAAGGCTGATCAGGTCAGTCAAATCATTACTGAATATTATGTAAGACCTCATGAAATTTTAGCACGTGTTGATGGTCTACGCTGATTCGTTTTAGGGGGTTTTTGTATGGAGTTAACCGCATGGCAGAAAATTTGTCATCGTATCCTAGGCAGAGCCTTCAAGAAAAGAGCAAGAAATGATACCAAACTTTCAGAAGATTTGGTAAAAGGCAACATGCCGATAATGCCAGAAGTATATTTGGCACAATTATTTGTCACTACGGTTACAGTATCAATTATTTGTGGAATTGTGCTGGTAGCAGTATTTATTCCAGATATAGGACTTATTGATTGGTATGAGTCTAGGCCAGATAATGCGTATGCAATGGCTTGCTATGAATGGGAATATTGGAATGCGGATTTAGTAGATGAGACACTTGAAAGTCGAGGATGTCCTTACTTCCAATATATGGAATTCCCTCTCTTTGCTAAAATTTTGATTCCGGTAATACTAGGATTTGTGATACCATTTGGTACTTACAGATTCTTGAGAGGTTCCGCTGCAAGAGCAGCCCGTGCCAGAGGAATCGCTTTGGAGAAATATCTTCCATACGCCGCATCTTATACAGCAGCAATGGCTGCTGCTAACGCAACACCTCACAAGATTTTCAAATCATTAGCACTGAATGGTGATATTTATGGCGAAATTTCCTACGATTCATCCATGATTTATCGGGACGTATCCTTACTGGGTTATGATTTACTTACAGCGATGAAAATGGCGGTAGACAGAGCTGCGTCGCCTTGGATGACCGAATTCTTCCAAGGAATGGTCGGTACATTGACTGCGGGAGGTTCTTTGAAATTGTATTTCCTTAATCGCGCAGAACACTACATGCGTGAGAACCGGACTCGACTACAGGAATTCTTAGAGTCTCTAGCTATGCTGGCAGAATCATATGTTGTTGTCGCAGTTGCAATGCCACTGTTCCTAATTGTCATGCTAGTGATTATGTTCTGGGTCAGTGGTGCTGGTGCTCAGATGGAAGAGAGTACTCTGTACGCAGTTGTACTTTTGGTACTACCAATGATTCATGCAATGTTTGCTTTCATTGTCTGGTCGTCTAGCGAAGAGCAAAAAATGTGATGAGGAGGTGAAGATTTGGCACGTAAGAAGAAGGAGAAAATCATCGTCAAATTGGATCTTCCAAAAGACGATACAACTCTAACAAAGTTGTACGCCATACTTGGTGTGAGTATTTTCCTTGGCTTGGCATGTTTTACATTCTGGGTTACAAACTCTCACTTTACTACTGCTGCAAATGGCCAGCCGCTATTCGTTAACCTTGCTTGCGGTTATGACCCTAATTACATGCCAACATTCGATGATAATGAGTCATGTGATTATGGATTGTTGAAGGATGAACCTGACGTCATAGTTATGACTCCTGAGGATCCTTGGACAGATTTCATTGGCTTGGGTCAATTATTCGATGTTCCAGGGATGGATGAAAACATTACGGCTAGTGTGCGGCCTGATCAAACTTTAACCGGAACGTGTGATGTCGAAGCTGCGATACCCTCTGATTATTCTTTCATTATCTACACACCTGAAGGCCAGGAAATGGCCAGATATAATGGAAATACTCACTCTAACAGCGACAATTGTGAGTTGTTTATTCAAAACATGGAAAAAGGTAATCTCTACCAAATTGTGATTAAATCCGAAAACGTAATTCAAGAAGCAACTTATGAGCTGAAAATGGATTATTATGATGGTCTTCCAGAGAACATGAATAACAAGTCTCAATGGATTGGCCCGGAGGTAAACGTCGGAGGTCTTTCCCTTAGACCTACGATTTTCCTAAATTTCTTCGGATTAGGATTTTTCATAATGTTTTGGCCAGCATCGTTTTATTGGGACAGGGTTAAAGAGAAGACAAATCAAATGGAAGAAAAATTCCCAGATTTCCTTAGAGATCTTGCAGAATACTGGAAGGGTGGTCTTTCCATGACGGTGGCTGTTCAAACTTTAGCGACGAGTGAATACGGTGCCCTGAATGACGAAGTCAAGAAAATGAGTGACCAATTATCATGGGGTGTAGCATTTGGTGATGTTATCGAAATGTTTGCAGCTAGAGTAGGCACTCCGCTTGTAATGCGTGCTATATCTTTAATTTCTGAAGCAAATCGGGCAGGTGGTAAGATTTCAGATATTCTTGTTACCGCAGCAAACGATAGCCGTGAGTTGAAATTCCTAGAAGGTGAGAGAAGACGGTCAATCGCGTCATATATTTCGGTCATTTGGACTTCTTACGGTGTTTTCTTGGGAGTTATTGTTGTTCTAGCCAAGGTTTTCATTCCTGCGATTGCAGGTTCGAATTCTGATTCTGAAGATGGCGGAGGAGGCCAGCAATTAGGGAACATGGTTATCCGAAATATCGAACCTTTGTTTTTCTTGACGATTTTCTATTACGGGGTAACGATGCAAGCACTGGGTAATGGTTCGATGGCCGGTCTGATGGCTACAGGAAGATTTACCAGTGGTATGAAGCATTCTGGATTGATGATATTACTTGCAATTCTTTGTTTCAACGTGATTGTATTTTCTCCAGACCTGATAGGTGTAACGGACTTGCCACAATTAAGCCCAGCGGCTGGTACATTCTCGCCATGAGGTGATATTGTGCAACACGATGATAATGCACAAATTCACATTCTTGAAATGTTGACACTATTCTGGCTATTTTTTATGACTGCTGCGTTTCTAATCACTGTGCATGTCCCTGACGAAGCAAGTATCTCAAGGGATGCAGAAATGCAATTTGCCGGTGAGGATGCAATTAATCTTGGATTAGCAACACCTGCTATGGAAAGCGACCATGATTCTCGTTTAGCAGAGCTCCTAGCAGCGGGAGAAGAGGATAAAGCGTGCGAACTTGTTCAGAATTATCTTGCATCCGGAGTTGAAGCAAATTGCTGGTTGGCTAAAGATTCAGCAACATCCCAACCATATGGTGAGGTCGCAACTCCAGGTTCAAGCACGGTCAATTCTCATGGATTAGTAGTCGTCGAAGATCATTTGTGGACCATTAGCTTAGATTTGTGGGAGCGTGGTTCTTAATGCGCTCAAATAGAAAGGATGAACAAGGACAAATGCTGTTAGCCACGGGCGTTGTTTTGATGATGTCACTTCTCTCTATGGCAATTTTTGGAGTTAAATTAGCAGGTATCTCTATGCCTTACGATACTGCGGGAGATGATACAATCGATGCCTCGGGCGATATTGCTGACAGCCTTCCTACTTTGACGGAGTCGAGGGCATCGATTTGGTATGAGTCAGGTTTATCTGAACTTGAAAGTGTTCAGAAAGCATTAGAATCACTGCATGACGATGTTTTACATCATGGTGAAATTAGAGGTGTTGAACTGAAATTATTGAATATTTCAGTTACTGAAGATAACGGATTGATATCTGTTTATTCAGAGTTAGGTGCGGCGGACAGGAATTCAATGCTTACTAGAATAATATCTTTTGATATTGATTTGGATGCTTAGCGTGATTTACGCCATTCGTTCCAAGCAAGGTCTAACCAATGATTTACTCTCTCAATACTGCTTTTGACCAGAGTTGGATCTAAAGTGTTCCAATCTGCTATTCTTGCCTTTTCTTTTAGTGAGTCTTGTATCGATCTAATCCTTGGTAGAGCTGAGATGTACCTTTCTGCATTCCTAAAAGAGTGAGTTTCCCTTTGTTTCAAGAAATTAGTATGTTGTGATTCATCCTCAACATGCATTACAATACCTATCGCAATCCCTCCAGAATCTCTCCAAGAGCGCAGTAAGCGAGAACTTGGCTCGATGTGAACGCCTTCCAAAATCAAATCAATTCCTTCTCTTCTTGCTCTTTCTATTGTTGCGAGGATCCCCGCTTCAACAGCTTTGCATGTGTCCTGCCAGTCCAATACAGCGTCTCCGGAATCTCCTCTGGAGAAAGAAGAGCGGTGTAAGGCGTGATTTTCGTCAGTATTTTGAACACGCATAATTTCACGAATGGCATCAGTCGAAAGCAACCTAGCAAATGAGTGTTCATTTGCTATTTTCACAGCTGTAGTGGACTTACCAACACCTGTAGCTCCTGCGATTAAAACTAGAATCGGTGGGCGTCCAGTTACTTTGGTTGTCGTCGCATCAGCGATACCTATCCGCTTCGCCATTATGTGCTGCTGTTCCTGCTTGCTAATCAAGACAACCCTCAACGGAGAGGCTTTGAGGTGTTTCCTCTTGGCCCGACTAATGACGAGCGAACAAATGTTGATTGCAGGCGAATGGACTGATTCAGAAGATGGTTCAACTTCAGATGCGTTGAACCCAGCAACGGGTGAGGTTATTACAACAACACCAAAGGCTACTATCGACGATGTTGAGCGATGTGTGGCGGCGTCTCGTGCGGCTCTAAAATCAAGAGATTGGGCGGCAATGGACCCTGCTCAGAGAGGAAGGGTTCTTCAGAAAATGGCAGCAGCAACTTATGCTAATGCAAAGAGTCTTGCAGCAATCGAATCTTCGAATAATGGCAAAACATTCCGTGAAGCTTTGAGTGAGATACGCTATGGTGCATGGACCTTGGAATATTTTGCTGGACTTTCTGATAAGATTGAAGGGAGTACGATCCCGGTTCCAGGAAATCGCCTAAATTACACTCTTAGACAACCTCTCGGAGTTACGGCTCATATCGTTCCATGGAATTTCCCATTGCAATTAGCTCTGCGTTCAATAGCTCCAGCACTTGCAGCAGGATGTACTGTAATCGCAAAGCCGGCATCATGGACACCTCTCTCACTGATTGCTTGGATGAAAGCCATGCAGGAAGCAGAAGTCGGCCTTCCTACCGATGTAATACAAATTATCACCGGATCAGGTGGTCTAATTGGAGACGCACTAGCGGGCCATCCTGGAGTGGATGGAATAGTACTGACAGGTGGCGTCCCCACCGGACAAGCTGTAATGGCAAAGGCGAGTGAAAATCTAACCCCAGTCACCCTTGAGTTGGGAGGTAAAGGCGCAAATGTTGTATTTCCAGATGCCAATCTCAAATATTGTGCTAAAGCGGTTTGTTTTGGTATATTCATGAATGCAGGCCAGATGTGTTGGGCGGGCTCTCGCTTGATTGTTCACGAAGATGTGCATGACGAATTAGTAGATGCAATTGTGGCTGAGATCTCCAAGTGGCCGGTAGGTCCTGGAATGGAGGAAGGAGTCAGGATGGGAAGTATGGTCCACACATCTCATCGAGATGATGTTCTCGACATGCTGTCAAAAGGCTTAGCTCAAGGTGGAGAAATCGCATGTGGTGGGAAGGCATTAGATAGAGACGGTGCCTTCATGGAAGCGACTGTAGTAACCGATGTGTCATCTGACAATCTATTGTTCCAAGAGGAATTATTCGGTCCGGTTTTGTCCGTAACCAAATTCAGCGAAGATTCAGAAGCACTTGCGCTGGCAAATGATACACCATTCGGATTATTGAACGGTGTTTGGACCAACGACCTGTCACGCGCACACAAGTTTGCAAGAGACGTAGAATCAGGAATGGTTAGCATTAACGAATACCCGATTACTTTCCCCCAGACCGCCTTCACAGGTTGGAAGCATTCAGGCATTGGAATCGAACAATCAAAAGATGCACTGAACTTCTACACGAAAGTAAAGAACGTCAATGTAAAGTTGTGATTCAATGAAAATTAGTCAAAGAGATGGTGTGACACTGATCCAACTAACGGGTGGTTCTGCAACTCAATCCTTTAGTCGACAATTTTTACCAAAAATACGTGACGCAATTATGGATAACATAGGTTGTAATGCAATCGTAATTACGGGCGAGGGCAAATTCTTCTCTGCGGGGGCAGATATCAAGGCATTTCAGACATCAATTGCTGAAGGTGATAGTGTTGAATTAATACGAGAACTAACCGATACTCTTCATCCGATGCTTCTGAAGATGAGAACCTCAAAGACAATTTTTGTTGCTGCGTTGAACGGTGCATCAGCCGGTGGGGGTCTTGGATTGGCACTTGCATGTGATGCTAGAATTGCAAGTCCAAACGGAAAGATGGCAGCATCATATTCCGGAATCGGTCTTTCTCCTGATGGAGGAACCACCTGGTTGCTTCCACGTCTTGTCGGAGAACAGGTCGCTCGCCGTTTCTTCCTTGAAAACCAAGTATGGAGTGCAGATCAAGCCTGCAAACTTGGAGCAATCGACGAAGTGGTCCCGGAAGAGAACTTAATCGACAGAGCAATCGAGATTGCAAACACATGGTCACAGTGGGGTAGCCACACTAAAGAAGCGACTAAGCATCTATTGTTGACTCAAAATGTGAATGATTTCGAGACCCACCTCAAGCATGAACAGACGCTGATTGAAGCAGCTGGAACAACCGCATCTTTTGCAGAGGGAATTGATGCATTCCTATCAAAACGTAAACCTGATTTTTCTAATGATAGGTGATCTACATCGGCAGAAAATGTGGAATTTGTAGAAAGGAAGGTCACGACAGAAGATCATGTCCTACTCCTAATTCCAAAAAAAACGGTAAATTCTTCAATAATTCTAGGTGGAATGATGGTCCACTTTTCGTAGAGGTGTTTTGGTTTCTATCCATTCTTCCATTAATCCCAGTAATATTCGTCTCAGTAGTGGTTCCGCCAATTCTTGTTGGTCTTTTGATGATTTTACTGCTTTACAGAATTTGTTTAATTAGAATCTATGGCTACTTCAGACCGAATTGGGAAGAGACCGACCCAAAGGGCTCGGTAATTATCGAAGCCTTAAACGATTTAACACAGCCATTGGATGATTTCGTGGATGAAACTCGTGAAGATGTGAAAGAGAAAATCACCGAGTTTGATGAGAATATGAGTGAGCATGAATGGTATCGTAAAAATAGAATTGCGATTTTTATTACAGCAGCCTTCGCCTTACTAGTATTCCTTGCGTTACTACAGGGGATTTTGACATCCTAGTGTCTACCAAGGGAATTTAGCAGACCACACAATTAGATCGTTGAAAATAACCTGTATGCCAAGGAAAATCGATCCGAGAAGCATTACTCCTGCACCATCAACTCCGTCTTGGTATGCTCCATATGCTAGTAATCCGAACATGATGTTTCCAATAGATGCGAGAGCCAGAACACCGATTACTAAGAAAGGCGTCCAAGAATAGTCGTTGTTAATGTGCATTCGAGTGCTATCAATCCAGAACATGGACGGAATCAAGAACATTGCATAGGCAAGAAGGAGCCTTTGTGCACCCTTCCCGTCATCCTCGCCCCATGGCCAGTGTAGTGATTCTAGAACTGCGACGTCGATTTTGAAGAGTGCGACCCACCAGTACATCAAGAATCCAATTGCTGCCAAGAACATGAATGGTACAATGTAGGTTATCCAAGAACTAGGTATGCCGCCCCACAATGCTGTTTTGTCATCCATTTTTGACAGAGCTAATCCATAACTAACCAAAACCAATGGTCCGGCGATGAAGGTGAATGTCCTAATCATTTCCCGGCTGACTTCCATGGATTCTCTACATTAGATTACTACATAATATCTTGTTATATTCTGAGGTAACTTTTTGCCCCTTGTAATCTCACACTGGACCGATGGCAGAGAGCGGCTCCTTCGCTTGGTACCTCAAAACAATAGGAGATATTGATTTTGAATATGCTTGGGGCGGAGTAGGAATAATACACGCTTTTCTTTCAATTTTAACTCTAATTTTCTTATTCACTTTAGCGACAATGATATTCCGAGCAAGGCCGGAGTCTCCCGAAAATCGTTTTATGTCTTTGATGTTGTATGTTGAAGGGCTGAAGACAATAGTGATGTGGTATGCAATATACCCCTTCGGTCCTGAGATTCTACCAATTATGCAAAATTGGCGAGTGGTCTTCTATACAATGAGTCTTTTATCGATTTTGATGTATCTCTCGCTTTCATCATTTTATCCTGTAAAATTCCTGAGGTTTATGACGAAGGATTCAATCAAGAACAATTTGTATTGGGCTCTTCCTGCAATTTCCATAGGATTGATGACAATAATCATCACTGCTTCAGGAGGAGTACACGGTGCAATCAATGGTTCATTACATGTTGAATGTCTAGATGGGGCTAGCGACGGGGATGCAATCGTCGAGTCCTCTGATGGAGAGTATTCAACCGGTAATTGTATCGAAAAGTGGACTCCTTATTCTTTTGTGATTATGGAACATTCCGACCTTGCAAGATTTTTGCTTATGAGTCCGGTATTGACGGCATTCATTGCTTTGGCATTTATGCGTAATGCTCAGAAGAGCCTGAGTGTCGATGAAGATGATGAAGAGGCTGTTCAGAA
>Ga0163110_10000688_pt1 | contig 16280 bp, 13 predicted proteins | sample CRUFie1St17metaG_FD_108703 | JGI IMG/M metagenome (GOLD analysis project Ga0163110, IMG submission 108703) | Marine microbial communities from the Costa Rica Dome - CRUD Field 142mm St17 metaG | ecosystem: Environmental > Aquatic > Marine > Oceanic > Photic zone | place: Costa Rica: the Eastern...
CAAAACTACAGGAATCGATTCTGTCCAACCTTCGGAATGACCAGGTCCATTCAATAGATCAGCGCCCGAATAGGGAGAGCCTGGATTCAATCTGCGCTCTACTCCTCCAGCGGCTAGTGCAGTAACATCTCCGAGTCCGGTTGAATTGCGTCTCTCAATCAAGTGAGCGATAGCCAGCGATCTTCGGAAACTTTCCTCATGAGGTAATCCGAGGGCTCTTTGGAATGCAGCCGCGGCTGCAATTGCGCCTGCGGCGGACATCCCAAATCCTTGTGATGATGGTAATTTGTTTCGAATTGCAATTTCCCAACTATAGTCTGAAAATACCGAAATTTCCTCACTCAGCAGGTCTAGAACCTGCTGGAAAATCTTAGTATCGCCATTTCCGTATAGGAATTTTACATCTAGGGAATAAACACCTAATTCTGCTCTAGCAATCGCTTCTGCACCATCTGTAAGGCATAACCCCGCTCCTAGACTACCTTGCTTAATGGGGTCTTCATCAAGGTCATCGACCGTGAACAAAAGTGTGACGTGACCCCCGCAGGTGCCTCTGCCCAACACCGCAGTCATATGCCCTCATCTCCAAGGCACTGCAAGAATACTGCGCCGGCATCATAGGGCAGCTTTCAGGTCCTCTCCAAGAGAACCGAAAGTCTCTGAGAGAGAAGACGAAGCCATCTCTAGTGCTGTTTCTGGGCTCATGGAACCATCGGTTTCGAAGCTGAAAATGAACTCGCCTGGCACGTCTTCGATTGTGATTGCTTCCTTAAATTCAGTCTTAGTTTCTGTTCCATCACCAACATGGTGTAGTTCCTTTGAGAGAGTTTCCACCTTGTCCATGTCCTCAAGGCGTCCATCTTTATTGAAATCCTTTGCATTGATTGTGAGATTCAAATCCCAAAGTATCTTTGCCTTGGTCTTATTATTCAAAATTCCAACTTGTCGTGGAACGAAAGTGACTCCACAAACCGGCGACCACTTTGCATGCTGGCTTCCACTGCCCATTACTGCAGTAGCGTAGAATTCTAACATCTGTCCCTTGTACAACTTAGTAATTGGAATAGTTCTGTAATGTTCAGGAATCTCAAGGCTCTGGTCTCCCAGATAAATCATATCACCTGCAGTGACAGTCATTCCTTCCTCTGTTCCGAATGCTTTGCAAGTGTAAATCATATTACATTGCGGACATCCACGATCTTCTGGAACCAAATCTTTGCAGTTTGGACAAGTTTCTTCGTAATGGAACATCTTGTGGTCGGTCGGAATAGGAATCATTGCAAGCCGTTGAGCTACCATCTCATCAGGTAGTGCACCGTTGGTTTCCCAAACAGTGTAGTCAACGCCCTCCTTCTCCAACTTTTTGCCACACTGGTTACATCCGGAACCTCCAGATGATTCACGGGCTGCAGCTGCAGGATTCAGCTGCCCGCAAGAAAGACAGAGGTCAAATGAACCCATTTGGAATCGAACAGTCTCAATTGCCATCTTTGGCGTGTTTGACATCAGTGTTCGGCGAAGTGCGTTTGCAAATGCACGATCGCTATCTTTTATCAAGAGTTTAGCATTCTCTGGTCCCATATCTAGAACTTCTATTTTCACCATCTTAATCACCTCAGACTCTTCGACCTCTTCGGCCACCCTTTTTCTTGGTTCCATCAGTTGGAATTGGAGTTACATCTTCGATTCTTGTAATTTGAACACCCGCCCGGGTGAGTGCACGAATTGCTGCTGTCGCTCCGGGGGCACTGTGGGAACGATTCCCCCCAGCTCCTCGGTATTTTACGACAACTTGGTCGAAATCTTTCTCAGCAAGCATCTCAGCAATCAGTTCTGCCGCCCTTGTTGCCGCGAATTGTCCACCAGCATCACTTCCTTTCTTGGTAACCATGCCTCCTGATACCTTTGCTAGAGTCTCAGCTCCAGTAAGGTCTGTGGCGGTGATTAGCACATTGTTGTAAGTGCTAAAAATATGTAGAACTGCCTTGTGCCCCATCATTCATCGCCTCCTTCAGGCATTGTTTCCTCGACTGTAGGTGCTTCCTCAGCATCAGCCTTGATTTGTTTGACAAACTCATCATTGTCAGTTGTTGCTCTAACTCCACCGACTTCTTCGAGTTCATCTTCCTCAGTCTGTCTTGTCATTCTGAGTTGTTCCATTTCAACGCGGAAAGGATGGTTCTCGTCTTTGTATGGTGATGTAGCACTGTATTGTAGAATTTCTTCTTCTTGGCGCAAAATTTTGTATCCAGGAACGGTCATTCTTTGGTCGCCGATTGAGATATGTCCGTGGACTATCATATTTCGAGCTGCGCGCATCGACGGTGCAAGACCACGGTAGTAGACCACTGATTGTAGCCTTCGAGCAAGCATGTGCTCTACGGTAATCTGCAGAACATCATCAACACTGGAACCTTCTGCAAGAAGGCCCTTTCGGATTAGAGATTCAACAAGGTCGATTTTTTCTTGAGCATAATGACCTTCGGAGGAATCAACTCTACCTATGAGCTTCATCGCTTGGTTTCGGTGGCGTCTTAGGGCTGATTTCTCTCGCCAAATCTCGCGCATTCCACCAACCTTCTTTAGGCCGAATTGGTCCTTGAGGGCGTGTTCTTCTTCGATTCTAGCAGCCTTCCAAGGGTGTGTTGGAGTCTGAGTTTTAGGTCGTGCAAACTTAGGATGTCCCATACTTCACCACCTCACTTCTTCCTCTGCACACCGAGTGTGCCGCCCTTTCGACCATTGCTTCTTAGACGCTGACCGCGGACCTTGTGGCCACTGCGGTGGCGGATTCCGCGATAGGTCTTGATTGCAGCCAATCGGGCTACATCATCATCACGTGTCAATCTGACCTCAGTTCCAATGATGTGTGCATCCTCGTTAGACTGCAAATCACGCTGTCTGTTGACGAGCCACCAAGGTACGTTCAACGCATATTCATCTATTGTTGTTCGAATCCTGTCTTGCTCTTCGTCAGTCAGATGACCACCGAGTTTGCTGCCATCGATTCCTGCCATGCGACAAATCTGGCCGGCCGATCGCTGCCCTACTCCATTAATCGAAGTAAGCCCTTGTGCAATTGGTCGTAGACCATCGATATCAGAGTCTGCAAGTCTCAGGATGTAGGAGAAATCCTCTCCTAGTTCTGCTTCATTCACTTTTGCCATAATACGGTTCCCCCGTGTTCATCGGTTGCCCGATGGCCCTCATAGGGCATCCCGGCGACCTACACACCATATTTGAATGAGACGGCCGCCCCTACGGGGCGTGAAATCTAGGAATCGGCTCACTGCTCTTTACAAACCACATACAGGGTATGACTTCCACTTCCCCTGTCTAAATCCAAGTCTACCATAAATCCACGAGAACCGTCAAATTCCCTCATCGCCTTATGTAAACGCCTTTGAAGAGTGGGATGTAACTCAGGATCAAGGCTACACCTGAGTGTAACCTTACCTACTCCATTCCTGGCAGATGAGGCTGCAGTTTGTTCAATAGTGTGCAACTCTGGAGGTGTCAATCTATGCTGAACTATCTCTCCACTTGCTATAACAAAAGCATCTATTTCATCATCTCGGATAAGAGGATCGGTACTAATCAGGAGCGGTCTTCTACCATCGAGTCTAAGCCACGAATGACCTGTGTCTTCGGGTAGTGCTTTCTCCAACCAAGCTCTATGTAAACCAGACTCAACGAGTGCAGAATCAACAATTGTCAGGTAAGCCCCATATGGTGGTGGAGAACTTAACGTGACCAATTCAGCTTCTGCAGCTTCACCTTCGATTGTAGCCATGATATTTTTCTTTCCCATTCTAACGCATCTTGAGCGTTCTTTAGATGAAAGAGATCCAATCCAAACCGACAATCTATCAATTCTACCGCCTCCTTGGCTTAGGAATTCCCACGTCCTTGGAATACCTGGAAATGTAGTCTCAATAACGGCATCGACAAGTGACCGTTGGTCTTCGTTTAATCTAGGGGACAAATCTAGCAAAATCGCAGGTCCCCTGGGGCCGGTTTCAAGATGATTTGACCATGCTCTCAGTACAGGACCTATAGCGGGCTCCATTTCATCAATTTCATGACGCTGGGCATCCCTTGGACGAGCGGGATCAAGGTGTAACATGCCTATTGGTGGGTGTGCTCTAGTTCCTGCTTCCCTAAGGCTATTCCAGTAGGCTACGATTGCGTTCTCAGCATCCGTTCCATCTCCTATAAGAACACGGTCCATGGTCCTTTGTATGTCGGCTTCATCGCCAGTAATTTGCATGTTTGCAGCACATAATAATCCTATATTCGGATCTAATTCTATGGCTAATCCAGGACGCTTGAGGCCGGTAGTCAGTGCAATGAGTTGTACTCCACTTCCAGCAGCTGCATCTAGGATTACTCCGGCTGGTAAGTCAGTAGCCTGAATTTGCTCCGCTCTGACTTGCGAAACAGACCAAGGGGTGGATAATCTTCGCATGTCTTCAGTCATGTGGAATTCCGGTTCACCCTTGCGGGCGGATTCAGCCTTGGCAAGCTTAGCAGCCCTCTCCACTAGTTCCGATGAGGGGTTCAGAGCGTAGTGGCTTGGCTCCTCGTTCATGCACTCCGCTCCCTTCGTTGAACTCAAGTCCTTTTCCTGTCTAATGGTTCTCAAATGGTTGCCCTATCTACCTTCAACTCAAATCGCAACCAAGATTCTTGCAGTTCGTGCCCATCGCTGTTTCCGTAGGCAATTGGTGGAGGAAGTAATGTAGTGTGAGTAGTTCCGGTATCAATTCCAGGTATCAGCCCTCTATCTCCATCGATATCTAGGCCGATTGCAGACCATCCGAATCCCTGAATGAAGTTCGAATCGTCGCCAGCAGTGACGATTAAATCGCCTTCATCAAGAAGCTGATCTGTATCCGCATCCCAAACCTTGTAATGAACCTCCAGAGTGTCTCCATCACTTGCGTGCAATTCCCTAGGGTTCGAACCTTCATAGATATGGACATCAAGAAGTACTTCCGCATCTGGAACTCGTAAATGAGAAGCCTGAATTTGGATATCATGCTCAGTTACTGAACTATCCAATTCTATCTCAACAATAGCAGTTTCATTAACGCCAATTTCGTTTAGTGTTAGATCGGTATCGCCTTCTAAAGCAAAGACGACCTCACCACCAGTAATTTGCAATACAATATCAAGCGTCTGATTTCCTCTATTGTAAATCGCAACACTGGCTCTATCCCCTTCTCCTTGATGTTCCCAATCACAACGTAATTCACCTGGGTATAGGAACACATCGTCCTGTTCGGACAATACATCTGGCCAATTCCAATCTCCTAATCTAGAATCGCAAGAATCGAACAGTAGGTCAACCTCCCAGTACCAACGGTTATTTTCATCCTTCAATAGGTCTTGATCGGTCACCGAGAATGCATCCTGATTTTCTTTTACAAATACAAAAACGCTGTATCCTACGACAATAGTAGAACCGATTAACAGGGCGGCAGTAGCCAAAGACAGCAAAATTGCCGCCCGAGGAATTGCCATTTCATTGATTCCCAATGGCACAGTAGGATGCTCCACCTCATCGGGAGTGTCAGAGATCCAACTGCGGGACACGATAATCCACCGAACCCCGTCAGTCATCAAGTTTAGTACGAATCAATTCACCAAATGCAGATTTGAAATCAAATGAATAAAACCCGAAACTTAATCCTTTAGCAATGCTTCTTCATTTCTTTGACCTAACCATGTAACAAGAGCTAGTTCTGCCCCCACTACGGTTAGTAGTAGGAATATGCCTATTGGATCGATAGTAGAAGCGGCTCCCAACATTAGCAATGAAGCACCTATTCCAATGATGAGGTCGCAGAATCCCCAAATTCGCAAAATGCGCCTTAGATGCAAAATTCCAACAACCCACAAGGTTGTAGAAATTGCAAATAATGCGATGGGGTATAATATCCACTCATTGACCATCAATAAACCAGCAAACATCAGAATGTGACAATCAATCGCAGCCATCATTGTCCAATGACCACTACGCATCGGTACCGATGCTGCAACCAAAGCAAGCATTAGGACTCCACCGGACAAAATAATCCAGTCAAGATATTCGATAATTTGAGGGACAAATGTTCCCATTGAAAATAATGCCAACGGTAGACAAATAATCGCCAATCCAACCGCTTCTACTTGTTTGTGTTTTCTTCCCGAATAGATAGCATTAGCTACGGCTAGAAGTCCTGCTGGGCCCCATGACATAGTCACATAGGCCAACGCTCTAAGACCTCTTCCTGAACTACCAAAATGACTCTCTCGTCCAACACTTGTTCTTCGAGAGTCAATCATTACATCAATGGCAACTGTAATTATCAAAAGAGATTCGATCAATAACCATGGAAGTTGCCATTGAATTAGGTCTCCATCAAATGGATTAACGGAGAAGGGAAATGGCAAAGATTCAACCAACAGAGCACCTACAACTCTGCCGAATACTAGTGGTAAAACAAACCAATCAATAGCTATTGGAATCCTATCAAGTAAGTTGTCCTTTTGATAGATTGAAATAATAACAAACTGTAAAATTAGTATTGTAACAACAGCAAGATCGAGTAATTCTGCGTTGCTTGCTCCTGGTCCAAGATGCCCGGAGATTAGCGCCAAGATTAGTCCGATAATTGCGTATGCAATTGGCATCTCAATTCCCATTACAGTAGGCAATTCCAGGTCGAGTTGTTTAGTTCGTAATCTTGCGATGGCAATCAAAATAGTTGAAAATACTCCTGCTGCGAGTAATAGGAATGGATTAGAAGAGAAGATAAGTCCCAAGACAATGACAGACCCTAGAACTAAGAATAGAACCAACATAACAATTGTAGGTCTGTGAGAAATGTCTGTGGTATACAATTCCGAATCATCATCGGTCGCAGAAAGGTCTCTTCTCTTCTTTCTCTTTTGTTGTAATTCAATCCTTTTTGGGTCATAAGAATCTAGCTGTCCCGTTCCTAGACTTAATTTTTCAACTTCATCTTGTCCAGCCATGGCCAAACGTCGATCTCTCTCAGCAATAGTTTTCAATTCAGCTCTAATTTCTCCTCTAGCAACAAGCCAGAGTGTGCTTAATGCGAATAATCCAATACCTGCCATAGTCGAGGTTTGATCTTCCAATTGAATTGAAAGTCCAATTGTTATTGCCAGTAACCATAGTGCTGCTGCTGCAGGTTTGAGCAACTTTTCCATTTTCTCAGCACGGGGTAAATAGAATCCCATGACAGAACCAGTACAGATAACAGAAGTCATTGAGAGGTCGAAATCAGGAATCGAATCGTTCGATTCGAGAATACGACTAGGATCTTTAGTTGAAATTGCGATAATTAATGGAAGTGACATTAGAGCCATTCCGTTAGTAAAAACTGGCTCTTCTTCAGGGTCTCCTCGATAGAGGACTGATGCTGTAGCAACCAGCATTAGAATAATCCATATTTCATCTAAACCATGTCTCCAACCCAAAACGGCAGAACTGATTGCAATAATTGCCAGTAGGGCAATTGGCTCGCCCAGTCTTTTTCCTGCGAATTCTGCGCCAAGATGTGCTAATGAGACAACTGACATTACAGCAACGAGAGTAATTGCAGTAAATTCTCCAGCATGAGCCATCACCACGATTGTAATCATTGGTAGCCATAATCCAATTGCCCATAATTGCAGAGCGCCCGAGTCTCTAATTGAAGCGGAAACTTCGGTAATTCCAAGGAAACCAGCAGCCAGATTTACACCTGTTTGCCCTAATTGTAAATTTACTACCAACATCAATACTACTGATATAATAAGATAAACTGCAAATGGCGTATACGCCAAGTCAATGATGTTTCCAGGATCGTCCCACCCATTGGTAATCATAACAGTACGGAATGATTCAACAATAAACTCCTGTACTAGAATCCAGGTCCATGGTAGTAAAACAGTGGCCCCTGCTAACGAGGGCGCTTTCCTCATAATTGCAAGAGCTCCAGTGCCAATATGTAGAACAGTCAATAGAGCTAATAGAGTAATTCCTCCATCACCTCCGTTTACTTTGGATTGTGCTGGAATTAGAATTACCAATAACACCAACACTCCTACCGAACCAACCCATAACACACGGTCAGTAACTCGATTCTGATCACGTAAGATAACAAATCCAGTAAGGCTTGCTGCAAAAATAGTGAATGTTTCATAACGGTCGAAGAAGGATATTGATTCTGTGAACCTACCAAATACCAGCATTAGTGAAAATAGTCCAGCTCCAATAAGAAGAGGAATTGCAACCCGCAATCTTTCCACTCCTCTAACCACTAAGTACGATCCTCCAAATGCTCCCGCAAGGAAAGTAACCATTCCCAAAGCGTAGCCAGAGTCTTCTCTACTCGAGGCCACGGCCATCAATGCTCCAATCATACCAAGTGAAATCGAAACTCCCCAAAGTCCGGGTTGCCCGAGTCCAGCGGCTTTGAAGCCTTTAGAAAACCAATTTTCTTCTCGAGCGAAACGGGCAGCCATGCTCGCGTTTATTCCAGATACTACCATCAATAAAATGAATAAAATTAGAGGTGTGTCTAGTGGTTCTATAATCAAGGAACCAGCTGTAAATCCGTTTGTAATTGCATGCATTCCAATCCATAAATTAGAGGCTGCAACACCGAGTGCTGCAAGATTTCCAGATTGTCTATGTAAGGCTAGACCATGAAGCAGTATTGTCGAGATTAGAATCATTATTGCGACTCCAATTTCTCCACCAATGGATCCAGCAGTAGAGCCTATTGCGAGTAGAACAAGTGTGGCTTGAGCAGCAATTGCGTCGTGGTCATGGCGATACGCAACAAATACATTGAGTCCGACAAGAATCAACAATAGTATCGCCAACGTTTCGACAGAAATAGGTAGAACACCACCTAATTCCCAACGGTTTAATTCAATTGCAAGACCGTAGAGAACTTTCATCGAAATAATAACCCACGAAACTCCTAGAAGATGCAAATTATGGTCTGAAACCCATCTTTCACCTAATGCAAATCCAGATATTGCTAGGATTAATAATAGCACAAGCGAAATAATAGGTGGGAATGCAGTGCCTGCAACAACACTAAGTAAACTGAAGACAAAAATCATCGACACCATTAGTGACCAATTTACTCTCCTCTCTCCTTGTTTTGCCATAGACGTGACAATATCATCTTCCGGAGCCGTTTCTACAGTCCCATCTTGTGATACTGCTCCCGCTTCTTTTCCAGTAGTTTTTTTGAATGGATCAAAAATATCCCCTAAGGCTTCATCCTTTTCAGAATCTTGAGAATATGTTTCGGATTGATTTTCAGTCTTGACTTTATCATCTAAACCAAGGCCTTCAATGTCGATGTTTGTACCGATTTTGAATCGACGTTCGCGAATCACGCAGTCGTCCTTCTCCTCGCTCACATTGTTATGTGGAACGGTCTTCTGCGATAATCACATCCCCGTCAAGGCCACTTGGACTGTAAATCCCTCCTGAATTTATCTCTTCGGTTCTCCGCAATTATTGAAAGGCGAACAACAGAGCCGAGCCTCATGGAGAGCACCTCCCGCTCGTCCACACCCGCCAGTCCAGCAATCTCCCTGTCTTCCCATGGATTGCATCCAAAAGGCTCCGTTCATTGGAATCTTGACTCTGATGAATTACACAAAATAGCAGTTGAAAATGGCGAAGCAGAAATGACAGCTCATGGAGTTCTTCTGGCAACTACTGGCGAACGTACGGGGCGTTCGCCGAATGATCGATTCATAGTAGATGAACCCGGTTATGCAGACCATATTTGGTGGGGAAAAGTGAATCGCCCAACAAGCCGATGGGTGTTTGAGAATCTTCTGCAAAAAGTCCAATCGCATCTTGATTCATCCGATCGACTGTACGTCAAAGATGCGCATTGTGGCGCTGATGCAAATTATGCCATGCCGGTAAGACTGGTTACTGAGAAGGCTTGGCATGCGGCATTTTTCCACAATATGTTTGTTAGAAGTAACCCCAATGAACTGAATGATCATGTACCCGAATATACCATTCTTCACGCTCCAGATTTACTAGCTGATCCTGAAGAAGATGGCGTTAACTCTGGAGTGTTTGTTATCTTAGCACTTGATCGAGGTTTGGTAATTATCGGTGGCACTCATTACGCTGGAGAAATAAAGAAAGCAATTTTTACAATAATGAATCATATTCTTCCAGAGAGAGGAATTATGCCAATGCATTGTTCTGCAAATACGGACGGAGAGGAATCAGCATTATTCTTTGGATTATCAGGAACTGGAAAGACAACACTTTCTGCAGACCCCCATAGAGCGTTAGTTGGTGACGATGAGCACGGTTGGTCAGATGATGGAGTATTCAATTTTGAAGGAGGGTGTTATGCCAAATTAATTGGTTTGTCTCAAGAAGACGAGCCAGAGATTTATGCCACCACTCGCATGCCTGGTACAATTTTAGAAAATGTAATTCTTGATACCAAGGGAATTCCCGATTTTGATGACGGCAGTCTAACTCAAAATACTCGTGCTTCTTACCCAATTGAAGCAATCGAAAATAGAACTGAAGATTCCACAGCAGGGCATCCAAAGAATGTGGTTTTCTTGACTTGTGATGCTTTTGGAGTTCTTCCACCACTTTCTCGACTTACTCCCGCACAAGCCGCTTACCACTTCATGTCCGGTTACACCGCGAAAGTTGCTGGAACCGAAATAGGAGTCACTGAACCTCAAGCAACATTTTCAACTTGTTTTGGTGCACCTTTTATGCCGCGTCACCCAAGTGTTTACGCAGACTTGCTTTCCAAGAAAATTAGCGAACAAAATGCCAACTGCTGGTTGATTAATACTGGCTGGGTTGCAGGCGGATATGGCGAATCTAATCGTATCAAAATTCGTTGGACTAGAGCACTTCTAAATTCAGCATTGCGAGGCGATCTAGAAGATGTTGTATTTGTCGAAGATGAACGCTTTGGATTTGCAGTACCAGTCGAATGTGACGGCGTACCAAGTAAAATTCTGCAACCCAGAGAAACCTGGTCAGACAAACAAAGATACGACAATGTCGCTAATCTACTCGCGCAAATGTTCACCGAAAACTTTCAACAATACGAAGAAGGTTGCAGTGAAGAAGTACTTGCATCCGCCCCTAAGGTTCTGCTTTGATTCCATTGACTAGTAAGTGAATCATTATTGGAGAACATAAAATACAAGAGAATTTCTTTGCGGTCATGCGTAAACTGTCTGCCATACTGTCTGTGAGCATTCTATTGCTTGTGTCGATGTCATCAGCAATTCAGGATAGAGATGAATTATCGTCTATAGAGCTTAAATCAAATACCGAAAACATTGCATCTGGTATCTTTCATCTTGTAGATGATAGTATATACGACGAATCCGTTAATGCCATGGATTATGATGAATCTGGAAACTTGTATTACGCTGGCACTCTTTGTGGCCGCTCAAATACGGAATTAAGCAACGCTGTAGAATGTGAATATACTTCGGATACAGGTTCAGAATCAACACTTAGTTTCGCACCCGCATATGTAGCCTCTATGGATAATGCAGGAAACAGACTGGAAGCCCATCTTTTCCATAGTGGATATGGAGATAGGATTGATGATCTAATCGTACTAGAAAATGGGGATATCTTAGTCTCAGGAGGGTTCTGTTGGCTTTCTAACGAATGCTATCTTCAAGGAGATAATCTGCTCTTAGAAGCACCTGGAAGAAATTTAGATGCGTTCGTGCTGAGGATGACATCATCAGGACAGGTAATATGGTCTCGTGCTTTCTGGTCCGCAGGGAATGATGTAATCCACAGTTTAGATGAGGGCCCGAGTGGCGAAATTTATTTTCAAGGAACATTCTGTGCTGACACAGGATCAGATTGTAGGCTGAATTCTGTTCAAGGAGTCCAGGGCCCATTGACAAAAGGCGATGCAGATATTTTCTTTGGGAAGTTAGATTCTGATGGGTCTTTGCAGTGGGTAAAAAATCTTGGTAGCTCTACAAATGATCATGATTTAGGAGGAGGAGTTTGGTCTCTTCAACAGATGGGCATAGTCGCCACCTCTGATGGAGGCGTGATAGTTACTGGTTCAGTTTGTCACGACAGCAGTTGGCTTGACACATGTTCATTTAAACTATCTCCGGATGATGAAATTACAGGACAAGATGGCTTTGTGGCAAAATACTCTGCAAATGGGACTTATCAATGGTATGAATTAGTTGGAGGCTCAGCAGTTGATTTTTTACAGGTTACAGTACCAATCGATGAGAGCAGAATACTAGTTGGAGGAAACCATTACTCTGCTAATTTTTCGGTTACTGGATTTAATGTAAATAATTCAGGTAGTTCGGATGCATGGTGGGCTATTTACAATCATGAAAACAAGGAATGGGAAGGCCTTTGGGATTCAGACGAAACTGGAGATGCATACATTCACTCAGCTTCTGTAGGTCCTGATGGACAAATTATTGTTGCAGGTTCTGGATGCTGGCAAACTACACCTTGTACAATTGAAGTGGCTGGAAAATCACATAATGGCAGAACTTACGGAATTGGATGGGCTTTGAAGGTGGATGAAACTGGTATTAGTGAATGGATGAAAGGTGTATATTCAACCACAAGATCAGCCTCTCCGGTGACTCAAGTTATACACAATGAATTTGGTGATATTGCCATGTCAATACCAAATTGTTACAGTAACGATAATGATGCTGATTGCAATTTCAGAATGGGCGAGCAAACTTTCAATTCAGTCAACAACGGCACATTAGTTCGGGTAATCATTTCAGATTATGATAGGGATGGTCTACCAAATCAGTTAGATGATTGTCCTATGGGTGATGAAGGATGGACAAGTGATTCAACCACCGATTATGATGGAGACGGATGTAATGATTTAACAGAAGACCTTGATGATGACAATGATGGTTGGTTAGATGCAGATGAAATACAGTGTTCTCACTCTCCAACCGACGCATCTTCAATGCCAACAGATAGCGACGGAGATGGAGCCTGTGACAATAATGACAATGATGACGATGGTGACGGTTATTTGGACGTCGAAGATGCTTTCCCATACAATGCAGAGGAGTGGTCGGACAATGATATGGATGGAATCGGAGATAATTTGGATATGGACGATGATAACGATGATTGGGAGGATTATCAGGATGATTTCTCAAAAGATGGGTGTGCCTATCTCGACTCAGACAGCGATGGTCGCCCCGATTCTTTCATAGTTCCTAATTGCCCAACCAATCTAGAAGAAGATTCGGATGATGATGGAGATGGAGTTGACGATAATTTAGATGCTTGGCCTTTAGACCCAGCAATGGGGTTGGATACAGATGGCGATGGTCTCCCGAATGAACACAAATCAGGATTAACAGGTTCCATTGAAGAGGATACAGATGATGATAATGATGGCTATCCTGATTCTGAGGACGATTTCCCCCTAGATTCGAATCATTGGCTGGACACAGATAGTGATGGGATTGATGATAAAATAGACACAGACAAAGATGGCGACGGTTGGAGTAATTTAGACGAGGATGATTGTGGAACTGATTCCTTGGCTGCAGAAGATTGGCCTACCGATTCCGATAATGATGGTGTATGTGATGTAATGGATAAGCAAGGCCTTTCAGAAATTTTTTCTGGAGGAGTAGGAATCGCCTTTGCAGCCTCAATATTGTTAATTTTAGCAGCAATAGCTTACACTCGCAAAGAATCTATGCTTGGGGAATCAATTTCTGAAATTCCACCACCTCCATCATTAGATGGGGTGGAAGAAATCGACTTAGAGGAATCTTCTGAATAGGTAATCAAAATACCATTTCGATTAAATCGAGGCCTCAATTGTCATGACCATGCGCGGGTATCTTGCAGTGTTTTGGGCATGTTGTATTTTGTTCAATGCTGTAGCAGGATGCCTATCTGAAGACGATGAATCTAATTCGATTCAACTTGAAGTTAATTTCCCTACTTCGAACGGTACAATAGCCGAGTTTTATATCGATGGCGATTTAGAATCTCGAGTAAATCCAGTCCTAGATTTTGATTTTTCAAACACTAAATCAGATTATTCGTTAGTCACATTGGGAGTTGATTCAACCGATGATAGCACATCGGTGGTTCCCACTGAGGTTTCCGACATTATTTCACTCGAATTTTTGCAGCATGGAATATACTATCTTGATGCCTTTGCAATCGATGAATTGGGAAACAGGGTCAATCAAACGATTGTCATTCGCATAGAACTGAACATCCATTGGATTGAAGAAACAACATATAGCCCCAAATCCTTGGAAATAGATTCATTGCCATATAATGGAGGTCCATATCCGTCTAACATAATCATAGATTCTAATGTTGAAAACCCAGAATTAATTGAGAATGTAGGAGGCGGAAGGGAGGTTGAAATCACTTGGTACCTTTTCGATGAAACAGAACATGCATGTTTAGTTCGTCCAACAACTGTTGACGAAGGCGAAATCGCAAACTGGAAGGTAAATCACCGAATAACAAGTGAAATTCACGACCTAACAATCAGTTATGATAGCGGTCAAGATTACATCGATATAGATCAATCGATATCAATTCTCTATGAGGAAATTGAATCTCCACCAAATCCTTGAGATAAAGGCGGGTTGGGGTAAACAGAATGTCCTCTGAACTGCACGTGGTAACCGGAGCATTCGGTTATAGTGGCAGATGGATAGCAAAGCAACTTCTGTCTGAAGGAAAACAGGTTCGTACCCTTACCAATGCTGCCGCTCGAGATGACCCATTCGATGGTGCAGTCGAAGTTCATCCATTGAATTTCGATGATTACGAATCATTGGTTGAATCTCTGAAAGGTGCAGATATACTCTACAACACATATTGGGTTCGGTACAACGATAATCAGAGGAATTTTGACCATGAAATAGCTGTTAAAAATTGCAAGAAATTGTTCGATGCTGCTACCGAAGCAGGAGTTAGGAGAGTAGTCCATTTCAGTGTTGCGAAACCTGATGAAGCCCCAGGTTGGACTTACTTTGCAGGTAAGGTTGAGACCGAGAGATTGCTCAGAGAATCCGGGCAATCCTACGCCATCGTTAGACCGACGGTATTCTTTGGCGGTGGCCGAAATGTTCTGATCAATAATATCGCTTGGATAATGAGAAAATTCCCAATATTCGGAGTATTTGGTTTTGGTAAGTATCCAATCCAGCCAGTCCATATTCGCGATGTAGCAATGGTCTCGATTGAACTTGGATCAAGTGACGAAAATATAACTCGAGATATTGCCGGTCCTGAGAGATTTACTTACAGGGAATTTGTATCCTTGATAGGCAAGAGTATGAGAGTAAGGAGATTGATTATTCCAATTCCTCCAATCGTTGGTTGGTTAGCGGGAAAATTGATGGGAATATTTCTGCGTGACCGAGTCATTACAAGAGCAGAGATTCGTGGATTGATGAACGGTTTGGTAGCATCAGAAGAAGAGCCGTTAGGAGAAATCAGATTCAGTGATTGGATTGCAGAAAACGGCTCAGATTTAGGTAGAGAATATCAGAACGATTTGCAAGAAAGAAGCTACAATTGATGAGGTAATATTATGATTGAAGAGATTGTAGGAATTGCTGCTATTCTGCTAATAATTCCAGGTTGGGCCATAGGCCTAGTGGCGATAACCGCCTATCTCTGGAGATTATTCTACAAGCGAAAGAAAGCGGATTGAAGTAACCATGAATCAAAGGGTAGGGAAGATGACGGCTACGAATACAACGGATGCTTTGTTAGGTGGATGAAATCATTGTATGCGTGAAAAGCCTAGCCCAAGAATGAATAATCCTAACAAGATAATTGCCCATTGCCAAAATACCAAACTCGGATATTTCGATTCCATTTTCTCTACAACCTCCTTTGAAGGTGAAGGAATGCCCAGGAGATAGAAAAAGGCCAAGATGAAAATAACGCCTCCCATCAGGCCCTCCATGGCCAGAAAAAAGGACTCTGCTTTATGATTAATCTGTAATATTCCCTAGGGAAGTAGATGCAGGCATCAATTGGGGGGTTCACCTACCTCATGGTTACAATATAGCGCCTAACCAATACCCCTTTGCGAAACGTCTGAAGCCAACTTCCTTGGTTAAGCAATTATCATTCATTCTCCCAATTCCAACGACTACTCCACCCTCGCCATATTGCCCGATTCAGAATCCGCCTCCGCCACCGCAGCCACCGCCACCGCAGCCACCGCCAC
>Ga0163110_10000689_pt1 | contig 16278 bp, 15 predicted proteins | sample CRUFie1St17metaG_FD_108703 | JGI IMG/M metagenome (GOLD analysis project Ga0163110, IMG submission 108703) | Marine microbial communities from the Costa Rica Dome - CRUD Field 142mm St17 metaG | ecosystem: Environmental > Aquatic > Marine > Oceanic > Photic zone | place: Costa Rica: the Eastern...
CCAGCATAAGATTTTAATTTCTTATTTGAACTTAGTATATTAATAAGCCCCTTTGTTCCAATACTACAATGTTCCCATTCAAAAACACCCATGCTTCCATTCCACAATACTGTTTCCATTTCTTTTAAAATTATTTCTATAGAAGAGAGAGATTTTTTACCGATATCTAAAATTTTTAAAGAATCATCAAAATTTTCTGAAAAAATAGTCTTTGTTGTAGAGTTTTTAGAAAAATTTTCAGATACTAAAAGATCTTCAGGGATATAAAATTTTTTTATATTTTTTTTATAAATCTCATTTAATCGGTCATTAAGATTATTTGTTAAAAAGTTTGCAATCATTCCTCCTCCAACAATAACCTTTTCTACCTTATCAATTAAATTTACTAAAATTCCGACCTTATCATCAATCTTTGCTCCGCCTAAAATTAATACTAACTTACCGGATGTGGTTGAAAATAAAGAATCTAGAATTGAAAATTCTTTTTTTAATAAATACCCTGCATATGAATCCATAATTAAAGAAATGCCATAAACAGAAGAATGGTTTCTATGCGAAGATCCAAATGCATCATTTACATATACATCGCATAATGAGGCTAATGCAGAGCTTAGTTGAAAATCATTCTCTTTTTCCCCATTAAAAAATCTTATATTTTCAAGGAGAAATATTTTATTTTTTGATTTTTTGAAACTCTCAAATTCAAGCTTTTCATCATATTTTATAAATTCAATATTTTTATCTAGGATTTTTTCTAATTCAGGATGAACTCTATTGATTAGACTAAATTCATTATCTCTTAAATTTGGACGTCCAAGATGTGTACAAATAATTATCTTATTAATAAATTTAAAACCAATTAATTGTTTAATTGTTGGAATAGATAAATATATTCTGCTCAAATCATTTTCAGTTATATTTAAATCACACCTTAGAAATACATTAATATTCCTATTGTTATATTTCTTCTCTAAATCATGTAAATCTTTAAGATTCATTATAAGAAAGATTTTTTAATCTAGATTTTATTTCTTTTTCTGAACTTAAATTATTAATTAATTTATCAAGATTTTCAGTATGACTTGAAATTAAATCTTCATAAAAATTTAAATACTGTTTATTTTCAAATACTGTTTCTTTTATCGTCTTTAAGTCAGATTCCTCTAACACTCTTTTTAAATAAATTTCACCTATTTTTCTTTTAACAGAAGGGTCAGATTCTTCAAGCAAAAAAGATGTAAAAATATTTTTTTTCTTCGAGGCAAACCTATGGAAAATTTCAGGGCTTAAATTCTGATCATGCAATATTGAATTTTGTTCCTCCAATTCATCAATCAGCCCAGAAATAATGCCTATATTATTAAGAGAATTCAAAATATCCTCATCAATTTCATTATTAGCTGCTAAATAACCCAATTGATAGCAACATCCATATAAAGAGCCGGGTCTTTTTTTCATCATATCAATTAATTGGTCGACTTTTACTAAAGGAGATTCCTGAAAGTTAATATCAAGATTTTCACCTTCACACAACATTAAATATGAATTATCAAAAATTGATAATGCTTTTAATAATGTTTCATTTGAAAGGTTATTATTTTTTAATAATGACAATCTTGCTAAAGCGTGAAGCCCGTCTCCTGTATTAATACTTTGAGCTGGCCCCCATTTCCACCATACAGATGGCCTGCCGAATCTATCAGTTATGCCACTTTGAACATCACCATGAACATACCAAGAACTTGCAAGTATTTCCACTGATGCAGCGAAAGGAAAACTATTTTGAAAATTGCTTCCAAAAAGTTCAGCAATATTTAGTGTTAAATTTGAAAATTTTCTGTTTTCAGGGTTAAGGTTTTCAATCTTATTGCCTCCTTCATCTTCCCATCCTAATTGATACTTTATTATCCTGTACAATTCAACTTCATTGATACTAACCAATTTAAGTAAATATTCTTCAAAATCTTTATTCATATTCATATTTATTACCAAGCAAATTAATGATTTGTTCATATTTTACTGGGCCATCTCTTAAAAGCTTAATTTTATTTTTTGATATCTTTATAACTGTTGATGCGCTTTCTTCGTTGCCGCAGCTTATATTTACAATTTTTTTAATATAATTTAAGTCTAAACTATCTTTAAGAACATTAATATCTTTAGTTTCTGGCTCACCCGATAAATTTGCACTTGTTCCGGTCAAAGGAGAACCAAAATTATTAATAAGATCAATAGTAAAGTTATGGTTTGGAACTCTAAATCCAACATACCCTAAATCTTTTACCATTCCATTAATAAAATTATGATCTGTCTTGATTACTATTGTTAATGGCCCAGGCCAAAATGCATCTAATATAGGTTGAAAATTTGAAAAATCTATTCCAAAACCCAAAAGGTCCTTTTTATCAGATATAAGCAACGGTAAAGGCTTATCTGCATTTCGCTGCTTTAATTTAAATAAATTTTCTAAAGATTGTTGGTTAAATGCATCACATGCTAATCCAAAATAAGTATCTGTTGGTATTGCAATTATCTCACCTTTATTAAGAAAATTTGTGGCTTCATTCAATTCCTGATTGTATTTTTTTAAACTATCCATGATCTGTAAAATTATAAAAGATTAGTTATTTTATTTTAATTAATAATTTATGTTTATAAATATAAATTTTTTTAGTTAGTACAAAGTTAGATAATAAATGTAAAATTACTATTTGGAATATTTAAAATTTACTAGTTTTTATGATTGATAGATATACAACAGAAAAAATGAAAAAAATTTGGAGTGAAGAAAACACTTTTAATTTATGGTTAAAAATTGAAATTTCAGCATGCGTTGCTTGGAATCAACTTGGTGTAATACCAGATAAAGAGTTGCTAAAAATTAAAAAAGCTAAATTTGATAAAAATTTATATAAAAAATTATTTAATGAAACCAAACATGACATGATTGCCTTCACTAGAACAATTGGTGAATCGCTAGGTGAAGAAGGCAGATGGATACATCATGGCCTTACATCAAATGATGTTAAAGATACATGTTTAAGTATTCAGATTTCTCATTCTTTAAATTTAATCAGAGATTCTCTTGAATCACTAAAAAATTCTTTAAAAGATAGATGTATAGAATTCAAATATACACCTTGTGTTGGAAGGTCTCATGGGATACATGCTGAGCCAATGAGTTTTGGACTTAAATTAGCACTTTGGTATCAAGAAATCGAAAGAAATATTTTAAGAGTAAATGAAGTTATTAAATTTTCCTCAGTTGGAATGATCTCTGGTCCTGTTGGGACGCATGCAACTGTTCCTCTTGAAATTGAAGAGATTGTGTGTAAAGAACTTGGATTAAGCCCAGCTCCAATTTCAAATCAAATAATTCAAAGAGATAGGCATGCAGATGCATTGCAAAGATTAGCGTTAATTGCTTCAAGTTTAGAAAAATTTTCAACTGAAATTAGATCTCTTCAAAGGACAGAAATTAATGAGGTCCAAGAACCATTTGGTGAACCGGGTTTTGTTTCTACGGGGTCTTCTTCAATGCCACATAAAAGAAATCCTGAGCTGACTGAGAGAATATGTGGCCTATCAAGAGTAATCAGGGCAAATTCATTAGTAGCTATGGAAAATATACCTTTATGGAATGAAAGAGATATTTCTCATTCATCTGCAGAAAGAGTTATTATACCTGATTCGTTTTTAGCAACAGATTACATCATCAATACTTTTAATAGCGTTATCAAAGGGATGAAAGTAAATAAAGAAAATATGTTAAAAAATTTAAATTTAACTGGCGGATTAATTTTTTCTGAAAAAATAATGCTTTCTCTTGTTGAAAAAGGAATTCCTAGAAAAAAAGCCTATGAAATGATTCAATCTGCAGCAATAGAATCCATGGATCAAAATATAGATTTTCAAGAAGTAATAAAAAATAATATTATCATTAATGAAAATCTTTCAAAAAATGAAATAGATTCAATGTTTGATGAAGAATATTTTTTAAAGTATATTGATCAAATCTTTGAAAGACTTAATTTTGATTAAAATTTGACTAAAAAATCTTGAATATGAGGTTAGGAAATGAATGAAAAAAAAGCTACAACTAGACCACCTGAAAGAAGGGGTATTTCAAAGTCTAAAATTAGGGCTGAAAGAAGACAAAGAGCTGAACGAAAGAAAAAAATTAGGCAATCATTCATAATTTCTGGAATTTCAATTTTTGCAATTCTTGTAATTGCTAGCTTAGTTATTCCTGGACTTATAGGGACAAGATCAACAGCGAATATAAGAGAACCGCTCCCATTTAATGCTGGAGGGCCAACAAAGGCACTTGATGACCAAGGTAATCAAAAAATACTTGTAGGCTCTTCACACGTGCCATATTCAACAAAACCAGCAACTTCAGGGCCTCATTGGGCAATAAGGCCGGACCAAAACGATTTGGCTAAATATGGTTCCCCTGTGAAATGGGGAAAATATGATGAAGAGATTCCTGACGAAGCATTACTGCACAATCTTTCGCACGGAGGTATAGGTATTCATTACGATTGTGAAAATGAATGCAAAGAGTTGATTAGAAAATTAGATAAATTACGAGCCGGGGATGATAAACAAATTGTATTAAGCCCCTACAGCGGAATGAAATCAAAAATTGCTTTAACTTCATGGAGGCATGTTCAATACCTAGATGACTTTGATGAAAGTGCAATAAATGAATTTATAAAAGCCTACAGAGACAGAGCTCCTGAAAGCTGGATAGGAAATTATTGGGGTGATGCAATTCAATAAGTTAGGTCAGGGTACCTTTAGTACTTGGAATAACATCTTTTAAATCATCGTTAACTTTTATCGCCTTTTTGAATGTTTTTGAAAAAGCCTTAAATACTGACTCAATAATATGATGTTCATTTTTTCCAGATATAGTTTTTATATGAAGAGCCATTTTAGCTTCAGTTGCAAGTGTTTCAAAAAAATGTCTTGCCATGTCTGTTGGAAAGTCACCTATCTGGTTAGATGGCAAAATTTCGATAGAATGATATCCCCTGCCAGCTAAATCAATAGCTACCATAGATAATGACTCATCTAAAGGAACAGTTGAGTCAGCCATTCTTTCTATTCCTGCCCTACTTCCCAAAGCTTTATCAAAAGCTTCGCCTAAAACGATTGCAGTATCTTCAACTACATGGTGGGACCCAGTTTCAGTATCTCCAGTAACTTTTATATTCAAATCAACTGAAGCATGCTTAGATATTTGCTCAAGCATATGTGTGAGCATACCAAAGGGAGTAGAAATTTCACTAATACCTGACCCATCTAGGTTTACACTTAATTGAATTTCGGTTTCTTTTGTTTTTCTTTTAATTTCAGCTATTCTCATAATGAGTTTTAATTATATTTTTAAGTTTATTCATTTGATCAGGCTTTCCGATTGTTATCCTTAAATAATTTTTTAATAAATCATCTGAAAACCTTCTAACAAAGATACCTTCTTTTGCTAAATTATTAAATATGATTTCACTATCATTATTATTAAATTTACATAAAATGTAATTTCCTTCTGAATTGAATACTGTAATATTTTGAAATTGGCCAAGAAAATCTTCTAAAATTAGCTTTTCATTTAGAATCTTTTTAATATTTTTAAAAAGCTTATCCTTATTTTTTAAGGTTGTTATTGCGGCTATTTCTGCAGCCAAATTTACATTGTAGGGCTGTTTAATTTTAAACATATTGTTTATAACATTTTTGCTGGCAGCCATATATCCAATTCTTAAACCAGCAATTCCTGCCCACTTACTAAAAGACCTTAAGATTATAAGATTTTCGTATGACTTAATTAAATTGATGCAAGATTTATTGCAAAATTCGTGATAAGTCTCATCAATTATAATGATTGATCCTGTTTCAAGTAATTTTACTACTTCAGTTTCAGTTATCGTATTCCCAGTTGGATTGTTAGGAGATGCAATGAATAATAATTTAGTTTTATATTTATGGATCAACTCAATTGTTTCCTCTAAATTAATTGACCAATCAGAATTTCTTGAAGAGCTAATTACATTCATCCCCATAGAATTAGCCAAAAAAGAATACATCCCAAAAGTTGGCTGAAGATCAATTAGAGCTTCATCCTTTTTTCCATAAATTTTAAAAATTAATTCAATCATTTCATCCGCACCAGAACCTGCAACAATATTATCTACATCAACTCCAACATATTCAGATAAGCTTTTCCTAAGATCTGATTGATTAGAATCAGGATAATTATGGAATGAAATTTTTGATAATTCTTCGTTTATTTCTTTAATTGATCCATATGGATTTTCATTTGCATTTAATCTGATTATTTCTTTATTGCCAAGTGAATATTTTGACCTTAGCATTGCATCCGATTCTACAGGTTCGTAATTTTTCAATTTTAGAATGTAATCATTAATATAATTTTCCATTATTCACCAATCATCTTTTTTTTTCTTATAGCAGCTGATTGTGCATGGCCATCTAATTTTTCTAATTCAGCTAAATTAATCACGTCATCAATTATTGTTAACACTTCTTCTTTTGATAAGTTGATTACTGGTTGGTATTTTAAAAAATGTCTTACATTTAACGCTGAGTTAAATCGTGCAGATCCCCCAGTAGGCATTACATGGCTTGGGCCAGCAATATAGTCACCAAAGACTTCAGCAGAGTCATCTCCCAAGAATACACCTCCTGCATTTACAATCTTTTCATGATTATCGATTATTTCATCAGATAATATACTTACATGTTCTGCAGAAATTAAATTTGCAAGTTCAATTGAATCGAGAATATTTTCAACAATAAAGAATAAACCCTTATATTGGAAGCTTTTTTTAATTATTTCTTTTCGTGGAAGTGACTTTATTTGATTATAGATTTCTGATTCAACTTTTTTTGAAAATTCTAATGAGTCAGTTATCAAAATAGGTGTTGCTTCCACATCATGTTCTGCTTGAGCTATTAGATCTGCAGCGCACAATTCAATATCATTTGATTTATCAGATATAACAAGTGTTTCGGTTGGCCCATAAAGCCCATCAATTCCCACAGAACCAAAGACTTGTCTTTTTGCTTCTGTTACATATTTATTCCCAGGCCCACAAATTAAGTCAACTCTTGGGACAAGATCTGTTCCATTTGCAAAAGCAAATATCGATTGCGCTCCGCCCAGTAAAAATATTCTATCAGCGCCAGCAAGTTTTGCTGCAACAACAATTTCATCAGATACAACATCATTTACTGCAGGAGAAGTTATTATTACTTCTTTAACGCCTGCGATTTTTGCTGGAACAACTGTCATAATTACTGTTGAAACAAGTGGTGCTGTTCCACCTGGCACATAACATAATGCTCTATCAACAGGTATTATATTTTCTCCTAAAGAATTATTTTTATTTTTCCAGCTTTTAGGCATAGAATTTCTATGAAATTCTTTTGATCTATTAATGCTTTTATTAATTGAACCTATGAATTCTTGGCTTACATTTGAAAAAGAATTATCGATAGAATTATCATCCAATTCAAAATCTCTTTTACAATTATCGAACTTTAATGCATATTCTTTTAAAGAAGAATCTCCGTTATTTTGAATATTTAATCTAATTTCATTACAAACTTTATAAATTGATTCATCTATTTCAGAAGTTCTTAAAAATTCATTTATATACTTTTTTGAATCTTTAAAATTATTTATAAATTTCATTTTAAATCGCTTTTCTTTAATTTATTAATTATATCTAAATAAGTATTATTTAAGTTATTTGAAATGTTGCTAGAAGCTATAACACATGCTTGTGAATTAAAAAGTATTCCGTCATTTAATGGCTTCAAGTTATTTTCTATCATAGTTTTTCCAGTAACAGTAATATCGGCAATTATGTCTGCATAACCAATCATTGGGGCTGCTTCTAGGCCCCCTGCTGCAGAAACAAATACAATGTTGTTAACATCAAATTTTTCAAGTTTTCTTCTAACAAGATTTGGGTACTTTGTAGCCAATTTTAAATTTTCAGACCGCTTTTTATATTCGTAACTTATTTCAATTAAATCATAAATATTATCAACATCAATCCACCCAGTTGGAACAGCTATAACTAGACTTGAATCGCCGAAGCCTATGTCGTCAATTACAATTTTTGAAGTTGTAGAATTTTCACAATGTTCAAGGTATCTATCAAGACCCGTTACACCAATATGACCTATTCCTCTATCGATAATTACCGGAATATCTCCCGACCTTTGAAAATATATCTCAACATTTTCCATCTCTTCTATTTTTCCAACAAGTTTCCTATCGCTTTCTTTTTTTACTTCCATGCCGCAATTTGAAAAGAAATTTAAGGCACCTTTAGAAAGTGACCCTGACGAAGGGATAAATATTTTTAATACTTCATTCATTTTTATTTTTAATAGTAATATCGGTTAGCATTGAAATATTGATTCCAAAACCAACGCAAGAAACATCAGCGCTATAACCAAGCATTGATGGTAGTTCATCATATCTACCTCCACCACCAATTAATTTGTCATCACAAATTAAGTCAAATACTACACCGTTGTAATAAGCCAAATTTCTTGTTAAAGAAAAATCAATGCAAATATTTTTTTTTGATATTCCAGTTGTTAATAATTTATTAATTAATTTAGTGAAATATTCTAAATCTAAATCAATTTTTAACGAATTATTTAATAAATCATTTAAGTTGATATTAATTAATTGATTTAATTTTTCAATTACAATTTTAAATTTTGACTCTATTATTTGATTTGAAAGCTTATTTAGATATCTTTCAATAATTTCATCATTGGATCTTAATCCTAAATTACTTTGGAGATTGGACTGAAATTTTTTTTGTATATCATTTTTATTTAAATTAGTTATTTTTTCACTACTTTTTATTAAGTTTTGAAATTTAGCTTTTGATAATAATTCATCTTCATAATTTTCTTTATTAAATACTTTTATATTTGTTAAAAAAAATTCAATTAAAGTATTGCTTAACCCAAGAGAAAATAAATAATCTCTTAATATTCCGACATTTCCTATATTTATTTTGAAATCATTAATTTTATTTTTCTTTAAACATTCGACTGCATCCAATATGACTTCAGATTCATATCCTTTCTTGTCATTTGATATATATTCAGCTCCAACTTGAAATGTTTGATGAAAAGAATCTGCCGAGTTTTCAAACTTAAACACCGGGCCAGAGTAACAATATTTTCCATTGCCATGAAAATTCTCTGTAAAATTTGAAAATACATACCTCATTATCGAGGCGGTAAAGTCAGGCCTAAGGCTAACCTGCTGGTTTAATTGATCAACAAAGGTATAAGTATTCCCAGAGGTACTACCTAATGATTTCTTAAAAAATAAATCTGCTGATTCTAAAATTGGAGTGTCTAGATTCATATATCCAGAATTAATTAAATACTCCAATGAATTCATTTCGATTTCTCTTCTTTTTTTTAGTGAAAAAGAATCAGTGTCTTTAAAATTTTTTAGAATTTTTACTTTATTTTTATCCATAATTAAGGACTAACGAGAATTCTGAATATATTTTTTGCTTTGCTATTCATTTTTTCGTACCCATCTTTAATTACATTATCTAACTTTATTGTGCCTGATACTAGGCTTGAGGGGTCTATTTTTCCTTGATTTAACAACATTACTGCAGCTTCCATATCTCCTGGTGATGAACCCACTGTGCCAATTACTTCTTTTTCAGAGAAAACAATATCATTAAAATTCATTGACAACTCTTTTGCATAAATTCCTGCAAGAATAGTTTTTCCACCTCTTCTAGTTATATCAATTGAAATTTTTGGTGCGATTTGAGAACCGGCAGTTTCAAATACAATATCGTGACCAATTCCTGAAGTTATTGATAGCAGGTTATCAACAAAGTCCTTTTTAGAAGTATTATACGTATAATCAGCTCCAAATGATTTAGCAAGATTAAGGCTTTCTTTTCTTATATCAAGCGCAGTTACAATAGCACCTGATGCCTTTAAGACTTGAACTGTTAGCAACCCTACTGTTCCGCAGCCTACTACAGCAACATTATCGCCCGGCCTTACACCTGATTTTCTTACTGCATGAGTAGCAACTGTTGTCGGCTCGATCAATGCTCCATACTTTTTTGGTATTTCATCTGAAATTTTAATTAAATTAGGTGATGGCCATTTCATATATTCAGACAAACCTCCATCAAGAGCAAATCCAGCTACTTTCATCTCAGAACAAGCTCCACCCTGCCCATTAAGACACCAAAAACATTTATTACAATGAATTACGTTATTTACAGCAACTGTGTCTCCAATGACAAGATTCTTAACGTTTTTTCCTATTTCAATTACTTCACCTGTAATTTCATGGCCATGGACAATTGGAAGGTCTTTCTTTTGGATATAATTTGGCCCATATTGCCACTCTTCAATATCTGTTGCACAAATACTCGTATAATTTATTTTAATAATTGCATCAGTAGTATTTTCTAATCTGGGATCAGCCCAATTTTTTTCTAACCTGATGTCATTATTTCCGTAGTAAATAAGTGCTTTCATCTTCTCTCCTTATTAGATATTTATGATGGTTCCATCTTCCTTAATTTCCTTTACTCCAGTTTCGCTTTGAAAAGTAATTGCCTTTATAGAGACTTCGATTGATTCTTTTCTTTTAAAGGTTACTGATGTAGTTTTATCTTTAGACCAAGGAAATGGATCGCCATCGGGTAGGCTTGTGCATAATTCCAATCCAAGATTGTAATGACGACCATACCATGGATATCCACCTCCGCCTCCAAAAACTTGCCAATTCCAAACATATTTAAAAATATTTCTTGGAAATAATAAACCTATTCCTACTTTAGTTTGTGTATTCGTTAATGAGTACCATCCTTGTGATAATTCATAAAACATGGCTAAATCTTGTAATTTTGAAGACCTTGGAGGAATTTTTCTCATATCTACATTTCCATTCGGTCCTTCAGTATATGGCCAATTTCCTTTTCCTCCAGACTTTAAACGGTTATCAGGAAGTCCATCAAGGGTCACATCATTCCAATTGAAGATTTTTGAATCTGGCAGATCAAGTCTACAACTTTCGCTTAAGAAAGGATCTCCAAATACTATATGTTCTAACCAAACACATTCAGATTCATCTTCAGATTCATTTGTTAATTTGTAGTCAATTTCCAAGTATGGACTATCCTTTGTAACTGAAAGAGTTTTTTCCATAAAAAAAGGAGTCCTATATGTTCTAACTGAAAATTTAATTGAACACTTCTCAGGACTATCTTCTAATATTTGGCTATCCCAAGGCATTGTGCTCATCTCAGAATGCTGTCCCATTGGAGCACCTTGATAATCTTTTCTTTTATTACCTGCAGTTGGTGCGCAAGTTTGCCAGCCGCCTTCATAAGTATCTCCCCATGAATTATCACCGGTTGTTGGCATAAATTTCCTACTATCTCTTACACCCCATACTGATCTCCACATATAGTCTGTGTCGCTTGATTTGTGGACAAATGAATAAATATCAGCGCCTTTATCAACCAATACCATAACCCTTATTTTTTCATTTTCAATAATAGCTACTTTATTTCCCCTAAATTCCCAATCATCAGAAACTCTGCAACCATAATTTCTTTCATTTTGATAATGCATTATTCTCCTAAAAATTAAAATCTACGCTTAATTCGCTTGTAATTGACCTAAACCATTCAACAACTTCCGGATGATAAGGTATGCCCTTTTCAGACCTTTCCTTTTCTTCATTATTTTCGGGCAATCCAGCATATAAAACTTCTTCAAATCCTGGTGCTGGCTTACTATTTTTAATCTTAGAAAGGTATTGGTCTACATCATTTGTAAATTCGTTTAAATCACCAAAAGCCTCAATGTTATATACAGTAAAATGATGAGCAGTATTTTTCTTTCTAAATGGTCCTAGTCCATTATTTGATAATCCTCCGCATAATATTTCTAATATAACTGCAAGTCCAAATCCCTTGTGTGAACCAATTTCTCTTGTCCCACCAAGGGGTAAAATACCTGGCTTATCATTTGGGTTATCGTATGAGGGTATTTGAGAATCTTCCATAATTGGTACACCATCTTTATCAGATATCCAGCCTGGCATAACATCAACACCTAATCTTTTTGCTAACTCAATTTTATTTCCTGCTACTGAACTCATAGAAGCATCAAATATAAAAGGTGGGTTTTCTTTGGTTGGAACTCCAAAAGCTAACGGATTTAAGCCAACAATTTTTTCACTACTAAATGTAGGAACAACTCCAACCCCACCACCAGTCGTGGCTAAGCCAACCATATTTTCCTCAACAGCCATATTTGCATAGTATGCTGCCGCGCCAAAATGACCTGAGTTAAATAATGTTACAGAACCTATCCCAAATTTTTTTGCCTTGTTTATTGCTTCTTTCATTGCATATGGCGCAATAGCACAACCAAGCCCTCCATCACCATCAATTGTTGAAATAGCGCCAAAATCTCTAACAATCTTCCATTTTGGGTCAATTTTGAGTCCATTTCCAGAATTGTTATTTTTGGCTTCGATAAAACTTTTCACATACATTCTTAACATATTGCTGACACCGTGACTGTCAATACCCCTTTTATCAGCATAAGTTAAAACATCACTTATGTTATTTGAATGCTCAGATGATAATCCTAATTTAATAAATAGTTCATATACGACTTTTTTTATTTCATCAGGCTTTATAAAAATAGCTTTATCTGTTGGCACATGAAATCGCTCTAACACCTTGCACTCCTTTAATAACTTTATTTACTAAACAATATAATTGACTTAAATCAAACTTTCCAATGTGATTTAAGTTTATGAGATAATGATATTAATTTATTTATATTATGAACAAAGATCAAAAAAATACATTTATGGGCGAATGGACTCCAGACCAATGGAAAAGATTCGAGGAAAATTATATTAAAAATTTAAATTCATCCTCCCAAAGAAAAGACAATATAACTTATGCTGTGGAATATTCAAGGAAAGTCTTAAAAACACACAGCACGAGTTTTTTTATTGTTACCCGATTTCTTCCTAAATATATGAGAGATGAAGTTGAACTTGTTTATGGATCAGTAAGATTCCCAGATGAAATTGTTGATTCTTTTGATATTAATGATGATGAAAAAATTTCATTACTATCAAATTGGAGAAATAAATATCAAATAGCGCTAAATACTAAGTCATTTAATGAGTCAATTTCTAATGGCGTGCCCCTTTTATTGGCTGGCTTTACAGAAGTTGTAAAAAAGTATTCTATTCCAACTGATTATTATGAATCATTTTTAGATGCAATGGAACTTGATGTTAAACCTAAAAATTTTAAAAATATTGATGACTTAATTGATAATTATGTTTTTGGTAGTGCAATTGTTGTTGGCTATTTTCTTGCGTATGTATATGGAAGCAGTGAGAAAAATAATTTTAACCAAACTCTAAAATCATCAAAAGAGCTAGGAATTGCTCTACAATTAACTAATTTTATAAGAGATATAAATGAAGACTTAAAAAGAGGGCGAGTTTACATCCCTAAAACAATTTTAGAAAACAATGGAATTAGCCTTAAAAATTATAATCAAAATGTTAATCAAAACACTTTAGAAATTAATGCCGCCAGAAGAGAATTGGCTTCAATTGCAAATAGTTATTACACAGAATCAAAAAAAGGTATACAAAGTTTTTCTCCTCAAAGCAGAATTGCAATAAATGCGTGTATAGATTTGTATGGGAAGCTAAACGATAGAATAATATCTAGAGGGAACGATATCAAATACCGAGAAAGCCTATCTTGGTCTGAAAAACTAGGAGCTTTGCCGTCTAGCAAATATTGGAAATTACCAATTGCGTACTTAAGATCATGAAGAATGTAAAAAATAAAAAAGTTTGTATAGTTGGTGGTGGCATGGGATCAATTTCATCAGCAGTTTATTTAAAGAAAAAGGGTTTTGACGTTTCAATTTATGAAAAAAATTCAACTTTGGGTGGAAGAGCCAACATTATTAAAGATAGTGGATTCAAGTTTGATGTTGGACCCTCGCTTTTAAATTATCCATGGATTTTTGAAAATTTATTTGATGAGGCTGGGGAAAAAATGGAAGACCATATTGATCTCATTGAAATAAAAAGTGGAGTTAAATTTTTATGGGATGATAAAGAAACTTTTTCAATTACATCTGATTTCCCAAGATTATCAAATGAAATTGCAAGGTTAGAGAATTCCCACATAAATGGGTTAAATACATTTCTGAAAGTAAATTCTCAAAGGTATGATATTGCATTTGAAAAATTATTAAATAGGAATCTCGATAACCCTATTGGATGGGGAACTGGGTTGGGGGCTAAAGAATTATTTTCGGGAAGCATGTTCAGGTCAATGTATAACGATTTGGGAAAACATTTTAAGAGTAAATATATTAAAGAAGCTTTTGGTTCTTATGCTATGTATTTGGGCGGATCACCCTTTAAGATTCCAGGGTTTTTCTCAATATTACCTTATGGCGAAATTGCATATGGGCTTTGGATGCCAAAAGGTGGAATATACTCTTTGATTGAAAAATTAGAGGAAATATTAATTAAAATCGGGGTAAAAATATTCAAAGAAACCGCTGTAAAAGAGATATTAATCAAAAATAATAATGTAGAAGGCATAGTAATAAATAACGGTGAATTTAAACAATTTAATACAATTGTTTCTAATGTCGATTTGCCTACAACTGAAAGTAAGTTAATAAAAGGGATTAAATTTAATTCTTTTGAAAAAAAACAAATGACACCATCAGTTATGACATTTTATTGGGGCTTAAATAAAAAAACTGATTTTCCTCACCATATGATTTTTTTGCCCAATGACTATAAAGAATGTTTTGAAGATTTATTTTCAAAAAAATTACTACCATCCGGCATGCCATTTTATACAAGCTCTCCATCAGTTTCTGATAAAACTTTGGCTCCAAGTGGAAAAAGTACTTTATTTGCACTTGTGCCCTTGCCAGTAACAGATGATGATGACGTAAATGAATTTAGCAATCTTACAAAGGAAATAAAGAATAAAATTTTTGAAAGATTTAATTACCACGGAATTGACTTAAGTCCAGAAAATATTGAATTTGAAAAAATTTATTCGCCTGACAAATGGAGAGAGTTGTATGGTCTCTACAAAACTTCTGCTTTTGGTGCATCTCATAATTTGTTTAATATAGGCCCTTTTAGAAATAGAAATAAATCAAGCAAGGTCAATGGTTTATATTATGTTGGTGCCAGCACTACACCTGGAACAGGACTTCCAATGGTTACGCTCAGTGGAAAACTTGTCAGCGAAAGGATATTAAGTGATATTTCATAATAAATTTGGAAATAATAAAGAAAAATTGATTGTTGGAATTCATGGATGGGGAGGAACAAATAAAACTTTTTTGCCAATTGAAAAAATAGCAAATGATGAATTTGCCATGCTCAATTTTGATCTTCCAGGTTATGGTAAATCTGAAAAACCAAGCGTATGGGATTTAGAAAATATTGTTGATTCAATTGCTGATGAAATTAATAAAATTACAGATAAAAAGATAGATATTCTTGGAAATTGTAGTGGTGCATTAATATCCATACTATTATCGAAATCTAAGAAATTAAAGGTAGGAAATTTGTACCTTATTGATCCTTTTTCGAAAGCACCATGGTATTTCAAAATATTTACAAATAAAATAATTGGAAATTATGCTTACTCAATTACTTTTCAAAATCCATTAGGTAGAATATTCACAAATTTATCATTGAAAAAAAAGAGGAAGGAAGAAACTGATATGACATCTTCATTTAAAAATGTCGATAAGGAAACATCTATTAATTACCTAAAAATGTTAGTTGAACTTGAAAATACAAATATAATGGAGGGAATTAACTGTAAACCAATAATTATTAATGGCGAAAATACCTTTAAGGATGCCATAGAAAGTGTTAATTATTTTTCAAAAATCTGGCCTAATTTAAAAGTTATCAAAATTAATGATGCTGGACATTTGCCAATCGAAGAAACTCCGGAAAAAATTATTGAAATTATTAGTCAAAAATGACTTATCTATCTGTATTAATTCTTGTTTTTATTGTTTTTATATTAATTAATTCTCTATTTAATATTTTATTTTGGAACAAAATATCTTCATATGAAAAAACGAATGAAAAACTCTCAATATTAATTCCTGCAAGAA
>Ga0163110_10000691_pt1 | contig 16255 bp, 16 predicted proteins | sample CRUFie1St17metaG_FD_108703 | JGI IMG/M metagenome (GOLD analysis project Ga0163110, IMG submission 108703) | Marine microbial communities from the Costa Rica Dome - CRUD Field 142mm St17 metaG | ecosystem: Environmental > Aquatic > Marine > Oceanic > Photic zone | place: Costa Rica: the Eastern...
TCAATTGGTGAGTCCCTCGCAAAGTGGTCAGGTGGAGGATTGGTTGGACTAGTTGGTAATATTGTATTCGATAGACTCAACAGAAGGGTTGCCTATCCTGTACAAGATGAAACTCATTGGGTAGATGGTGACGGCAATGTTCTCCCAGATGCAATTCTAATTCCCGAAGGAACAACCGCGAAGGGATTAGCCTACGCAGTTCACAGCGACCTTGGAGACGGTTTCATTCGAGCTACAGACGCCCGGAGTGGACGTGTAATCGGTGCAGATCATGAGGTCCAAAACGGCGACGTGATACGAATTCACGCCAAGTCATGATGTTGTCGCGCAGTCTGGACAAGAGAAGGGTGAGCTGTCTCTCGGCATCCGCCCTGTGTAAGCGGCCAGCATCCGCACGACTACCTGATAGCCACCGCTAAGCGGTGATCGCAGGGTGTGTGTTAACTTGCTATTCGCTTCAACCGAAGAGGGATCCGAGGCCTTCGAAGCCACCGGCTTCTTCCTCTTCTTCTTCCTCAGCTGGTGCTTCCTCAGCAGCAGGAGCAGCGTCTCCACCACCGCCACCAGCAGCAGCTGGAGCAGCAGCAACAGGCGCAGCGACAGCAGTAGCCATCGCTTCCCCGATGTCAACATCGCCGAGGGATGTGACAAGTGCCTTTACTCGGGCACCGTCGACCTCAACACCAGCAGCGCTCAAAACCGAGCTAACGCCGTCTTCATCGATATCCTTCTCTGCGGAGTGCAGTAACATTGCAGCATATACATATTCCATTTTTTCTCACCTATTTTTTTTCAGCCGAAGAGATCGCCAAGTCCACCGAACCCAGCGTCTTCTTCTTCCTCCTCTTCCTCTTCAGCCGAGGGCTCCTCGGCAGATTCTGCCGCATCGGAGGTTGCAGCAGGAGCGCTTTCAGCGGCAGTAGCAGCCGCACCAAGTGCGGATGCCAACTCGTCGTCAAGCGCGGAGGAATCTAACTGACCTGCTAAGGCCAGTGCGCGTGCGTTGGCACGCGAAATGAATAGTGGAATCGTGACATCGTTGGCGATGCCAGCTTCCACTGCGACAGATGTTGCCTCGCCGCTCGCCTTCGCGAGTAGGGTTGGCATTGTCTGTGAACTGAACCAGCGAATGTTGCAAGCGAGGTTGAATGCACCAGATGTTGCTGTAATAACATCTGAGCGGAATCCGTCAGTATCCAAATCTAATGATTCAGCTTCGAATAGGAATCCGTCCTCAATCGCTCCTGTTAGAATGATTCCAATTTCGATTGGGTTGATATCTAACTTAGACAACATGATACCGAGATCGGCAGAAATTGGCTCGCCCTTGTTGACAACAGTCGTTGTCTTCTGGATAGCGACTTTTCCCTTGTCTATTTTAGCAGGAATTCCAACCGCGTTAAACTCTCCAACAATTGGACCCGGACCAAATTCTGTGGGCCCCTTCTCCACTACTATGTCCATGGGAGCAACTTCTCCTTCTTTTGCTGCACGACCTTGCTTGGTCTTCTCCAGTTCAGAGTATAGTTGGAATGCATTCATGGAATCTGTATGGACGATGGCTGGTTGAACAGCTCCCTCAAGCAGTGATTCTAGTTCTTCGACAGATCGTCCAGTTTGTTCCCAGGCTAGCCGCATCAAGGTCTTCTTTGCCATTGTAATAGACAGACTGCTGCGTAAATCATCACGCATGCTAAGCATATTCTTTGCTGGTACACCACCTATGTCGACAATCCCAAAAACTCCATCTGAAGTCAAGAGTGCCGCTAATTCGCCAACACGATCTCGCTTCCATGGCGCCACTTTAGGCTCAATCATTCAATCACCTCGACTTTTATCGACGGCCCCATTGAAGTCTTGATGAAGCACGAACGGATATTACCTACTCCACGTTCTAAACGACCAGTAACTCTAGTCCAAATTGCCATTGCATTATTTGTTAGATCATCAACGCTCTGCTCTCTAGAACCAACTGGGCTGTGGAATGTCATATTATCTCGTGATCGGACAATCGCCGTATCCTTCAATCCGGCCGCAATCATTGCCGGGTCGAGTGTAGGTGGCACCGGTCGTGGCATCTTACCACGAGGACCTAGTACAACACCCAGAAACCGTCCAACAGTTCCCATGTGTGGAATCTCGGCTAGGAAGAAATCGATACTGTTAGCCAATTTACGTGCCTGTTGCCTGTTACCACCCAGATCCTCAATTGTAGCAGGATCAATTATATCGATTCCAGCAGCTCTTGCCTTGGTTGCCATTTCGCCACCAGCGAACATTGCGATCTTGACAGGTTTTCCTCTGCCGGCAGGAAGTCGAATTTCTTCCTGAATACGGTTAGCGGGATTCTTCAAATCGATATCCTTCAAATTAAATGAAAACTCGACGGTCTCGATGAACTTACGCTCAGGAGCGCTATTCAAGGCTTCTTCAATTGCTGTTTGGATATTTTCTCTCATATTCTTCACCTCTGCGGTCAGCGAGGTTGCCCTCTCCCGCAATTCGTGATTTATCACTCAAAATGCTCGTCGAATCTCCCTTCTTTCATTGCTATTAATGCGGCCTTAGGCTCCATACCTTCGACCTTAACGCGCATTGCGACGCAGGTTCCCATAACCTCACGCGAGCGCGCGTAGAGTGTTGCACCGGTCAATCGGTCCTTTTGCTTCTCAGCGACCTGCTTGACTTGGTCCATTGATAGGTTCTCAGTGGAGCCATCCCAGTCTCCGTTACACTTCTTTTGACCGAGGGTTTGGAGTATCACGTGAGGTGTCTCATTACGTGCTGACATGCTCATTACCCCCTACTGAAGTGCCCCGCCGACCTGCTCTCCCTATTTGAGCGTGATGACAGACCTCCAAATTCTCCAGATTCAATTACTCGACTCGCTGAGTCACTCTTACTTGGTCTGCTCGCACGGTTAGAGCGACCGGTACAGCCGCTTCGAAGAGCTCAACTGTAACCTCCTCCTTGGATTCTGTAACGCGTATAACACGTGCCGCCTGACCTTTGAATGCACCACCACTAATTTCGATGATACAACCCTCTTCAATTCCAGCAGTTGCGACCTTTGGTTCGAGGTAGGATAGAGTGTTTTCTAGAGGCGAGACGCCCGGTAGAACCTTTCGACAGTTCTTCAATCGTGTAGTAGTCATTCCTGAGATTCCGATTAATTTCTCTACATGGTGTAATGCTGAGGCTTCTAAAAAGATGTAACCACGAACATGTCCAGGAACTAAAACTCCGAAGATTTCGTCTTGTATGTCCTTAAGAGATCCGGTTCCAGAAAGTCGAGCACGAATTTCCTTTGCTACATTTTCTTCTTGACCAATACTAGTCTTGAGGATGTAAAGGAAAGCGGCTACATCGCCATACATTGCATCTATCTGTGGGATCGAATATCTCTCTGCACCAGTTCCTTCGCTAGATTCAGATTCATAATAGCCAATATATGCTGGGTCTACCCAAGTATAGTTTTTGTAAATGGTTCGAGGAGTTACTTCGTCACTTTCGGTAATGAATAATAATGGAGTAACATCGTTTAATCGGTTACCAAATGCAAGTCCTCTTGGAGGACCTGATCTAACGTATTGCAGAGAATCAGCAGGAATACCTGTGCATTCGGTAACCCTTGAGGTAACAGCATCGATATCTTCTGGGTCTCCGATACCGTAGACTCCATCCCATGCACCGGGGAAATCAGCGACCTCATCAGCTCGCTGCATTATCAGGACCTTTTCGCCATGACGAACATAGACTACGAATGCATCAGACATTTATTTCACCTCAAGAGCTAGTTAGCCAATCGAAGAATACCGGTAGAGCATTATCCATCAGCCATAGCATAAGGAAGCCGATTGCACCCAAAACAAACATTCCGATTCCACAGACAATTACCGTCTGGCGAAATTCTTGCTTGGATGGTTTTCTCGCCATCTTCAGGATACGAGCCATAGAGCCGGTTTGGACTCGGCGAACTCTCTCCTCTATGTCGTCCTGCAGCCTCTGTGCAGTTTGCTCTACAGCGCCAACATCTGAGTTCTCAATAGCCATGACTCTTCCTCAATTGCGACTCGGCGACCAACCATCCCTCTTTAAGCACGACGGGCGAACCCCAAAGGGTTCGGTTTGAGAATACTCGTAAAACAGCCGAGAATCAATTAACAAATTCGACAGTTCTTGTGCGCAAGTTTCGCATTTGTGTATGCAGTGCTGCTCCATGTATTTGCTCAGATTTAACTCCTGTAAGGACTAGCAGAACTCGGATTTCATCACCCATCGAATCGTCGGTTGTTGCTCCCCAGATGATTCTAGCATACGGATTGATCCTGTCTCGGATTAACTGAGCACATTTCTCAGCATCTCCAAGGGACAATGTTGGGCCTCCAACTACGTTCACAAGAGCTCCTCGAGCATCCGAGATATCGATGTCTAGTAATGGAGATTCTAGAGCTTCATCAGTAGCCTTTTCAGCACAATTTTCTCCTCTTGCTTCACCAAGACCGATCATTGCAACTCCTCCTCCATTTTCCATTACAGAGCGGAGGTCTTGGAAGTCCAAATTGACAACTCCTTCCTTAGAAATCATCTCCGAGACTCCAGCAATGGATCGAATCAATAGCTCATCTGCAACTCTGAAGGCTGCATCCAATGGTAAGTCTCGAACGCCCTCAACTTCCAGAAGGCGCTCGTTTGGTAGCACGACAACCGTGTCACAAACTTCACGCAATCTTTCCAATCCCCACTCTGCATTCTGTCTACGAAGGGCACCTTCTGAGAGGAATGGATATGTTACCACTGCAATTGTCAATGCGCCTTCAGCTCTAGCCAAGCGAGCAATAACATGAGCCGAACCAGTTCCAGTTCCGCCACCCAATCCTGCTGTAATGAAGGCGAGGTCGCAATTTTCAACCTCCCTCTTGAGAGCCTTTTCTGACTCGAAAGCGGCCTGTTCTCCCTTTTCCGGATCTCCTCCTGCACCCATACCTCTGGCACTACGACCGATTAGCACCTTGTTGTCGACCCCAACTCTAAGCAAGTGTTGGGCGTCGGTGTTTATGGCCATTCCACGAACATATTCCCCGTCGAATAGGCCTTCCGTTTCCAACCTTGCCACGGTGTTTGATCCACAGCCACCACAACCGAATACACGAATTCGAGGTTGTAGTGATTTCAGTAGCGTTTTCAGTTCAGGATCAGTCTCCGTCACGACCGGCGCAGCCGGTGATTCTTCCCCATCCTGAAGCTCCAATACTCGGTCGATGAGGTGCTTCATAACGACCGCTGGCCATCCAAGCAAGCATAATGCTTACCATGGTGATTGAGCCCTATGGGCTCATTCTGATACCCTAGTTCACTCTGCCAAAAGTTCCTTTCTGGTTTCCATGAATCTAACCAAGAATGTGTATACTCCGCCCCAGAATGATACGGCCAAAGCCAAGGTCATACCGTTCAATTCAGCATTTCCTAACAATGCCCAGTGTGCATATTCGTGGATTGATGAGATATCGACTCCAGTTCCACCTGAGCCAGCCTGCCAAGCGGCCCACAGAAGGCCGGCAAGAGTGACTACCAATCGGTCGGCTCGGCTGAATCCTCCGTATATCCTTCCGAGCCCTACAGACTGTGCTTGAGTTCCCATGTATGAGCCGAGCAAAGTCAGCAAAGCAGCAGCCCAACCAGCCATCGGGTCAACGACATATGCCGAATTGTAACCGATGGCGACTACCAAGCCAACATCGACCACGCGATCGATGGTGTGGTCTAGGAAGTCTCCGTATGGTCCAGCAGTCCCTTGATGTCGGGCTAATGCACCATCGAGAGCGTCGAAAATACCAGCAATTAGGACGAGAGCGACCGCTCCAGTAATCATCATCGCCCCTTCATTATCGAGTTCTGCAATAGCAATCAGATAGAATGAAACTATCGAGATTGCTAAAGAAGTCCAAGTTAGAACACTAGGGTCTAGGTCGCCCATTCTAACAACTAAAGGTTGAACCATTTTGGTCCATGTGTCTCGCATTTTCTCGAACATCAGCCCACCCAGTCAATTACATCCTCACGGCTAGTCGGTTTGAAGCCATCTGAAATCCAAGAGAGAATATTTGCAACAATTGCTTCCGGCCCAACTTTCGAAGTATCGAACTCAACCCAAGGAATATCATTCTCCATCTCATTCCAAGCCCCACCGAGTAATTCCCACTCGACATTTGCCTCTACCTTTGGCTGAGGGTAACCTCGTTCGTTTAGCCGCTGTCGAATAATTTCTGGCTCGCATCGCAAAAGCACGACCGCATCTACAGGAAGATTGTGAGATAGATGCCCGTCGATTAATTCCATCTTCAGTGGGGCTGTCTGCCATTTTTGATTTATGTATTGTAATAGAATCTCCATGTCAACCGGATGGGCTCCGTCGGTTACATCAACCTCCTCAAGTGCACCTGCTTGCTGAGCCAATTCTTCGATGTTTGAGATGCTCATGCCATGGGAAGAAAGTAAGCCTGCTAGGGTCGATTTACCTGTTCCAGGAGTGCCGGAGAGAGCCAGCCGGTAGGTGTCTTCCACATATTCACGGACGGGTCATTAACCCAAGAATACTCCGCGTCGGGGGCGTAACATTGACCCATCGAAGGTATCACCGGCTTTACATGAGTGATACCGAGGCCGGCCATGTAAGCGTACTTGGAGCGTTTTCTCCAACCGAAAATAAGCTAAACATTCTACTTCTTGCAGTACCCGTAACCTGCTATTTTGCTTATGTTTCTCACGATGAGTCGATGGCGTTCTTCGCATCACTGGTCGCAATCATGCCTCTCGCCTTCTTGATGGGTAGGGCTACAGAAGAGATAGCCCTGTACACTTCTGAATCCCTAGGTGGTTTACTCAATGCTACTTTTGGAAATGCTGCTGAGATGATTATTGCCCTACTCGCAATCTATGCAGCATCTCAAGCAACATCTGGCAGTGATACTGAGACACTAATGGTCGGGCTAGTACAGGCCAGCCTAATCGGCAGTATACTAGGAAATCTATTACTCGTTATGGGCCTGGCATTTTTGTGGGGAGGAATCAATTATTCTGAACAAAAATTCTCGGATTCTCAAGTAAGTTCCAACGGTTCGTTAATGTTGTTAGCGATGATTGTACTAATCATTCCAACCGTTTTCAATTCAACAGTGGGCGGTACTGAAGGCGAGGAAGGGGTCGAGCAACTAAGCCATATTGCGGCAATTGTTTTACTCATTCTTTACGGATTATTCCTATACTTCCAATTCAAGTCTCATGTAGATCTCTTTGCTACAGAAACACACCATCATGAAGCTCCAGAAATGACAAAGAAAGATGCAATTATTCTCCTCGTCGTAGCAACCATCCTGGTGTCCTGGATGGCTGAGATATTAGTCCACTCGGTAGAGTATGCAGCTGATGATATGGGTCTACCCCACTTGTTCATCGGAGTGATTTTACTACCACTATTCGGTAATGCTGCTGAGCACTTTACGGCCGTTGTCGTGGCTGGTAAGGATAAGATGGATCTTTCATTCGCAATTTCAATGGGTTCATCTACACAAATTGCTGTATTCGTAGCCCCGGTAATGATTCTCGTTGCTTGGGCGATGAACGTACCACTAACGTTTGAATTTGGAATGCTAGAAACTGTTGCGGCTTTCCTTTCCGTACTGATTGTCAATGTTATCGCAGCTGATGGTAAATCGAATTGGTTGGAAGGGGCATTGTTGCTTGGAACCTATATTGTTCTAGGTGCAGCTTTCTTAGTTCACCCCTAAACACGTAGTTTAGTACCATAGTCCTCGAAGTCTTACCATGCCCGAGGGGCCAGAGATTCGGAGGGCAGCTGACAGAATTTCGAAGAAGTTAGTTGGTAACCGGATAGAATCTGTGAATATTATCTACCCCCCCATTGTAGAATATCAAGAAATTCTTGGGAAATCTCAAGTCGAGTCTGTAACAACACGCGGCAAAGCCATGCTGACTCGATTTGATTGCGGATTGAGCATGTATTCTCACAATCAGCTGTATGGTCGTTGGACAGTAAATCGTCGTTCGACCGAAATGAAATGGAATAGATCACTCAGAATTGAATTCCTTACCGATAAATTCGCAGTTAGGCTATGGTCAGCAACTGATGTAGAAATCATTCCCACCTCGGAAGAGGAAAATCATCCTTTCATAGCCAAACTTGGGCCTGATATTTTGGATGATTATTGTACTTCTTCGGTCATCTTTGAACGTTTGAATAGTAAGAAATTCCGTAACAGAAATGCAGCCTCACTAATGCTAGATCAGTCATTCATCGCTGGCATAGGCAACTATCTTAGAAGTGAAATACTACATCAGTCAGGTGTTAATCCCAGTGCTAAACCAAGACTCCTTTCTGACGACAAACTTCAACGCTGGGCGGAAAAGACAAAAACTCTGAGCGTACTTTCCTACGAAACTGCAGGCCTCACAGTGCCTGAAGGTGTAGCAATGAAAGGAAAGGAAAGAGGTGAGCCAAGGCGTTCTTATCGCCACTCTGCATTTTGTCGAAACGAGTTACCATGTCATTATTGCGGAACTGAAATTGTCAGAATCAGGGTTGCCAACAGAAGATTGGACTTTTGTCCAGAATGCCAAAAAAACCTCTAATTCCGATTGAGTTATACGGTAGCTAATTCGCTAACCTTCTTGCACATTCTTCGAGACTTTCACCTTCATTTCTAAGTCCTCTAATATAGGTTGGAATAGATGAATTAGAATTTTCCAAATCCCTTAGATCTCCTATCCACTCTAATTCGGTTTTTGACTTCTCAGAGTTTTCTTGCCATTCGTGAAAGCTCCAAACAGAACATCCCGAATCGTCATCCCTCTGGACTTGTTTGAACCAAGGGATGACTTGTGGTTCTCGAACTAAATCGTGTCTTTGCACGAATCTAACAATGCAGTCATCCTTGACAAAATTCCACCCAGCATTCTGAAGCCAATCTTCAGATATACCATCTTCAGCCCCCAATTGAAACCAAATTAGAGGAGGAGATTCATAGTTTCTAATCAGAAGTTTTCTTATTGCCTCTCTTGCCCTTTCAGGTGCAAGAAATAAGACAACAATCTCAGGTCTAATTCCGTCCTCAATCATAGGTCTAATTGGATATCCAGAAATGCTAGCACCAGCATCCTTTGGATGTATCGGAATTGGATTCCAACCTCTCTCTGAAAGGTCGTAAACAGCAGAATTGGCGGGTTTTTCTGGATTTAACCCAGCACCTAAAATATGGACGAATTTGGATTTTAAAACCAAATTAATTAGTCGTTCAGAATCGTAAACACGCATATTCAGGCAGTACTCTAACTCGTGGTTATTATATCAAATTCTGTATAGACATAACCTATAATTCACTGTAGTAATCAATTGCTAGTTCATTGAGTTCTTGTCTAGCACTTTCCTCATCCACGGTCAGCGTAACTCCATCTCTACGCAATGCTTCACCATCGACAAAGACATCCATTACTTTACCACCAGAATATAGCAAGTTAGGAAGTAATCTTCGACCATTCCTTCCAATAGGCGACATTCGAATATCATTGAGATTCCAAGTAACCCAATCTTTGGAATCTTTAGTTGCTAATTGCCAGGTTTCTTCCGGGCCTAAAACTCGAGCATTCCAATGATCATGCTTCTGAACCAAACTGGCCGCTTTTGCTTCCGCTCGCATATCCAGGGAATTGTTACTTGCGGAACCATCAGTTCCCAAACGAACATCAACTTCTGCTTCCTTCATAGCAGGGTATGACATAGTTCCGCCACAAGCGAGCTTCTGGTTCGAAGTAGGACAGTGAATTGCATGAGCATCATGACCTGCCAGGATTCTCATTTCTTTTTTTGTAATCCAACCGCAATGTGCACAAACAGTTGTTCCGTCTGTGAAATAGTCCAATGAATCGAGATATTCAACAGGGTACATTCCAGTTACTTCGTGACAGTCTGCTACTTCTTTTCGTGTCTCTGAAGTGTGAATATGCAATGTACACCCAGTCTTCTTTGCTAATTCCGAACCTTTGAGTAAAATTTCTTTGTCACAGACATAGACGGAATGAGTTCCAACCCCGTAATCTATTCTTCCTGATCTAGGGGAATCTCCAGTAATCAGGCCTTCCATGTGTCGAAGTGCCTCCCCTGAACCAGGCTCAAAGTTGGGAGTTAATCCATCAGTAATAGGTCCACAAAGAGTAGCCCTTACTCCAGTTTCTGCAAGTGTCTCCCCGATTGTTTCGGTATGGAAATACATGTCACAGGCATAGGTCGTTCCAGTTGCTATCATCTCTGCAGCAGCAGCTTTTGTACCAACTCTGATTAGGTTCTCAGTCAATTTTTTCTCAACAGGGAAAATAGCGGTTTCTAACCATTCCATAAGTGGCAATCCTTCACCCATTCCTCTGTTGAGAATCATTGGAAGATGTGTGTGCCAATTTTGGAAAGAACGAGTAATGATTCGTCCAGAACCATCAATTGTTTCTAGCACATCTTCGTCCCCTTTACTAGTCGACCATGAACCATCTTGGTGGAGGATGAAATCGCCGTGCTGTGGAGCACAATCGTGATCCATTAGCCAAGCATTAGTATATCGGCGCGAACCGATTTGTCTCAAGTTTTGACTCTCTGACATAGTCATCCTCATTCTAGCCGCAGAGGCGGTTTTGACTCAAGGTTTCCCTCGTCTACAATTCAATCAGTTTGAACGAGTAGGCATAAATGGGATTAATTTCGCAGCTAGAGCTCCGAAATCTCTAGTTTGAATGTATACCTTACCTTGTCCATTGAATTTCATTACAAGTCCTTCTCCACCGAGCAAGGCAGATCCCAATCCTCCGACTTTTCCTACGGTGTAACTTATGCCATCAGTGAATGCGACGACGTGACCAGTGTCAACAACTACTTCTTCTCCATTGATTTCTATTTCTTTCAATGCCCCATATGACGTGTAGAATACCGTACCTGTTCCTCCCGTTGCTCTGGCGCGTAAGAAGAAAACACTTTCTCCTGTAAAGAATCCCTTCGCCCCCTGAAATTTTGTGTCAGTCTCAACATTAGCAGTGCTAGCAATGAATGCTCCACCTTGCATAAACAGAGTTTGACCTGCTCCTAGTTCGAAAGAAGAGATATCCCCAGGTGCTCCTGGTGCAAGAGACACCCAACCGTCTCCATTAGACGTGTATGTGTTCAGGATGAATGATTCTCCACCGACCATACTCTTCATCAATCCCTTGAAGAAGCCGCCCGACATTCCAGACTTCATTTCAACATTAGAGGACTGGGCTACCATTGCTCCAGGCTCTACTTTCAATTGCTCTCCATTGGAGAGATGTACGGTCATAAGTGTGAATGCTGGTCCAAACTCAAATTCGTGTTCCATAACCCAAGCCGCAAAACTCGTCTATTTAAACAGGCGGTGAAAATGGAAAAACTTGAATTTTAATTCTAAATTACACAGGTTGCATTCAAACTACTGATGACATTACCTTCCGAATCTTTTAGCCAACACTCGATAACATCGCCCTCTTTCATTGGCCCAACTCCTTGCGGTGTACCAGTCCAAATCATATCTCCAGGCATAGGGGTGTACCAAGAATTCAGATGAGACAGAATAGAATCTACAGAATGAACCATTAGATCAGTAGTAGATTCTTGGCGAAGTTCTCCGTTTATCGACAATCCAACGCTCAGAATACTCGGATCCCATTTTGTCCAGGTTCCAAGAACTCCTGAACCAGTGAAGCCTTTGCCTTCAAGCCAAGGCCATCCCTCTTTCTTTGCTCTAGTTTGTCTGGTCCGATTAGTGGTGTCGCAGCCAACACACATTTCGATTGGTTGAAGTTCATCTCCCAGTTTAATCACCAACTCAACCTCGTGATCGATATGTTCAGTTGCTGAACTCAACGCTACCACATTGTTTCCCTCCTCATCTGCCTCAACTAGTGCTGATGGTGGCATAAGGAAAAAAAGTGGATATTCGGTAATATCTCCATAAATCTCCTTTGCATGACCCACATAATTTCTGAACACGGCCCACCCTACTGCCATGAACTGTTGGAATCCTTCTAACTCATTATAGCATCGTCTGACTTCAATCAGATTCAAGACACTCTATTGACGCAACAGATCCGATGGGAGAGGGCCCCTACCGTGTATTGGGCGTTTCAAAAGACGCAACTGATGCGGAAATAAAGAGGGCCTATCGTAAGTTGGCAAGACAACATCATCCAGATAGGAATCCAGGTGACGCAGCGGCCGAAGAGCGATTCAAAGCGATTCAGGCAGCATACGATAAAGTCGGTACAGCTGCTGCCAGAAAGGAGTATGATCAGCAAATTCGAATGGAGGAAATGTTTGCTCGAGGCGGTGGCGGATTCTCTGGATTTGGGGGTAGCGGTGGTTTTCGAGGAGGAGGTTTCGGTGGAGGCCAAGGATTTGACTTCTCAGATATTTTGAATCAGTTTATGGGCGGTATGGGTGGAGCCGAACCGCAATTTCAGCGACAGTCAAAACAACAATCCAGACAGTCTCAACCACCTCTGGTTCAGAAAGGCCCAGATATCGAAGCTGGAATCGATATTTCTTTGGAACAAGCTCTCAGTGGTACTAAAATTGAATTTGGCCATCGCAGATTACGAATCTGCGAACGTTGTGAAGGAAATTCTTTCAATTCAAGTAAAACATGTCCAAAATGTTCAGGAAAAGGTGTAGAAACCCGTTCCTCAACAATTACTGTAAGTGTCCCCTCAGGCGCTCAGCATGGACAGCAATTACGCCTGAAAAAAATGGGTCACGAACACCCACAAGGCGAAGCCGGAGATTTGCTAATTACAATTCGCCTTGACGCTGAAGAGGGTCGTCGTTGGGAAGGTGGTAAACTGATTCAAGAAGTTCCTATACCCTATTCGAAATTGATCTTGGGAGGCGCGGTTAGAATTCGCACTCCAGCAGGAAAGAGAGTTCAAATTGAGGTTGCTGAAGGTACTAGAATTGGTGACCGGCGCCGGTTAGCAGGACACGGTCACAACGGCGGACCTCTAGATATAGAATTCGTTCTAGCAGAGCCTGATAAAATAACTAAGCAGCAGAAAAAGGCACTTGACAATCTGAAAGAATCTGGACTTTGATTAAACATCAATTAAAAAATGCGTTTTTTTTCCTAAGTGTGTGCGTGAGGTCAGAGATTTTGCAAGAGTCGCCGATTTCTTATTACCTCGCAGTTTCAAATTACATGCCGCAGTTTTAGCAATTAGCCTTCTGATGGTTCCTGGATTAATCGCTAGCCTCACACCCATTGACGTCCAATCATACGACATGGAATCCCCTGAATTAACCGCAAATCAGGTTGTAAATGAGGAATTTGAAGCTGCTGAAAAGACACATGGTTTTGCGGTTTCAGTAAGGAGTAGCGAGGCTATTCTGGCGGGAAATCCTGCCCCTCATTTGACCGATTCTGGCGATATAGATTATGCTAATCTTCCCCATCCGTCAGAGCGGTTACCTTTCCAAGGAACCAGTGCAGGTATGGTTGGGGAGAACATTCCCGTTGGTGGCATCCTCAATCTTACAGTATTGAGAGAGATTGAAATGAAAACCGAAATTGCAAATTCGCATTATCTACTCAATTTCACAAGACCTCTCGTAACTGAACTCACTGGAACCGGATTCATGGGACCTATGTCACTTCCAGATATTCTACGTGCTTTCATGGCCGGAGAATCGTTACTAACTCAACCGACAGTGAATGTGTTTGGTATTCCTCAGCCGCCGAAAACAAATTGGGAAGATTGCGGTGATTTAGAGTGTCTGACTTATGATGACCCTAACGTTACACAGGCGCACATTGACTTAGCAGCCCATCGAATGATTATGAATTCAGATGGAGCGATGTTGAGATGGTTTTCCACAGATAGAGGCTTTACCTATGATGAAAATAGTACCTTAATTGGGCCAATTGGAGGAACTATTCGCGAGGATGGAACCTTCGACGAAGATGTCACTTGGGGGCCTGGTCGATGGTCAGCCTCAACGACTTGGATATTGATTCAACTTAGTCGTACTGATTTAGAAGAGAATGGAATAACATACTACTGGGCCGATGCAGAAAATGAACGAAATGGGTACGAATTTGAGGGCTTGCATCTAGTTACAACACCACCTCAGTATTCAGTAGATGAATGTCGAGAGGCTAAAGAATCGGGAGATCAACTTTGTAGCTTTGAATGGGCAATAATGGATCTTGAAAAGCAGATGCGTACAACCGATCAACTTTCTCTCACATTTTCTATTAATGAAGGAGTAAACGTAGAATTGAATCGTGAATTACTTGAGTCGAGCCTTCTGTTAATTGCAATGGCCATTGCGATTACTGTTCTTTTGTGGTTCAGTCTCAGAAGAAAGTCCGATGTTGTGATTGTGGGTGCAACCCTACTTTTTGCCCTTCTTTGGATGCAAGGTTCCATCGGTTGGATGATGGTACTAGGAGAAAGGTACGGCTTCAAGATAATCAGCAAGAGCCAATTTTCTAACTTACTTCCAATACTCGTCATCGCTCTGGGTATTGATGACAGCTTACACGCCCTTCATCGCTACAAGGAGGAGAGGCGACAAGGGCGTACACCTGAGCAATCTGCTCACTCATCATTATCGCGAGTTGGAAGAGCAATTATGTTGACCTCTTTCACAACAATGTCAGCATTTGCTGCAAATTTAACGTCTGATATAGCAGCACTAAGATCGTTCGGCGTTGAGGCGGCGTTAGGAGTCGCAGCAGCATTCATTCTGACAGGTATCTGGGCGCCGTTAATTCGAATGGATTGGGATAAATACCTTCGAGGAAAAGGGAAACTACCGGAAGAAGACGAAGGTATTGTCCACATGATAAGTGAAGAAAATCTAGTGAAAATTGCGGATAATTCCTCCAAGAATTCTGCATTGCTACTAGTGTTGATTCTAGCAATAACTGCCGTTGCAGTTCCAATGATGCTCAGTCTTGAAGGAGATTTCAAGGTGGAAGATTTCCTAGATGAGGAGTCAGATTTCGCCCAAGCCGTAGAGTTAGTCAATACTAGATTCAGTGACGAAGGCGAGCCTGCGGCAGTTATTATTGAGGGTGACATGTTAGATCCGAGGGTATTCGCAGCGATTCAGAAAACTAGGGACAACATGGCAGATCCAAGCCCCAACGATCCCGGAAAATACACTAAGACTCCATTAGGCACTCCTGAATTACATGCAGTCGATGAGTTGGTTTGGGCAGCGAAGGCCAGTATGTTCGCAAATGTCACCCCATTTGTTGAAGCCGGTTGGGAATCTGACTCACTTGAATGTGATACACTATTCACAGGATTACCAGATGAAACGGACAGAGATTGCTTGAGATTCATGTATGGATTTGTCTATGTCTATGGGGTTCCAGAAGGCGGATATATCCCACATATTCCACCATCATTAACGGCGCTAAACATCGCTCCAAATTGTGAAATAGACCCTGAATTTGTACATCTTTGCCAAGATGGTAGCATTCCAGAATACCCTCGAATGACACTTCGATGGGGTATCGCAAACCCTGAACAGTTCATCGTTGTCGAACAGGTTTTGGCAGAGTTGGAAATGGATATGCAACCATTCCAAGAATTAGCAGCACAGGACCTCTCACAACGGGCAGACATTTCTTCAGCCACTGAAGAATATCCCGTTACTTGGGCGATTGCTACCGGTGATCCGGTAACTCGCTTTGTGGCCGCAAACAGTATGCAGAAGCAGCTTCAAGGAACATTAGTCCTAGGCGTTCTATTTTGCCTAATCACACTATGGTGGGGATTCCGAAAGGTCGAGTATGGCTTTGATGATTATTCATTTAGAGACCTCATTGTATCCTTGCCGGTTATTCTTGCAATTACAGGATATGTGTACATGACAGTTAGCGTGAATCTTGCTATTGCAATTGCAATCCTATTGGTCATAGGTTCCGGGTATTGGGGGACTAGGTCTCTCTCTACTGCAATCTTTACAACTATCCCGATTGTAATTGTGATAATCTGGTTATACGCCATTATCGCAGCAGCAGGATATGGCTTGAACATGGTTACAGTAGCAATTGCCGCGATGAGTTTGGGTGTAGGAATAGACTACGTTATCCACGTGGTTGAGAGGTATCGAGAGGAACGCGCAACAGGCGCAGATGTAGAGGCTAGCATCAAGGCCATTGGTGGAGCTGCAGGA
>Ga0163110_10000692_pt1 | contig 16244 bp, 25 predicted proteins | sample CRUFie1St17metaG_FD_108703 | JGI IMG/M metagenome (GOLD analysis project Ga0163110, IMG submission 108703) | Marine microbial communities from the Costa Rica Dome - CRUD Field 142mm St17 metaG | ecosystem: Environmental > Aquatic > Marine > Oceanic > Photic zone | place: Costa Rica: the Eastern...
ATGCAGAGAGAGCCTGTTTATGCGAGCACCGTCAACAATCTGGTTGCTCGGACCTCCAAAGTTGAATACAAGGGCGAAACCCAATCGTGGCATCTGCTGCATTACCTCGTTGAAGAAATAGGTCTAGATAAGGTAAGAAACGCCGTTAAGAACCCCCTAAAAATGAACATCGCTGCCTACTACGGCCCGGACATGCAACGGGACGGCGCTTGCGGGGAGGACGACCCGTTCATGCCCACCTACATGGAGCAGTTGATTACCGCCCTCGGCGGCACACCCGTTGATTACGATTCAAAGTGCCTGAGCGTCGGGTCAACCTCGATTTTGACCCTCGAAGATTCGTCCTTGGCGATGACTGCTGCCGTATTGTCCGACGCCATACAATCCGGTGCTGAACTGGTGGTGAGCGCTTGCACCGTCTCCCACGTGAACCTCGATTCTTATCAGTCCAAGGCCGGTCGTGTGAGTGGAAAGAACACAACCGTTCCGGTGTGCCATTTGTCAGAAATTGTTGCCTTCGCTCTCGGGTTTTACCCCGACAGGCTCGCTCAACTTCGTACACGTGTGCGTCTCATCGGCTCATGAAGTCGCCTCGTAGCGCCTCGTAGACCGTTTCGGCTTCTTCTCGCGAGCAACCACACGTCTCGACCATATCGCTGACGGTTGCGGTGAGCAAACGACCGAGATCGGGTGAGAACGCCTGCAACACTTGAGCATGCGCCGTATCGGTTTCTACCAACGGTTGAACGCAGTGGTCATAACAACGAACGAGATGTTCCCGGCGGGTGTCAAGCCAGGGGTGGCGTTCATCCGGCTCCTGAACGATGGCCATCATTTCATGCTGAGCAATGGCGGTAAGCTTTCTGACATCGCTTCCCGTCTTTTCTTCTTTCGAGACAAACTCGTGTAGACGGTCAAGGGCCGCATTCTCACGTTCGGCGGCAAGTGCAATGAAGTGAGCCGCCTCCAGCGGGCCTTTCACGCTCATCACGGGAATGCCCAAATCCAGCGTGATGTGCGCAAGAGCTCCCAGGACAGCGTTGGGGTGGACGCTGTATTGAGACTCTCCTCCTGTTTCAATAAGGAGCAGGGTCCGGCTTGATCCGGTTTTCAGGTTGCGACATTGGCGCAACAACCTTCCTGATTTTATTGAATCGAGAAGATCGCGTGCGGTTTTCCGTTCGATGAGCACTCGCTCGGACAGGCGCACATCACCGACCGGCAGGTGCGTGAACACCGTCTGGAATCCCAATCCTTGGAGATAACCGGGAAGCGTTGACCGGCTTTCCCTGTGATCGATGTAAACGGTTCTTGCATGCCCGTCGACATCGCTGACTTGGACAATTTCTTCATCAGCAGCACGGAGAGCCGATTCCATGGCTTCCTCCGAGGCGATGAACTCAGTTTTGTCCGTGGTTTCTTCAAACGAGAAAAGGCTTGACTGCGTTTGCGGCCGAATTTGATCCGGGCGAAGCGGTTCGGCGATGTTGTTGGAACTGTTTGAGCGCGGTTGTACTTCTTCTATAGAATTCGACGGTTCCGTGGTTGGAACGGCAAGTTCCTTGGTTTTGCTTGACAGAAACGCCTCTGCCGACATGGTTTGACCGTTGACATCGACCGAAAAATGATCAAGGGCACCTTCCCGAACATCAAAGGCTTCGTTGAGTTGTTTTTGCCGGACGAGCCGAGTCATGAGGCGGTGCATGTTCTCTTCTTGCCGTTCAGATGCCCGGTGAACGTAGGCGTCCCTCGTGTCCTTGGCGATGAGGACATGAACAGAACCAGCTCTTTGTCGAGCGGTTCGTCCACGACGTTGTATAGCTCGGACGGCACTTGGCACCGGCTCGTAAAGAACCACGAGGTCGGCAGCGGGAACATCAAGCCCTTCTTCGCCAACAGAGGTGGCGACCAAGACGTTGATTTCGCCACTGCGGAAGCGATTCAACTGGGCGAGTTGTTCTTTTTGTGACATCCCTTTCTGAGCGCCTCGCGAAGATTGTCCAATGAAAGCGTCTGGCACGATATCCGGGAGGTGTTTCAGGGATGCCACAAGACGTTCGACGGAGTCTCTGAACTCGGTGAAAACCAGAATTTTTCCGGCCGGCTTTTGTTGAATTTCGGCGGCAACGAGTGACTCAACAAGGTCGGCTTTCGGGTGCAATTCGTCAATGTGATTCAGAGTAAGACGAAGCTGATGAACGACCGGTAGCGCAAGCAACCTGTTGGTTTTCCTTCCTTTTCTGCCTTCCTCCTCCGCTCGGTTAAGAAACGCCTTAGCGACACTGGTGCCTTGGGTTTGCATGAGGTTCATGAGAATGTGAATTCGGCGCAAATCGGCCACTTTCCTCGCCGCATCGTAGCCTCTGACGTCCCGCTGCTGAATGGCTCGGCTGGCGCTTTGTTGAGCGCGCTCAATGTCGGTGGTGCCAATGAACTCTTTCTTTGGCAGGAAGCCCATCTGCTGGAGGTGCTTCACCTCGGCGTCAAAGTGCGCTCGAAGCGGCGCGATAAGGGTGAGAAGTTCATCGGGCAGCGTCAGCACGTGCGTGTGTATGTTCATGTCTACATCGTAGGGCGAGAGCAGCGGATCGGTTCGCTTCGAGAGGTCCAAATTGTGGGCGTTGAGGTTGGTTCGAACTTCGTTGATGCTCCGCAGGTTGGAGCCCGGGCTGGCGGTTGCGGCCAGCACGCGTCCGTTGGGATTGGTTCGCTGATAGAGCGTACCAACCTGAGCATAGGCGTGGTTTCCCGTGGCGTGATGGGCCTCGTCGACGATGAGAAGATCAACGGTGGCAAGGTCAATAATGCCGTTCACAGCGTCGTTTCGAATGACTTGTGGCGTGGCCATAATGATGCGGGCTGATGCCCACAACGCCTCCCTTTTTCCGGGCCCGGTTTCGCCAGTGTAAGCCACGATTTGGTCGGGGTCAACGGCCAACATTTCCACAGCCATCGTTCGCTGTTGCTCAACCAACCCGGTGGTCGGAGCGATGAGGACAATTTTGCTGGCGCCGTCGTGAAGGTAGGCGGCCATCGCCATCCATTCCACTGCCGTTTTTCCAAAACCGGTAGGCATGACCATTAGGCTCGAAAACGACAACGCTCGTTGAAGCGAACGGATTTGATAGGCACGTGCCTCAACGCCATCCTTCAGCAGGGGATGAACGATGCGAGGCATGGATGTGTTGTCCTGTCTAGGGTTCAAAAGGATGATGTGGGGGCCTCAAGGTTTGATGAAACTGGAATTTACCATAGACTGCAAAAGTGTAGGCATGACAAGGCCGGCCACCGCCCTCTCACAACGGGTGCGTGCACCGAACCGCATATATACGGGATGCAAGTCGGAGGGATGCTCAAAGGTGAGTAGCCAGACACACTGGGCCATCCCCCGAGGAACCCAACTGTCTCGATCCCCGCTCGTGGGACCGAGCCTCCGTGTCACGGCTTCGACGCTGCATGGGCCCTCGTACGCCCCAACGGTGGGGCCAATGCGTTGTACAACACCAGGAGGAATCCAACATGGCAAAGCGAAACCACCCACGACGTGGCTCGATGGCGTTCAGCCCGCGAAAGCGTGCAAACCGCCCGTTCGGACACGTGAAGTCGTGGCCCACCACCGATGCAAGCGAAGTGCGAGTGCAAGGATTTGCAGGCTGGAAAGCCGGCATGACTCACATTCTCGCTCGAGATATGAACCCAAGAAGCACTTCAGCAGGCCAAGAGGTGCGCGTTCCCGTCACGGTCGTTGAGTGCCCGAAAATGCGAATATTGGGCGTTCGAGGCTACGAAATGACCCCCTACGGCATGCAAGCCCGAGGCGAGGTCTGGGCCGAGGCAGACAAGATAGCCGACGCTTTCCCAGAGTTGTTCAAGCGTGTCCCAGAGCGCAAGGAACACGACGCTTCCAAGCACATGGAGAACCTTCAACAGGCGGATCTGTGCGAAGTTCGCCTCATCGTGGCCACTCAGCCTCACACCCTTTCAAGCGTGCCGAGCAAGGTTCCGGACGTCATGGAGATGGGCCTTACCGGCGGCACCATGGCCGACCAACTCAACTGGGCCAATGAACACCTTGGCGAGGAATACTCGTTCACCGATGCCTTTGAGGAAGGCACCATGACCGACATCGTGGCCATTACCAAAGGCTACGGTTGGCAAGGTGTCATCAAGCGATTTGGCGGAAAACTTCAGTCTCACAAGAACTCCAAGAAACGCCGGCAGCACGGTAACATGGGTGCCTTCGGTGATGGCTATGTCCGAAAAACCATCCGTCAAGGTGGCCAAACGGGCTACCACCAGCGCACGGAGTACAACAAGCGTGTGTTGCGAATCTCGAACCCAGAAGACCATTCCATCACACCGGCCGGCGGTTTCCTTCATTACGGCGAAATCAAAGCCGACTACATTCTCATCAAGGGCAGCGTTCCCGGTCCGGCCAAGCGTCTCATCCGTTTCAGGGACGCCACCCGTGCCGCCGGAAAGACGCTCCACGATTACGAAATCACGTACGTCAGTACGGCATCCAAGCAGGGGGCCTGAACATGAAGGTCGCCACCAAAGACATTGTCAACACGGTCACGCAGACCGAAATGGATGCCGGGAAGCTTTCAGCCCAGTTCGAGGTCGAAATCTCCAACGGCAAGAAAGTTCAACTCCCCGAAGCGTTCTCCTCCGAGGTCCGCCTGGACCTTGTGAAACTCGCTGTCGCCTCAAGTCGCGCCAACCGACGCCAACCCTACGGCTCCCGTCCACACGGTGGAAAGCGCCGTCCCATGGCCGGGATGAAACATTCCGTGGAATGGTGGGGCAAGGGCCGAGGTGTCTCTCGAATCCTCCGACGAACCGGGTCTCGCCGGGGTGCACAAAACCCGCACACGCTCGGCGGTCGCCGAGCTCACGGGCCCAAGGTGGAGAAGGACTGGTCGAGGAAACTCAACGCGAAGCAGCGCCAAGCCGCTCGAAACGCCGCTCTTGCGGCCACGGTTTCCATGGACACCGTGGCTGGTCGAGGCCACCGGTTTGACGATCAGGTTGAGCACCTCCCCATCGTGCTGGGCAACTACACGGAGGTTGTCGACGGCAAATCCACCGAATACGACATTGAAACTTTCAACCACGGATCGGCCACCCGAAAAGCCATCGCCATCTTCACCGAACTCGGGCTCGGTCCTGACATGGAGCGCGCTCGTAGCGGCCGCAAGATACGTGCAGGGAAAGCCACCATGCGCGGGCGAGTTCACAAAACCCCCAAGTCAATTCTTGTGGTGGTCAAGGAAAAAGCCGGCCTTGCCAAGGCCGTTCGCAACCTTCCCGGCGTCGACGTTGTTGCAGCCAAGGATCTGTGCGCAGAAGACCTGGCACCTGGCGGCGATGTCGGCCGGCTGACGGTGTTTACGACATCGGCTTTGGAGGCCATGAACTGAGGTGATATCATGAACGCATACGACATTATCATTCAGCCCTGGCTTACTGAAAAATCCATGGAGGCAAGGACCACTGAGCAGCGCCTTGAATTCATCGTCCGCCGAAGCGCCACCAAGGCCCAAATCGCTCGAGCAGTTGAGACCATTTTTGATGTGGAAGTGGCCAAGGTCAACGTCCGCAATTCAAAGCACGGCAAGCACGCCTCGGTCAAGCTGGCCGAGGGTTACGACGCCGAGGACGCCGCTATGCGTCTGGGAGCATTCTGAGGTGAGTTAACATGGGTAAGAGAATACGTGCACAACGCAAAGGGTCTTCGCCGCGCTACCGAGTGGCAAGCCATCGTTTCCCCGGCAAGAACAGCATGCCTCGTGAGAAAGACGTGGTCTGCGAGGTAACCGAATTGATTCACAGTCCGGTCCACAGCGCTCCACTGGCTCGAATCAAAACCCCTGATGGCGACACCACACTGGTGGCGGCTACCGAAGGCATCTCCATCGGAGCGAAAGTGGCCATTGGCGACAACGTTGCCCTGCGCCCCGGAAACATCACCGAACTGGGCAACATCCCCGAAGGCACGGCCATCAACAACCTAGAGATTCGTCCTGGCGACGGCGGTAAGATTGCTCGATCAGCCGGCAACTCCTGCACGGTCGAATCCCGTGTGGGCAAGATGGTTCGTGTCCGAATGCCATCGGGCGCACTGAAGGAACTCCCCGCCACATGTCGCGCAACCATCGGCGTCCTCGCCGGCCACGGCCGAGACGAGATGCCAATGCGGACCGCAGGTGCAGCGTATTACAAGGCCAAAGCCAGAGGAAAGCTCTACCCGCATGTTTCTGGTGTGGCCATGAACCCTGTTGACCACCCGCACGGCGGTGGTAACCATCAGGCTGTTCACGGTCCAAACTCCGTGGCACGTGGCACACCACCGGGTGCGAAAGTCGGTTTGATTGCTCCGCGGCGAACAGGTCGCGGTCGAGGTAAGAAAATTTGAGGTGATGATTCATGGCACGAAAAAAGAAGTCCTTTATGACCCCAAAAGCCAGCCGAAGAAAGGCAAGAAAGCGCCTTTCGACGACCTCGGCGCGCGTCAAGAAAGAGTTCACTTACCGTGGCTTCACCATGGATGAACTCAACGCCATGCCCATGTGGCCGGAAAACGACGAAGACGACTACATCGTCGGCCTGTTGCCATCCCGTGTCCGCCGCAGTTTCGGACGCGGCATGTCCATCGAGAACCAACACTTCCTCGACCGAGTTCTTCGTTCGGAGGCCAAAACCATCCGTACCCACCGAAGAGACATGCCCATTCTCCCACAGTTTGTTGGCCGAAGAATCGCCATACACAACGGGCAACATTTCGTTGAAATCGACGTTAAGCCCGAAATGATTGGTCATTATCTCGGCGAATTCGCCATCACGCGAAGAGGCGTGACCCACAGCGGTCCGGGTGTAGGTGCTACCCGTTCTTCCAAGCACGTACCGTTGAAGTGAGGTGAAAAAGATGGCAAAGCGAAACGAAATGGACCGACGAAACCGTCGTCGTCAGCTTCCTCAGCGAGGGTACACGCAGTTGCTGCAAGGCAACAGGCTCGCAACGGCGCGTGCCACCAACGTTGACATGCACGTCAAGCACTGCTTCGAAGTCTGCAGAGCTGTGAAGAACAAGACGGCTGGTGAAGCCGTGGCTTACCTCAACGAAGTGCTGCGAATCGACTCCAACCGAGCGGACATTCGCCGAAAGGCCGCAGCTGTCCCCTTCCGTCTGGGAAGCGGAAACAAGCGCAAGAGGCGATCTGGACCGTCCATGGTTGGCCACAGAAAAGGCGGCATAGGACCCGGTCGATACCCGGTGAAAGCCTCTCGTGCCATCATCAAGGTCATTGAAAGCGCCATGGAGAACGCACGGTTCCAATACGAAGACATCGATGCGGAAGAAATGGTCATCACCCACATCGCCGCCCACCGAGGGCCGATTCGCAAAGGGTGGATTCCAAGAGCCCGCGGTCGCGCAACACCAAGCAACCACTATCGCGTCAACCTCGAAGTTTTCTTGGAAGACATGAACGCCATTGGCGACGAACTTGAGGACGATTTCTGAGGTGATTATCATGAGCAAACAAAGCATAGTACGCACCATTGTTGACCGCAACGTCGAGCGACTGTTGGTCCGTGAATTCCTGATGAAGAACACTTCAAAATCCGGATTCGGAGGTCTCGACATCCGCCGAACCCCTGGCGGTACAGAAGTCACCGTTCACGCCGAGCGCCCGGGGATGGTGATTGGTAGGAAAGGCAAAATCATCAACGATTTGCAAACCCGTCTGGACCAAGAATTCAGCCTGACCAACCCGAAACTCAAGGTCGAGGAGGTCAAAAATCCAACGCTCAACGCCCAAGTGATGGCGGAAAAAATCGCCGCCTCTCTCGAGCGCGGTTGGTACCACCGCCGTTCGTGCCACAGCGCTGCCCAGAACATCATGGACGCTGGCGCCCGTGGCGTCATTGTCACCGTGGCTGGAAAGTTGACCGGATCGCGAAACCGAACCGAGAAATACATTCGAGGCCACGTGAAGTACTGCGGTGAAACGGCCCTGCAACACATGGAAAAGGGGTACTCCGTTGCCGTCAAGAAACTCGGAACCATCGGTGTCACCGTCGAAATCATGCGGCCAGGAACCCGCCTACCTCACGAGATCAGCATTTTCTCCGAAGAGGAACTCAAGATTCAAGCAGCCTTGGAAACGGCCGAAGAGGAGGGTTCTGAGTGAGTTACGTCTCCAACCGCGAGATTGCTTCAATGAGCGCAGAGGCTCGCGAGGCTCGCCTTCTTGAGCTTCAAGAAGAACTGCTTCAACTACGGGCTGAAAAGGCGCTTGGCGGAACACCATCGAACATGGGGGCTTACAAAGCCACCCGACGGAGCATTGCAAGGCTCAAAACACACATGAACAACGGACAATGAATCAACTGCGAGGTGAATGAGAACAATGGCAGAAATTTGCAGCATGTGCGGACTACCTAATGAACTGTGCATCTGTCAAGAAATCGCAAAAGAGCAACAAAAAGCCATTCTTTCAACCGACCGAAGACGCTATGGAAAAATCGTAACAAAAGTGGAGGGCATAGACGACGCAGCAATTGACATCAATCAACTTGCAAAACTCCTGAAGAACAAATGTGCAGCAGGCGGAACGGTAAAAGGACGATTGATAGAACTTCAAGGAGATCACAAAAAGAAAGCTGCTCAGGTGCTCAGGAACAACGGATTCAATGTGGAGGTGCGATGACATGGACATTTACAATCAATCATGGCTCGGCAGGAACCTCTGCATCAAATCCTCCACCGACCCAACCCTTGCAGGTCGCCAAGGTATCGTCAGCAACGAAACCCGCAACACGCTGTCCCTCCTCGAGGGGGACAAACAACTGGTTCTGAACAAGGCCAGCATCTCATTCACCGTTGACAACAGCGATGTTGTCATCCAAGGGGCCATGGTGGTTCAACGGCCCGAAGACAGGATCCACCGAGCATACAGGAAGGCATGATACAATGCGAGATATTGGCGTTGACGTAAAGAGCCCCACCGGCGAGTGGGACGGCGATGTAAACTGCCCGTTTTACGGGAGTTTGCGGCTTCGAGGGCAGGTCCTTGAAGGAACCATTCGCAGCATGGGCATGAACCGAACAATCACCATCGAGCGACAGAATGTTCGCTACATGAAGAAGTACGAGCGATTTGAAAAGCGAACCAGTGTCGTTTCGGCGCATCTTCCTTCGTGCATTGGTGATGTGAACATCGGCGACAATGTCAAGATCATGGAATGTCGACCGCTTTCGAAAACGGTCTCGTTTTGTGTGATTGAGAATTCTGGAGGTGTTGCTTGATGAAGGGCATCGGTGGAAAACAAACCCGAGGCTTGCCAACGGCCGCCCGTCTTCACGTTGCCGACAACACCGGAGCCAAGGTCGTTCAAATTCTGAACGTGCTAAAACTCGGTGGTACCATGCGACGGTACCCCGCCGCCGGCGTTGGTGATATGGCGAAGGTCTCGGTCAAGAAAGGAACGCCCGACACCCGTCGGCAGATGTACAACGCCATCATCATCAGGCAGCGACGCCCGTTCCGTCGAGTGGACGGCACATGGGTTCAATTTGAGGACAACGCTTGCGTGATTGTGAACGAAAAGGGCGACGTCACCGGTTCCGACATCAAAGGTCCCGTCGCTCGAGAAGCAGCGGAACGATGGCCACGTATTGCAGCCAATGCGAAACAAATTGTGTGAGGTGAAGAGACATGGTGAAAAGTATGAAACCAGGAAAACAGCGCAAGGCGCACTTCAACGCACCCATGCACCAGAAGCGCAAGCGCGTCGCAGCAAGGCTCCAATTGGCCAAGCCAGACGCCCGCTTTGCAGGCGTTCGAACCGTCACCGTCCGCGTGGGCGATGTGGTCCAAGTCAACCGTGGCGATCAAGCCCATGGCGGTAAGCGACACGGCGGCAAGCGAAACAACGAACCTTTGACAGGTGCCGTTCTTCGCATCGACGCCGAAAAGGGTCGCTTGTACATTGAAGGAGTCAAGGCCAGCAAGGCCGACAACAAGGAAGAGGCGGTTCCAGTACACGTCTCGAATGTGGTGGTCACTCAGCTCGATGAGTCGGACCGCCTTCGCATTGCAAAATTGACTGGGAACAGGAGTTGAACACGATGAGCAGCAACCACTTGAAGCGATTGGCCATGCCCAGAAGCTGGCCTCTGCCACGAAAGACCTCGGTATGGGTCACGCGTCCAACGCCGGGGGCACATTCTTTGGAGCACTGCATGCCCATCACGCTGGTGTTGCGGGACGTCCTTAACGTCGCCAAAACCGCTCGTGAGGTGCGATTTATTCTCCACAATGAACTCGCCATGATCGACGGGCGAGTCGTGAAAGACACCCGCCGTGGCGTGGGCCTCATGGACGTCTTGACGCTCGGTGAGCAAAACTATCGCTGTGTTCTCGACCACAAGGGTCGGCTCCAGTACCGACTCATCGGCGCCGACGAAGCCTCTTGGAAGGTGTGCCGAATCGAAGGCAAGACCACCATCAAGGGCGGAAAGACCCAACTCAACCTTCACGACGGTCGGAACATCATCGTTGAAGACCCGAGCGAATACAGCACAGGGGATTCGTTGAAAATCAACCTCCCAGACCAGAAGATACTGGAACACATCCGCTTCGGCGAGGGCACCCGTTGTTACCTCATCGGTGGTGCTCACGTCGGCTCAACCGCCGACGTCACGGCCTATATCGTGAAGCGGTCCAGCATGCCCAATGAAGTCCAGTTTGACGGCTTCGGCACGGTCGCACGCAACGTGTTTGCCGTTGGCGACGCCGCCATGCCAATCGTGGAGGTGGCCGAATGAGCGCCGAGATGAACCCCATGGCCAAACTCCGCATTACCAAGGTGTGCGTGAACATCGGTGTAGGTGAAGGCGGAGAACGCCTGGTCAACGCCGAAAACGTGATGGAAATGGTCACGGGTGTGAAGCCACAACGCACGCTTGGTCGCATTCAGAACCGAGACCTCAAGGTCCGTGTTGGGGCCCCAATTGGCTGCAAAGCCACCATGCGCGACCAAGACGACATCAAGGCTTTCTTGACCAGTGCCTTTGACTGCCGTGAGAACACGATTCCCGCATGGAACTTCGACAGAGAGGGCAACTTGTCTTTTGGCGTCCGGGACTACACGGACTTCCCTGGACAGAAATACGACCCAGACATAGGCATTTTTGGTATGGACATCACGGCCGTCCTCGAGCGACCCGGTCATCGAGTAAGCCGCCGTCGCCGTGGAAAGAGCAAGGTTGGCACGAAACACCGTGTCACGGCTGAAGAGTCCCGTGCTTGGTTTGTAGAGAACTTCAACATCACGATCTTGGAGGAGTAAAAATGGCAAGAGATCACGGAGAACGAATAGGACGCTCGATTGGATGCCGTCGGTGCGGACGCAAGCGCGGCCTCATCCGCCGGCATGGTCTGCGCTTGTGCCGACAGTGCTTCCGCGATGTGGCACCGCAAATAGGTTTCAAGAAGATGAATTAAGGAGGGAAGAAGATGCAATTTGATCCATTAAATGACGCTCTTGTTAAGATATACAACGCCGAACAGGCCGGAAAACTCAATGTTGAATTGGCACCGGCCTCAAAGTTGCTTGGCAACGTGCTCAACATCATGCAAACATCCGGCTATGTTGGCAACATCGAACGGCAGGAAAACGGTCGCGGCGACATTTACGTCGTCGAACTGCGCGGAACCATCAACCGATGCGGTACCGTGAAGCCCCGCCACAGCGTGCGCCGCCAAGAATACGAAAAGTGGGAAACACGATACCTTCCTGCCCGAGACTTTGGCTTGCTTATCTTGACGACCAACTCCGGAGTCATGCATCACTACGATGCGAAGGATGCTCGAATCGGCGGCAAACTGCTGGCCTACGTGTACTGAGGTGAAAAACATGGTAAAACTCGACAGAATCGAACACACCGTAACCATCCCTGAAGGCGTCACCGCCGACATCAGTGAAGATGGCGTCGTGACCATTACCGGGCCGAAAGGAACCCTCATGCGTACCTTTACCAGCGATGTTGTTGAACTGTTCCAAGACGGATCTGGGCTTGTTGTCCGCGTGGACTTGCCCCGTCGGAAACAACGGGCTCTTGCAGGTACATGGAACGCTCACCTCAACAACATGGTGAAAGGCGTTAGCGACGGTTTCACGTACAACCTCAAAGCCTTCTACTCTCACTTCCCAATGACCCTCTCCGTCAGCGGCAACACCTTCCAAGTGAACAACTACTTCGGCGAGCGCGTGCCACGGACGGCTCACATACTCGACAACGTGGATGTCAAAGTCTCAAACAAGGTAGAGGTTACCGTTTCCGGTATCGACAAGGAAGCCGTTGGTCAAACCGCAGCGAACATTGAACGTTGCACGACCGTGAAGAAGAGAGACAGACGTGTCTTCCAGGACGGGATATACCTGGTGAACAAGGAGTGATGGAGATGGCTGAAGATTACGAATCAATGACCGTTGCACAACTCAAAGAGCTGTTGCGAGAGCACGACTTGCCAGTCTCTGGTAAGAAATCAGATCTTATCGCACGTCTTCAAGACGCCGCTGAACAAGACGACGATTTCGATGAAGAGGCAGCTCCCGTCGAAGCCGACGATGCCCAAGACGACGACTCATGGGACGATGAAGACTGGGACGACGATGACGAAGACGTCTACACGGTGAAACAGAAGCCGGTTCTCAGCGACGACATGAAAGCGGCCGTCGCTTTGCGGGCCGCTCAGAAGAAGAAAACACCGTCCTTCCGAAGAACCGAATGGTTCCGCTACAAGCGTCTGTCCAGGTCCGGATGGCGCGCCCCTCACGGCATGGACAACAAGCAGCGACGGAACTACAAATACCGCGGCTCCCTCGTGAGAATCGGCCACGGCAAGGTTGCCGCTGCACGATTCCTTCACCCCTCCGGATTCCGTGAAATCATGGTCCACAACATCGACGACCTCGAAACCATCGACCCAGAAACCGAAGCAGCTCGCGTCGGTGCCACGGTCGGTGGCCGCAAGCGAGAGCACATTTACGCTCGAGCCGATGAACTCGGTGTTCGTGTTTTGAACCGACGGAGGGATGTTTGATGCAAATCACCAATCAAAAGCGAATCGCAGCACGCCTGCTGGGCTGTGGAGAAAACCGAGTGTGGATCAACCCACTCTATGTCGATCAGGTGGCCTCAGCCGTCCAGACCGACGACATTCGCGAATTCATCGATGAAGGTTGGATACGAGCCAAACCCGTCAAAGGAACCTCTCGTGTACGAGCCCGTGCCCGCCTGGCGCAAAAGCGCAAAGGTCGCCGCAAGGGTCAAGGAACCCGAGCAGGGACCTCAAACGCCAGAAACCCGCGAAAGAACCGATGGATGCGAACGATTCGCAGCCAACGCCGAGTGTTGAAGGAACTCCGTGAAGACAGCACCATAGAACCCTCCCAGTACCGACGGTACTACCTGAAGGCCAAGGGCGGTTCCTACCGTTCCATCGCCCACATGCGCTCACAGATGGTGCTTGAGGGCGTGGAATTCAAAGGAGGCGATGAATGATGGCTGGCAACAACCGAAGATCGATTTTCCGCCGCCGCAAGGCCGGCCTGACCGACTACCGTCGCCGCCTCAAGCTCCTTCGTGGCCAAAAGCCCCGTGCGGTCGTTCGTGTTTCCAACACGAGAACCACGTGCCAACTCGTCACGTGGGCCGCCGATGGAGACTTAGTGTCCGTTTCCGTCACCGGTTCCGACCTCGTCAAGAAATACGGCTGGCCAAGCAACCGGTCGCTGAAATCCGTGCCGGCTTCTTACCTCGTTGGCTTTGCCATGGGCAAGGCAGCCGTGGCTTCCGGTGCTGAAGAGGCCGTGCTCGACATCGGTCTTGCAGCCAACACCCGTGGCGGACGTGTCTACGCCGCTTTGAAGGGCATGAGCGATGCAGGTCTTGAAATTCCACACAGCGAGGACGTCTACCCTGAAGACGACCGTTTGAACGGCGCCCACATCGACGAGGGAATCGCTGCAGAAGTTGAAACCACAAAAAACACGATTGAGGGGGCTTACTGATGAGCGAAGAGAACACTCCAACCATGGCGCCGGGTCTGCTTCAGGCTTACGCCCCAGAAGAAGCAGACGAAGTGCCGGACACGCGACGTCGCCGCCGCAACCAAGACGACCCCATCGCCAACCTGCGAAAGTGGGAACCAAGAACCCGACTCGGTGCCGCCGTGATGGCCAACAAAATCATCACTTACGAAGCGGCATTGGCTTCGGGGTTGCCCATCCGGGAAGTCGAAATTGTTGACGCGCTCATCCCCGATCTTGAAGACGAAGTGATCGATGTCAACATGGTCCAGCGCATGACCGACAGCGGACGACGTGTCCGATTCAACGTCATGGCCTGTGTCGGCAATCGAGACGGCTATGTCGGCCTCGGCATGGCCAAGGCCAAAGAAGTGGCAACAGCCATTCGCAAAGCGATCACCGCAGCGAAACTCAACCTCATTTCCGTGCAGCGCGGCAACGGCTCGTGGGAGTCCTCACCTGGTCCAGGAAGCACCGTGCCGTTCAAGGTCAACGGTCGTGCGGCTTCGACACGCGTCACGCTGATGCCTGCCGCCAAAGGCAAAGGCCTCGTCATCGGACAAACCGGAAAGAGCGTCCTGCAACTCGCAGGCATTGAGGACGTCCTGTCCCGAACCAAGGGTCAGACCCGCACAACCATCAACTATGCTGCTGCCACTTTCAACGCCTTGAAGAACATCAACACAACGAGGGTGACCAACGCACAGCGTGAAAATCTCTACATTCACACCGGGAGGCGAAACGGATGACCTTTATTGTGGTACGAGCCCGAAGCGACGTGAAGGTTGAGCGGTCCATCCGAGAGACCATGGGCTACATGAATTTGACACGCGTCAACCACGCCGTCATCATACCCGACAACGCCCAATATCGCGGCATGTTGCAGAAAGCCAAGGACTACATCACCTGGGGCCAGGCCGACGTCTCCATGGTCGAGCGCATGCTCGCCGAACGCGGTCGCATGACCGGTGATGCTCCGCTCACCGACGCCATCGTCGCCGAGCACACGGACTACAAGAACATCGGCGACTTCGCCAAGGCGATCGTTGCCGGCGAAGCTCAAGTGAAAGACATTCCAGAACTGAAGCGCGTTTTCCGCCTTCACCCGCCTCGAGGGCCAAAAGGTTGGGGCGGCATCAAGCGCAGCTTTGTGGTTGGCGGAGCCCTCGGCTCCCGCGGTGAAGCCATTGGTGAACTCGTTGAACGAATGATTTGAGGTGATATGATGGGAATTAAAGCAAACAAGCACCGTGGACGCAATCGCTACCACGGACGCGGAAAGAAAGCCGGCCGTGGTGCAGGCAAGCGCGGTGGAAGAGGCAACGCTGGTATGAACAAGCATCGCGTCATGACCCGAATCAAATACATGCCCAAGCACTGGGGCATGCACGGATTCAACCGTCACCCTTCGCTACGAACCGTTTACGTGACGGCGAATGTCGGCCAACTTGAGGAAATGGCCAACGGTGGAGACACCGTGAACCTGACCGAAAAAGGCATCGACAAGTTGCTTGGCAGTGGACAAATTCGCAAGGCCCTTACCGTCATCGTCGACGAGGTCAGCGCCCGGGCCGCCGAAAAGGTGGAAGCCGCCGGCGGCACCGTTGAATCCGGTGGCGACGATGACTGGGACGACGAGTGGGAAGAAGAGTAATCCATTAGGTGATTCACATGAAACACAAGCCAATTCCCTGGGCCATCGCACTGACCGGTGTACTGTATTATGCCCTGTTGATCTATTGGCAGTCCGACGAGCTCTCCGGCTCGGGCCAAGCCCGAGACGCCGCCGTCTTCGGGTTGGTTTTCTCCGTCATCTACGTGGCTTACTGCATGCTTTGTTTCCAGCGAGACCTGCCTCCTGGCATGAAAGACATGCCGTTTGTTGGCAGGTACGGTAAACTCACCGGTTGGCTCGTCCTCGGGTCCATCGCCGTTTGGTACGTCCGTCCGGCCGCTTGGGGCGGCTACGACGAAGGTGTCGGCTTCTTCTTGGTCGGTATTCTTCTCCTCGGATTTGCCGCAGCCGCCATCATCACGTGTTTCATGTGGAGCGGCGACAAGAGCAGCCGACTTTACGCGCTGAGCCGCTTCGTCGATGTCTACCCAACCATCACAAAGCCAGAGCGACACGTTCGCTTCAA
>Ga0163110_10000693_pt1 | contig 16236 bp, 12 predicted proteins | sample CRUFie1St17metaG_FD_108703 | JGI IMG/M metagenome (GOLD analysis project Ga0163110, IMG submission 108703) | Marine microbial communities from the Costa Rica Dome - CRUD Field 142mm St17 metaG | ecosystem: Environmental > Aquatic > Marine > Oceanic > Photic zone | place: Costa Rica: the Eastern...
AACGCTGATGAGCCAAAGGAAATTCCACCTCCTCAGACATTATTTATTGCTCCTAGTATTGATCAAATTTTTGATATTTATCTAAAAGAATGGGTAAGCCCAAAGAATGCATACAATGTTGGGCATGTTCATCAAATTGAATCAGGAAATTCCCAATCAGATTTAGAAAAACCAATTCAAAACATGTTTTCAGGTGATCATGGATATATGTCTGTACGAGAAGGTACTTTTGAACTTGGAGGCATAAATATGGAATGGTCTATTAACAGCACTGAAAAGCAAACTCTTTATTTCTATGCGGATGATTACGATTTAAAGGTTCGCGGCCACTTCATTCCGGGTAATAAAAATGAAATGAATCACCCTTGCCCGTCATCCAGTGAATATAGTGCATACATTAATCCATTTTTTCCAGTTAATATAAGTGGTCAACATAATACAGCGCCAGATTTTAATTTAAATTATGAAGGAATTTCTCTTAGGTACGATAACGGAAAATTGGAAATGAAGGATTCAAATTATAGAAGTGTCATTAAGCTTGGGACTCAAAATTCAAAATGCTATTCTGGACCAATGTTTGTTACTGATGGTGAAGGAGTAATTGTTGCATTAGATTTTAAAAATGTTTTTACCGATACAAGAACACCAGAAGGCAATTTTATTGAATTTGAATATTGGGTATATTATGACCCTGATAGATTCCAAAATTTAGCACAGAATATTGATCATCAAGTTGCAAATTCACCAATTTACTGTAACCCAAAAAATGCTCATAAACATAGCAGTGCACATTGGTCTGGCTCAATATCAGATATGATAAAAAAAGAAGTCACCGGTGGCTATTCTAACGAATGCTTAGGAATAGCCTTTGAGTTCTTTCCGCCAGAAAATGCAAAGACAGTTGATGTTTTAGATGTGTTAAATTATGGACCAAATAGAGATAACACATCAATAAAGATTGGGATTGGGTCTGATGATTGGATTGTTATGGATTTTGAGCCACTTAAATGTGGAAATGAAATGTATGATAGCGGGCGAATTACAAGAAATAATCAAGAATACATGCTTCAAAACGAAAGAAGTGATGTGAATTTTAACCCAATAATGACTTATCCATATAGATTAGCCTCATCAATGCAAGGTGAATATGAGATGTTATGGAGAGCAGGAGGTTTAAGGGAAAGTCCCTCAAATAATGAATGGGTCTACTGTTTTTTAAGAGATTATTTACACAATGACTTTGGAAGCGATCCGTGGCAAAGACTTATAGACCCAAATCTTGATGGTTCATTTTACTCTCTTTATGAAAATGAATTTATTCCGAATGGATCTGATATTTCACCAATGAGTTTAAACTGGAAATATTCATCTTTGGCAGTTATGGGAAGAAATGGCAACAAAACTCCTAATATTTCAGCTGGCTGCGACAAAGCTGACGCAGCTTGTTCATTTTCTAATCTAATATCAAACCTCCCAAATAAATTCGGAAACAAAATTAGAAAAGAAAGAAATAATACATTAAGGCATATCATATACGTTGATGGGAAAGAAGATTCTTTTCCAATAGAAAATGCTGCAAGAAAAGCATGGTTCTATACAAACACTCACAAAGTAAAAATAAATTTCAGAATGGACGCTCAACCTGAGTTTAATCTGTCAAAACAAGAAAGAGAAAAGAAGTGGGATGCAATTTTAAATTCGATGACCATCATACCCGTTCAACCTGAAAGTGGTTTTATGAGCGAAAAAATAAATTTTAAGAGTAGTTATCAAGATGGTAATTTTACTGGAACACTTTATAACAGTGGTTTTTTTTACAAAGAAGAAAATTATGAATGGGTAAAAAAAATTCTTGAAAATAAAGACAATTCAGTAATACCCGATGTTTTAGAAGATATTATTGAGACACCTCTTATCGACAAACCTTTTGAACTTGCTGATAGAGCAACAAGTTTATTTGGTGGAGGTAAAGATGAAATTGATACATCACTATTTGATGAATCTCAAAAAGCTGTAATCGATAGAGAAAATGAATTAAAAGAATTAGAAGCTGAAAGAAAAAGATTAGAAGAAGAAAATCAAAATCAATTAGATGACATTGAGTATCAAAGAGAAATACAAAGGTTAGAACTTGAATCAATGAGAGCGCAATTAGAACTTGAAAGAGAAAGAATTGAACTTGAAAGAGAAAGACAAAATCTTGAAGGAAGGAAAAATTCTCAAATTGATAACAAAGAATATTATTCTGACGAGGATAGAGGTTTTTTCTCAAAACCAAAAATTGGAAGTGAAAAAACAGGGGGAGGTTTTGAAGATATCGCTTCAGATCCCACAAAGCTTGCCATGCTTGGAGTTTTAGTTACATTGGGAACTACATTTATACAGTTATTTAGAGGTAATTAATCTAAAAATGATTTCTAAACAATTTTTGACTTTAGTTCATTTACGACATATTCCGCATCCTCACCAACACCTATAAATTGAGCCGACTTTGAAGAGTGCATCCATTGCAAGCCCATAAAATAAAAGCCTTCATGCTTTGTTAAACCTCGCTTTTGATCTGGGAACCCATTTTTATCTGTAATTACGAAATCAATCCAGTCGTAATTATACCTAAAACCAGTGGACCATATTATGCTTGTGATAGTAGGTTTAATATTTATTTTGAGCGGATGAATAATTTTGAAGGATTCAATTCTTGTATCTTTACTGATTTTTTCATATGGCACTTTTAAATTATTTTTCTTTATAAATTTATCTACATTCTTTGTCCAATTTATAGCAAATTCATCTGAAAATTTTAGATTTTCATACAAGTCATTGTTAAATATTAGTTTATTATCAAAACAATCTTTAACAGAACCTAAAAGATTTAGACCTTTTTCAGAAAGATCTATTAAATTTATTTCATGGCCACCATTTGCACCTGAAGTATGTGGGCTGCATTTCCATCTATTTTCTAATGGAACATCATTAACTGTTTTATCAAATAATCCCATTTTATAATTCCACCACGAAGAATCTTTGCCTCTATATCTTCTCAGCCTTCTACCACACTTGCTTAATGCTAAATAAACTTTCTTTCCTTCCATTAACAAATCTTCGGCTATTTGAGCGCCTGATTGACCTGAGCCAACTACCAAGACTCCACCTTCTGGAAGTTGCCTGTAATTTTTATAATCAGCAGAATGAATTTGGTAAAAATTATTATTAATTTTTGAACTTATTTCAGGAATATAAGGGTCACCAAAAGCTCCATTAGCCAATACAACTTTATCTGAAATAATTTCTCTTAAAGATGTTGTAATTTTATATTTACTTCCGTCTTTTTTGATTGAATTTACAAACTCGTTTTCATAAATTTCTGAACCTATGAATTTACTGTAAGATTTGAGAAGTTTAATTGTTTGTTTCTTGCTTAAAAATTCGTCTGGGTTGTTTGATGGAAAATGCTTTGTTCCAAAACCAAATTCTGGTATTTTAATTGCCCAATTGGGGTTTACTAAATAAAAGTTATCCCATCTTTCCTTAATCCATGTGTTAGCGACTTCACCTTTTTCAATAATAATATGATCAATATTATTTTTTTTTAAATAATAGCTTGTTGTGAGACCAGCTATTCCAGCGCCAATAATTACAACAGGGATATTCATAAATTTTGTTTCTGGTGAATTATTCATTTGACTTCATATTAAACAACAATTGAACTGATTATAACTTATAACTTTATTCAAATTTTCCTATGAAATCTTTTTTAAATTTAGTGGTGGGCCCTGAGAGGCTCGAACTCTCGACCTACTGATTAAAAGTCAGTTGCTCTGCCAACTGAGCTAAGGGCCCTTTTTCAAATTAACTATTCAAAGCAGAAATTAGATTATAATCAAAAATCTTAAAATTAGAAAAAGGCCAGTAAATTACCCATACCCTTCCCTTAATATTAGTCCTTGGAACAAATCCAAAACTCCTAGAATCATTAGAACTACTTCTATTATCGCCTAAGACATAATAGTAACCGTCAGGGACAAGTGTTTTAGAAACTTCACTTATTTCAGATGTATTTCCAAATTTATTAGCATATGGCTCACCATTTACTAAGATTGTGCCTGAGAAATTTTCAATTGTATCTCCCGGAACAGCAATGACTCTTTTAACAAACTGTTTTCCTGAAGTGTCGTATGGAAATGGCGGATCAAATACAACGATATCTCCCCTACGGGGATTTAGTTCATTAAAATAATCACTAAATGAATTATTTAATGTAAAAGGGTCGAAATAAACAAATTTATTTACAAATACTCTTTGGTTATTATCTAATGTTGGTTTCATACTATTCCCATCAACAACATAATTTCCCAGTAATATTTGAAATGCAACAGACAATGCAAATGCTAAAATAATATTCTTCGATATGTTTCTTAAACGATTCATAAGGTTGATAGTAATAAAATAATAATAATTTGAATAATAATATTTTAAACCTATAATCAAAAAAAAGGAGATTATTATGGTTCTTAGCGACAAGACTATTAAAGAATATTTAGAAAATGGCAAAATACTTATTGATCCTATCGATCAAAAAGATATTCAACCTGCAAGCGTAGATTTACATATAGATAAGGGTATTTTAATTTTTAAAAATTCTGCAGAACCTTTTATTGATCTTAGAAAAGAACTTCCAAATTTAACAGAAAGTGTAGAAATCAAAAAGGATGAACCTTTTATGCTTCATCCTGGAGAATTTGTTTTGGCATCTACTATTGAAAGAATAAAATTATCAGATAATGTTGTTGGTAGACTTGAAGGAAAAAGTAGCTTAGGAAGAGTTGGTTTGCTTATACACTCAACCGCAGGTTATGTTGACCCGGGGTGGGACGGCCAACTTACACTTGAATTAACAAATGTAGCAAAACTTCCCATAACTCTTTATTACGGAATGAGAATTGGACAAATTTCATTTTTAGACCTATCTACTTCTGCTGAAAATCCATATGGATCATCAAATCTATCTAGTAGATATCAAGGCCAAAAAGATCCGACTGCAAGCAAAATTCATATTGATTTTGATTCTCAAATTAAACACACCGATGAGTGATATAAATAATGAATTTAATAAAGCTTTAGAGTTAGCAGAAAATATAGTTGAAAATGTAAGCCCAAGGCCACCAGTAGGCTCAATAATAATTGATGAAGGGAAAGTTATTGGAAAAGGTGTAACGGCTATCAATCCTTTAAGACATGCTGAAGTCAATGCACTAAATGAAGCTAAAAACAAAGTAAATTCATTCAAAAATTCTACACTCTTCACTACATTAGAACCGTGCTTCCATAAAGGGGATACAGAACCATGTGTTGATCAAATAATTGAGTCAGGGATTAAAAATGTCGTTATAGGTTCAATTGACCCTAACCCCAAAGTTAATGAAAAAAGTATCACCAAATTAAGAAATAATAATATCAATGTAAAAATAATAAATAACCCCGAATTAAAGAAAAGGTCACAAAGATTAATAGAACCTTTTAAATTGTATATTGAAAAATCAATGCCTTATGTAACTGCCAAAATGGCAATAAGCATAGATGGAAAAATCGCAACAAAGACTGGCGATTCTAAATGGATTTCTTCAGAAAAGTCTAGAGAGATTGTGCAAAATATGAGGTCAAAATCTGATGCTATATTAATTGGTTCTAATACTCTTAAAATTGACAAGCCAAGCTTAAATGCAAGAAATAGGGATTTTCAACCCAAAATAAAAGCAGTAGTGAAATCTAATCCGGATAACTATAGTGATTTTCAAACATTATTAGAAAATAATAAAAGCAAAATTATTGTTTATTGCGAAAAGAAACCTAGTGATCATCAATTATGGAAGGATATTGAATTTGTTGAAATAAAAAAGACAAATTTGAAATTAGATTTGAATGCTATTCTTATTGATTTAGCTAGTCGCGGTTGCATAAATATATTAATGGAAGGTGGAGGAAAATTGTTGGGTTCTTTAATAGACCTAGGATTTGTAAATAAAGTTACTCTTTTCATATCTCCAATGTTAATTGGGGGCGAAAGTTCTGCTGATTCGATTGGAGGTGAAGGAATAGAATTTATTAGCCAAAGTAAAAAATTAGAAGATTTGGAAGTTAAAATCGTAGAAAGCGATATAATGGTAACAGGAATTTTAAAAAATCATGTTTAGTGGAATAGTACAATCAATTGGAAAAGTTATTGAATTTAACAATAATTTTTTAAAAATCGAATCTTCAGTAATTGCGAAGAATAATGAGATATCAGAAAGCATATCTGTTAATGGGGCGTGCTTAACAATAATCGATAAAAGCAGTAAAGATTTTTCAGTAAATGTTGTTGAAGAAACCCTTAAAAGAACAAATTTAGGAAACTTATCAATAAATTCTCTTGTGAACCTTGAAGCTGCATTAAGGGTTGGGGACAAGATTGGTGGTCATAATGTGCAGGGTCATGTTGACTGCACAACAACAGTAAAAAAAATTGAAGAAATTGATAGCTCTTGGATTGTTGACTTTGAAAAACCATCAAATTTTTCTCAATATTTTATCGAAAAAGGATTTATTACTATAGATGGTGTGAGCTTAACTGTTACTAATGATATTGAAAATTATTTCTCAATAGCAGTTATACCTTTCACTTGGAATCATACGATATTTAGTGGATATGATGTTGGATCTGTTGTAAATTTAGAAGTCGATATGACAGCAAAATATATTGAAAAGATTATTAAAAACAGTCAAAAATTAGAAAAGGCGAACTAAAATGAAGCTAAACACAATAGATGAAGCTATTCAAGATTACAAGGACGGGAAATTTGTAATAATAGTTGATGATGAAGATAGAGAAAATGAAGGAGACATAACACTCGCCGCAGATTTCATAACCCCAGACAAAATAAACTTCATGGCGCTTAATGCAAGAGGATTAATATGTGTTGCCATTGATGGAAAAATTTTAAACAAGCTCAATATTCCTCTAATGGTAGAAGAAACAAATGATAGCAATTACACTGCTTTTACAGTGTCTGTTGACTATATTCCAGGTACAACTACTGGAATTTCTGCTGATGATAGGTCCAAAACCGTTGAAGGTCTTATAGACGATAATGCGGATAGCTCTATGTTTCAAAAACCTGGTCATATCTTTCCAATTAAATATAGAGAAGGGGGAGTTCTTGTTAGAGCAGGACACACTGAAGCTTCTGTAGATTTAGCAAAATTATCTGGTCTTAAGCCAGCAGCAGTAATGTGTGAAATTGTTAAAGATGATGGAACAATGGCAAGAAGGCCTGATCTCGAAAAATTCGCAGAAGAATACAATATTAAAATAATTACTATTGCTGACCTAATTTCTTACAGATATAACAATGAAAAAATTATTAAAAGAACTTCTTCAGCAAAACTTCCAACAAAATTTGGTGATTTTAAAGCAGTGGGTTTCAAATCTTTATATGACAACGATGAACATGTTGCACTTGTAAGAGGTGAGATAAGTTCTAAACCTACACTAGTTAGAGTGCATAGTGAATGTTTATCCGGCGATTTTTTAGGTAGCCTAAGATGTGATTGTGGCGATCAAGCTTCTGCTGCATTGGAAAAAATTGGAAATGAAGACTCTGGGGTATTTTTATATATGAAGCAAGAAGGTAGGGGTATTGGGCTTCACAATAAGTTAAGAGCTTACGAACTTCAAGATGAAGGTGCTGACACAGTTGAAGCTAATGAAATCTTAGGATTTCCACCTGACCTAAGACACTATGGTGTAGGGGCTCAAATACTTGCAGACATTGGATTACAGAAAATAAGACTTTTAACAAACAACCCAAAAAAAGTCGTTGGGCTTGACGGATTTGGGTTAGAAATTGTTGAAACAATTGCTTTAAATGTCGAACCAAACCCAATTAACGAAGCTTATTTAAAAACAAAAAAAGAAAAACTTGGGCACAATATAGATAATGTCTGACTCATTTCCTCAAAAAATTAAAAAAGAGAATAACAATTTAAATTACAAAATTACATTAATTTGTTCTGAATTTAATAGCGATATTGTAAATAAATTAACAGAAGCAACCGAAAGAAGACTAAGTGAAATTTGTAAGGCAAATATATCAAAAATATCAGTTCCTGGTGCTTACGAAATTCCGTTTGTTGTAAAAAAACTTATATCAGCAAAAAATATCGATGCGATTATCTGTTTGGGTGCCATAATCAGAGGTGATACTTCACATTATGATCTTATTTCTGAAAATGTTTTCAAATCTATTTCATCATTTAATAATTTAGGTGAAATTCCAATAATTAATGGTATTTTAACTACTGAAAATAAATCTCAGGCAAATGATAGGATTTCTAATGGTGCCTATTTCGCAGACAGTTGTTTGCACATGATTAAGTTAAATAAAGATTTAGCTTAATAAAAATTTCTCAATCTGCTAACATTTCAAAAAAGAGAGATCGCATTGGCGATTCGTCTAGCGGTAGGACCCCAGACTCTGAATCTGGTAGCCCAGGTTCGAATCCTGGATCGCCAGCCAGATTTGGCCCCTTCGTCTAGCGGCCTAGGACACCACCCTCTCAAGGTGGAGATCACGGGTTCGAATCCCGTAGGGGCTACCAAAATAGAATATGTAAAAAAAGGAGATGTTATGAAAAACATAAAAGGTATATATCTAGGATATGCAGATAACTTAGAGCCACAGTCAAGGGCTTTTGAAGAAGTTGGAGGAGAACTAATTAAGGGAAACCTTGGTGATAATTCCTCAAGTTCAGGAAGTTTACTGTCTCCTAAGGACGGATCAAATGACAAGGTTGATAAAGTTGTTTCATTAATTGAAGAAACTAAAGCACAATCACTTGTTCTTCAAGGACATGGATTTCCATTGAATAGTGATTTTTTTGAAGCTGTTGGAAAAATTGATGGATTTAAAGGAATAGCTTGTTTTGGTCATGGCTTTGATGGAATTGATGTTGACAGCGCTACAGAAAATAAAATTATTGTTGCTAATGCCGCATCTTTTGGAACTGAAGAAGTATCAAATCATGCATTAATGCATTTATTGGTTTGTGCTAGAAAATTTGTTCTCCATGACAAGTTAGTAAAAAATGGCATATGGACAAGAGAACATTTGCCTCCAATGGGTCATATATCTGGCCAAACTCTTGGGATAGTTGGGATAGGAAATATTGGAAGAGCAATGGGTAGAAAAGCCAAAGGATTAGGAATGAACGTCATCGCGTTCGATCCTAACGTATCATCCTGGGATTTTAAAGAATATGGAATCGAATTTGTTTCTTCGATTAATGAATTATGCGAAAAATCAGATTATGTAAGCCTCCATTGCCCATTACTTGAATCAACTAGGAAAATAATGAGCACTGAACAATTTAAAATAATGAAAAAAACAGCATACCTAATTAACTGTTCAAGAGGACCTGTAGTTGATGAGAAAGCATTGATAGAAGCGTTAAATAACAATGAAATTGCTGGCGCAGGACTAGATGTTTTCGAAGAAGAACCAACATATCCTGAAAACCCATTATTAAAGATGGATAATGTTGGGGTTACAAATCACTATGCTAGTTATTCAGAAGTTGCTTGGGAAAGAGCAGAAACCCAACTTGGCGAAGAAGCTGTAAGAATAGCTACTGATGGCTACCCAATGTCATTAGTAAACCCTGGAGTTAAATCTAAACTTTCAGGAAAAACAGAAGCTCAGGGCTGGGAAATATATAGAGAGTCAATTAGGTAATTTTAATATTTAATACTAAAAATTATTCAACCTAGAATTATTAATTCTAAGTAGTATAATTCAGGCAGTTAAAATAATAGAATAGATTTTAATGCTAGGACCAAAATATAGAAAAAAATTTTCAGTAATAAATGCTGGAATTGTAGCCGAAATTATTGAGAGATATTTAAGCGATCCTGATTCAATAACTGAATCAGAATATAGTTTGTTATTATCTGCATTTGAATTTAACTTACCAAACAATAATAACGTTCCAAATGACTTTGAAAAAAGCAAAAAAGAAAATTCATATCTTAATGCTGATATTAACCCATTAGAAAAAAAGGTTGATTCAAAAATTAAATTTGATGATCAAAAATTAAATGATATTTACCTTGGTTCGATTGGTTGGGAATTTTCTCATTTGAGAAATAGTGATGAAAAAAATTGGTTATTCGAATCAATTGAAAATAAGAATATTTCATTAAATAAAGAATCAAAAGTTAAAATACTTGAAAGGCTTATTCAAGTAGAAAATTTTGAACAATTTCTTCACAAATCCTTTGTCGGTGCTCGCTGGTATGGCCTTGAAGGATCAGAAGCATTAATAATTCTTTTAGATGAAATAATAAAAAATTTCGATAACTATGACTCAATTAATTTCGGAATGCCTCATAGAGGAAGATTAAATGTTCTTGCTCATATATTTGATAAACCTTACAGTGAAATTTTTTCTGAATTTAAAGAAGAAAATATAAATCATATGTCATCAGGTAGCGTTGATGATTATTTAAGAGATGTTAAATATCATCTTGGTGCAAAGAAAAAAGTAAAATCAGAATTGCTTCTTATACCAAACCCAAGTCATTTAGAAATGGTTAATCCTGTAATTTTAGGTTTAACAAAGGCACATCAAAAAAAAGGCAAGACAAGTCTTGGTGTTTTGATACACGGAGATGCTGCTTTTCCAGGAGAAGGAATTAATTCTGAATCATTTAATCTTAGCAGATTGGAAGGATATGATTCAGGAGGTTCAATACATATTGTTACAAATAATCAACTTGGATTTACTACTAATCCTAAAGATTCATATCCATTATTACATTCAACTGACTTTGTTAGAGGATTCGATATACCAATAATACATGTAAATGGTGACGATATTCATGCATGTATAAAAGCTATTTCAGTAGCAATTGATTACAAAAAGAAATTTAATAAAGATGTTGTGGTTGATCTCATTGCCTACAGAAGATTTGGTCACCAAGAAATGGATGATCCAAATATAACCCAACCAACAATGTATAAAAAAATTAAATCTCATCCAACAATTACTGAAATATACTCAAAAAAACTTTTAGAAGATGGGATTCTTGAAAAAGAAAATATTGAAAAAATAAAACAGGCTCACACATCGATGCTTACTAAAGAAAATGAAACAAAGTTTGAGAGTGAAACAAGTATTTGGCCTGGTGAATTTATTACCGAAGATATTAATTATGAAGATAAAAATAATAATGTTAATTTAGAAGAATTATTAAAGATCAACAGTAAATTATATGAAATAAAAGATTCATTCAATATTAATAGCAGAATTAAACAAATTATTAATAAAAGATTAAATATGGATGAAAACTTTAAATTAGAGTGGGGTCATGCTGAGTTATTAGCATTATCTTCAGTTTTAGAAAAAAATATTTCGGTTAGGTTTTCAGGTCAAGATTCAAGAAGGGGCACATTTAGTCAAAGAAATGCTTATTTATGGGATTCTGAAAATAACGAAGGAATTAATCTTCTAGAAAAATTTTCTAAGAATTCATATGTTGATGTAATCAATTCACCACTATCAGAAATGGCTGCACTTGCTTTTGAATTTGGATTTAGTATATCTGAGAATAAATCTCTTATAATTTGGGAAGCTCAGTTTGGTGACTTTGTTAATAATGCTCAATCGGTTATTGATGAGTTTATTTCAAGTTCTCAACCAAAATGGGGCCTAGATTCCAATTTAGTTTTGCTTTTACCTCATGGTTATGAAGGAATGGGAGCTAACCATTCAAGCGGATGGATGGAAAGATTCCTTGATTCTGCTGCCGATAATAATATTGCAATAGCGAACTGCTCTAATTCTTCTCAATATTTTCACCTACTAAGAAATCATGCTCTTATAAATAAGCAACCTAATCCATTAATAATATTTACCCCTAAAAGTCTATTAAGGCATCCTCATTCTTCAAGTAAAGTAAAAGATATATGTTCATCAAACTTTAGAAGGATCATTAAGCATAGAAATATAAAGGATCCTAAAAAAGTTATTTTTGGATCTGGAAAAATTATTGTTGATATTCTTAATGACGATAAAATTGACTCTTTAAATAAAGAAACAGAGATAGTTAGTTTAGAGCAACTTTATCCATTCCCTATTAATGAAATTAAGAAATTATTGGGGTCTAAAAATTTAAAAGAAATTTTATGGGTTCAAGAAGAGCCTAGAAATAGAGGAGCATGGAAATATTTCAATGAAAACTTTCTTGAGATTCCAGAAAATAATTTAAAGCTCAGTTATGTTGGAAGGAAGCCTAGTGCGACAACTGCAACCGGTTCATCGTCTGTTCATAAAATACAACAAAAAAGAATTATAGACTCTATACTAAAATAATTGATAGAATAACCAATTATGTTACATGAAATCATAGTTCCTGAATTAGCCGAATCGACTGTTGAAGCAACTGTAGCCTCTTGGGTAAAAAAAGATGGTGAAATTGTTTCTAAAGGAGATGTGATTATTGAACTTGATACTGACAAGGTAAGTTTAGAAATTGTGTCGCCATCCGATGGGCAAATACAAAAAGTCTTGAAAGCTGAAGGAGAGACCGTAAAAGTTGGAGATATCTTGGGGGTAATTGATGATTCTCAATCAAATGCAGAAGCACAATCAGAACCAAACGTTGAAAATGAAACATCAAACATAGAAACTGAAGCACCAGAAGTTGTTAAAGGTTCTAACGCAAATGTAAACATAACACCTGTAGCAAAAAAAATTGCTGAAAAAGAAAAAATCAACCTTGAAAATATTAAAGGTACAGGACCTAATGGAAAAATTACTAAAGAAGATTTATTAGTTACTAATAAAGATCAAAATAGTGAAAAACAAAGTACAGATAATGCTGATAAAAAGGTTTCAATCAAAGATGAAGAGGTTATAAAACTTACAAGAAGAAGAATAACAATTGCTAAAAGACTCAAAGAGGTGCAATCCGAAACCGTTATGACAACAACTTATAACGAAGTTGATTTGTCTTCAGTAATAGCAATCAGAAAAAAATATCAGGACCAATTTGTAAAAAAACATAATACAAAGCTTGGATTTATGAGTTTCTTTGTTAAAGCATCTGTCAATTCTCTGCAAAGCTTCCCTCATCTTAATGCAGAATTACATCAAGATGAATTAATTGTTAAGAAATACTACGATATTGGAATTGCAGTTGCGACTGAAGAAGGTTTAGTTGTTCCTGTGTTAAGAGGTGCAGATAAATTATCTTCAGCTGAAATAGAATTAGGTATTGCAGAACTTGCGATTAGGTCAAGAGAAAAGAAAATTACTCTCCAAGAATTACAAGGCGGAACATTTTCAATTACAAATGGAGGAGTATTTGGTTCATTAATGTCTACTCCATTGCTTAATCCTCCGCAGGTTGGGATACTTGGGATGCATAAAATTATGGAAAAGCCCATTGCAGTTAACGGAGAAGTCGTAATCAGGCCAGTAATGATGCTTGCTGTAACTTATGACCACAGAATAATTGACGGAGCAATGGCTGTTCAATTTTTAGTAAGGATTAAAAATTTACTTGAAGATCCTTATCAGTTACTTATAGATGCATAAAAACAAAGAATATTGATGTGAAAAAAACAAAGATAGAATCTGTAGAAACAATACTTTGGGATAAATGGTTAATCATAAAAATTAAATGTGAAGATGGTACGATTGGAATAGGCGAAGGTGGTGTTCATGGATGGCAAAAACCAACAAAAACTGCAATAGAAGTAATGGCAGATTACCTAATCGGTAAAGATCCATTTTTAATTGAGCATCATTATCAATTTTTATATAGATCAAGCCACTTTATGGGCTCTATAATTCAAGGGGCATTATCAGCAATTGATATAGCTTTATGGGATATAAAAGGTAAAAAATTAAATTTACCTATATATGAGTTACTTTCAGGAAAAACCAGGGATAAAGTCAGATGCTATATGCATGTAACAGGCAAAACTGAAGATGATTTAGTAATTGATGCAAAAAGAAAAGTAGACCTTGGTTTTACTGCTATAAGATTTTCTCCTTACTCAGATGATTACTATTTGTATAAGTCATTATCAGAATGGATAAATGATGCACATAAGAGAATAAATTCAGTCATAGATGAGGTAGGGAATGATGTAGATATTTGTATAGAGATTCACAGGCAAATGAGCCCAGCTGAGTCAATATCATTAGCTAAAAGGCTGGATGATTTTAATATATTTTTTTATGAAGACCCAATGCTCCCAGACTCCCCTTCAGTAATGAAGCAAATAAAAGATCAGTGCAGATTACCAATAGCCACAGGAGAGAGGTTTACATCAATTTTTGATTTTCAAAATTTATTAGAATTAAATGCTACAGATTATATTAGACCCGATTTATGTCTTGCTTCAGGTATAAGTGGGTGTAAAAAAATTTCAGCAATGGCAGAAGCAAAGCATATAAAAGTAATTCCTCACAATCCATTATCCCCTATATCCACAGCTGCTTGTGTTCAACTTGATGCATCAATACCAAACTTTGCCTTACAAGAATACACAGGAGAATCAGAATACCCAAAAAATAAACTTTTAGTAAAACCATTAAAACTTGAAAAAGGTTATCTTGTTGTGCCAGAGGAACCTGGCCTAGGAATTGAGCTTAATGATGAAAGTTTAAAAAATATACCTGAATCACCAAAAATTTTAGATACACCGATTGGGTATGATGGCTCTATTAAAGATAGATAGTTAAATAAAACTTAGAATTAAAATCGAAATACCTAAAATTAAATTATAAAATCCGAATATTCTTAATTGGAAAAATTTTGAAACAAAGACCATTAATTTTATTCCTAGATATGACATAAAAAATGAAGATATAAATGCAACCAAAAGATATTGGAGTTCTATTTGTGAAAAACCGTTTAATATAGACATAATTAATTCATATGAACTTGAAATAATTATTAAAGGTATGCTCATCAGAAATGATAAAATAATTGATTTTCTTAACTCAAGACCTAACAAGACGGATACCCCTATAACCATACCTGACCTTGAAATACCCGGGAATGCAGCAAATGTTTGAAAAATAGATGCAAAAATAACTATATAAAAAAAACTAACTTTATACTTTTTAAAAAAATGAAGAGATATTATTATTCCAGAAAAAATAAATGAAATTCCAATAATCAAAAGCTCTCTCGCATCATTATTTAAAAAATCTCTAAATAAAATCCCAAAAACACCAATTGGAATAAATGAAAAAAATATTAAATTTCTGTTAGAAAGAATTTCATTATTATTTTGAATTGAATTTGAATAGTTAAGTTTAAAAAATAATAAAACTGCAAATAGAGAAGCAAGATGAACTGTAATATCAAAAGTTAGATTAGAAATATTAAAATTAAAATATTTAGAAAATAGCTCAATATGACCACTGCTACTTATTGGTAAAAATTCTGTTAACCCTTGAACAGAACCTAAAAATAAATATGAAATTAAATCCAAAAAAAATCCTTCATCACTATTACTATGTATATCTTAGATTAAATGGATGATAAAATACCAATTTATTGAATATAAAAGGAGCAACTTATGTCTAAAATAACAAAGATTGAAACAATAAGAAATTCAAAATACTCAAAAATTTTATGGGTTGTTGTTTATGATGAATCAGGTGAATTTGGAATAGGTGAAACTTCTTGGGGTCCTGATACAGTTGATACTTTTATTTTAAAAGAGATTGCGCCATCAATAATTGGTACTAATCCAATGGAATTAAGTAAAAGATGGGATGATATTTGTAAATTAGGAATTACAGTCAGGCCTAGTGGAGCTGAAGTTAGATCTCTTTCTGCAATTGATATGGCATTACATGATTTAGTTGGAAAATTAACTGAACAGCCACTATATCAAATGCTTGGTGGGTTGTTCAGGGACAAGATTAAAATCTATAATACATGCGCCGGGTATTCTTACGGAGTAAATAGACCACAAACTTATAGAAATATTCCTGGTGATGTTGACCACATGCCAGATCAAAAATATGAAGACCAGCAAGCTTTTATGACTGATGCTGGAGAATTAGCAAAGAGTCTTTTAAGCGAAGGAGTTTCAGCAATGAAGATATGGCCTTTTGATCAGTTTGCTGGAAAAACTAATGGGGAATTTATTTCATCTAAGGATATTGATAAAG
>Ga0163110_10000695_pt1 | contig 16182 bp, 22 predicted proteins | sample CRUFie1St17metaG_FD_108703 | JGI IMG/M metagenome (GOLD analysis project Ga0163110, IMG submission 108703) | Marine microbial communities from the Costa Rica Dome - CRUD Field 142mm St17 metaG | ecosystem: Environmental > Aquatic > Marine > Oceanic > Photic zone | place: Costa Rica: the Eastern...
CAGATAAATTTCTATTTGGTGATAAACCAATTGCCCTTCCCAAGATAGTACCTCCGACAGCACCAGACCCTTGGAAAGGAAACATAACAAAAACAACAATACCGACAAAAGAAGCCCTTTCTAACCAAGGTAAATCTTTCAACATAGCTTTTCCCTTTATCTGTATACGATTTATTCCACTACCTATGAAGGGTATTTTCTTCGCTAAGTCAAAATTCCAGGTTAGGAAAACACCAACTGCAATATCGACAAATGCAGTACAGATTGCGATAGCCCAAGGATCAACTCCGCCTGCAATTCCAAGCGGAACAACAGTGCCTTTACCAAACGGTGGAACAAAATAAACAAGCATAAGTTGAGAAAGAATCAAGAATTCTCTCTGTCCCATGCTTAAGAACATTACGACAAAGAAAGCTCCAGTCATAATGAATGGTGAAAGAAACTTGAAAAGTCCCAGCATTGCACTAGGTCCACCGATAGCATATATCAGAATTCCAAGACCTAATACTGCAATACAATCAAATGCAATATTCCACCAAAAAGTAATATCAATATCTTTTGAATCAGAATAAATGTATTCATAATTTAAATTTACAGATAAGTTACCCGAATTTAATTTTTGAAAACCTTGACCAGTTACACTTCCAGGCTCCCAACCACCGAATGTCGGAGCAGTTCCAGCAGCTAATCCGCCCAATTTTACTTTAGCATTTCCAAAATAAAGATGAGCTCCGGCTGCGTATTCATCTTCGACATTTCCTCCTACGACTACAGTAGCTTCTCCAAGTTCAATAAACGTATGGTCAAAAGTTGAAGTAAGAGGAACATCAAAATTATAATTTATTTTTGAATCTATGAGATAAAAATCGTTGACTTCCAAAGCTCTGAATATAACAACATCCATAGAACTTCGCTGAAATATACCATCATTTAGTGATGATTGAGACCATTTAGTTCCTGTAATCTCGGTTTTATCAAAAGTAACAGATGTAAAAGTAGAACTTCGAACTAAAAAGGTATCCAAAATGCTCTTTTCGATTCTGCTGGAATCCATATTTACGTTATTGAATAGAACAGCGTTGAATGTCACATTAGACATAACAGATTTGCTAAAGTCCACATCATTGAAAGTAACTCTTTCAAATTCGCAGTCGATAAAGAAAGAATCTCTAAATGAATAATCGGAAAATAAGACATCCGTAAATTTTACGTTGGTGAAAACGGCTGCGGTTAAGTCAGTATTATTGAAATGTACTCTTTGGAATTCCAATCCGCTCGCAAAATTAATATTCATTTCACTATTATTTTCAGAAAGTACTGGAAACAGTGATTCAGTAGTACCAGGTTGTAAAATTTTAAAACTGTCTCCAGGCGCAACTGCAGGATCCAAACCACTGGGAGGAATAGGATACAATCCGTCTTCAATATCTCCATAGTATCTAATATCGGTTAATTTTCCTTCGATTCTAATTTCATCTCCAGAAGAATATTCTAGATATTGCTGATTATTGAATACAGGGTCAAAAGAAGCTTCTAGATCTTCAGGATTTTCAGTAATAGCGTACCAAATTCCAGACTGTTCAACGCCAACCAATTCTTGGCCATAGCCAGAAAAGGTTACTCCGATTAATCCAATGAAAATACCAGCTAGCAAAATAGGTCTTGCATTTTCCCAAGAATTTTTTAGAGCCCCTACGAAAGCCCACAATGCATCCATCACAGCATCAATTTCATCTCTTTCTCTTTGGCTGACAGTCAGCTTTCCTTTTTTCTTAGGGGCATCTAATTTTGTTTGTTTAGTGGTATTTTTTTTCTTTTCTACACCTTTTTTTGTAGTATTTTTCTTGGGCGTTACTTTTTTTTTGGCAGGAGATTTCTTAGGCGTACTTTTCTTTAACGCCGTCTCTTTTTTCACAGATTTCTTTGCCATAATTTAGTAAGCCTTCGGAGCCTCATATTCCAGACTAATAAATAATATCGTTTGTTATCCACCAGAAGCTACTAGAATAATTCTAATTGGTTTTTCAGGTAAGGCTGTGACTAAGGGAATAGGTTTCATTTTCTCTTCATCAGTGACAACCAAAATACCATCGGGATGTAAATTCAAGTAATTGACAAGATCATTAGCTGTACTTCCTTCAGGTAAATCGATAACTTCTATTTTGTCATCGATTGTAACTTTCCATTCCATATCCTTTCAAGTTAGAGAGACTTCAAAATAGTTACCGTGAATATTAAGTTCTAACATATCTGGAGACAAACAGCCAGGGTCGCATAGTCCGGTATTGCGGTGGCCTCGAAAGCCACTGGGAGTAATCCCTCGGGAGTTCAAATCTCTCCCCTGGCGCCAATCTATTCTAGATTAAATTACGCCAGATCTAATTAATTCAATAATTACAATAATAATACAAATTATACTGATTATAAAACCGATTCGTCCTCTTTTTAATTTGGAAGATGGCCTGAACCCTAATGTCGGTTCGACCTTGTCAGCTAATTGTTTTTCAATTTTACTCATCGATTATAATTTGAGGATGCATATTTAAATTTAATAAAAAATTATTCTACCCTAAAATTTGATTTAAAATTTAATATGAGTTACGGCAGGACGGGGAAGTCGTCATCATCATCGTCTTCGTCCTCATCGTCTTCATCATCATCGTCTTCGTCCTCGTCGTCTTCGTCCTCGTCGTCTTCATCATCATCGTCTTCGTCCTCATCGTCTTCATCCTCATCGTCTTCATCCTCATCGTCTTCATCATCATCGTCCTCATCCTCATCGTCTTCATCATCATCGTCCTCATCATCTTTGTCTTCATCCTCGTCATCTTCATCATTATCATCTTCTATGACTGCGTCTGGGACTTCTTCATCATTAGTATTCTCAGCAAATAAATCACTATTAAACCCTGCAAAAGCTCCTAAAATCAGCATTAAAAAAATAGCATAGTATTTATTCACTTTATTGTATCTGAAAATGTCATATTTATAATATTCAGTGCATTAATGATGTGCACTAAGGCTAAATTTTTATTTAAATTTTACCCACTAGATTTTAACATTTATATACTATTGATTTAACAAATAACTATGTTCAAATCGGCAATGCGCGAAAAATATCATGCATCTCTTTGCGAAAAATGTATGCAAAATGAATCTACAATAGAAGCAGTATCTACAGATAATAAATTGATTTATATCTGCGGTAGTTGTTAAACCTAATTATTCAGTAGTAGTCTATCTGACCGTAGTATCTAAACATTTTTTTACCAATCGGGAGTTCGCTCTGGAAACTTCTCACGTCCTCTGCAGATATTTCACCCATTGCTAATTTTAGTGATAAATAAGGAGCACAATAGTTCTCTCCGTATATGTACGTCGAAACACGTGGATTAATTTCCATCAACATTCCTCCTCTGGTCGATATATCAATACAATAGTCCATCGGAAGGTGAGTTAACAATTCTTTAGCATATTCAAGAGCATTATAATCTTCAATCATTTCAAATCCCATTGCCAAGCCGGAAGCGAAATTCAACCTATTTTTAACGGAACAAGTTAGTATGTCACCATCCTGAAGGACTGGATCAATTTTCAACTCCACACCATCTAAATATTCCATTATCATTAGTTCAGGAATTTCTTTTTCACCGACAGTTGATTTTAGCTCATCCATTGATATATATTTTGCAAAAGGCCTTCCATTAAACAAAAGCTCGTACCTGTTAGATTTTTCGGTTAGAATTCTCACTCCTCTAGCACCTTTTCCTTCTGGGGGTTTGAATACTACATCCTTCTCAGGATATCCTAATTTTTCAGCAGCTTTAACTAGTTCAGCCAATGTTTTAACCAAATAGAATTGAGGAACATCAATTTTCCCTTCAAAGTGTTTGTACATTAGATACTTATTTTCACAAATGGCCACTAGTTCATGTTTTGATGCTAATAGTCTACAGTGTTTTTCAATTTCCTTGGTGGCTTTCGAAAGATGAAACATCTCCCATGAAGTCTGTGGAAATACAATATCAATATTGTTTTTTTTAATCAAGCTAATTATAGAATCAACATAATTTTCTTCGTAAGCCCAAGGAACAACTGCAAAATCATCACATAGCCACCTACCGATAGCTTGCTCGTTTGCATTTGTACCTAATATGAAAATATTTTCATCTTGCAATTTTAAGTTCGAAATTAAGGCATGAGCTCCAGGACATCCTACTCCTGTCAACAGAACTCTCATTGCCCTTCCTCTTTCAATAATCCGTCATATACTTCGAGCATTTTTTTCTCTTGAAGTTCCCATGAGTAATTCATTTTAAATGCTTTATAGCCATTTTCGCCCATTTTCTTTCTAAGTTCTTTATCGTTAGCTAGAGTAGTCAAGGCATCGGCCCAATCTTCAGTTACAAGGCCACATTCATATCTTTCAACTATTTTTTGGCGAGCTTCATAGGGTCCCACAATAACAGGAACTTTGTAGGCCATAGAATCTAGCAATTTCTTTGGCAAAGCATAGCCTCTCATTTTTTCATCAACATAATGCCCTACCATTAGAATATCACATGCCGCATAGCACTCATTCATCATGCTGTATGGTAAAGGCCCTGTAAACTTAGCATTAGCACCTTTTTCTAAGGCTAACTCTTCAAGTTCAGAAATCATGTCAGTATATCCTGAATGTCCTTTAGGGGGCCCTCCAACAATCAAAACACTTAATGCATTAACTTTAGACGCAGCATCGAGTATTTCTTCTAGAATAGGCTTTCTTAACCCTCCAATATAGCCTGCAACTATACCATCCAATCCGAATCTATCGTGTATAACCGGTTTTTTGACAGTTTCCAATAGTTCAGAATTATACAAAACAGTGCCGCCCCCTAATCTAAGGGCCAATTCATCTGAAACAGTTAACATTGCATCTGCCTTTCCAATTAATTTTTTCTGTTTTCTTTCATAATATTTTCCAATAAACCAGTTTTGAACACTTTCCATCATTGGCCAGTCTTCATGAGAATCAAAGATAATTTTAGTACCAGTTTTATTCTTAATATTCACAGCAACATCAAGAACTTCTAAATCGTGAGCATGAATAAGATTTGGTTCATACTCAGTAACTTTTTCTTCAAGCTTTTTTAGGGCTTTTCTAAAACTTTTAACTTTGGAAAAGAACCCTCCTTTCAAATCTTCAAAAATACGAACGACCTTAATCCCATCTCTCTCAACTTCCCACTTTGTATCATATTTTTCTAATCTTCTAGACCAACAAAAAACGGTTACTTCGTATCCAGCTTTGATTAGAGCTAAAGCTTCCCGATAAACTCTAGTATCTTCGTTAGGAATTAGTAAATCATGACCCAAAACCATTGCAACTTTTGTCATAATAATTGATCTAACCTCACTTTAATCGTCTCAAATCCTTCAGCAAAAGGGCTTGATAATTGTATACCTCTCATTTTTACTACAGATCTAAAAAATTTCTCACTAAAATAAGGGTTATGTTTTTGACTATCGTAGCAATCTAATGCCAGTATTTTCTTCTTTATGTGCCTTTCTTCAAGCGGGATAAAGCAATTTAGTGAAACAGATAGATTATTCCAAGGTAATTCATATCCAAGTAAAGTACAATTTCTGAAAGCTCGTTTAGCTTCAGCCGTCACCACTCCATGATCTTGGTGAATATCAGTAGTAGTGGGAGTGAAAACTAAATCATAATCTATACTTCTAGAATGGTCGTATAGCGCTTGCAAAATTTCTTGTCTATCTCTTGGAAAAAATCTAGTATGAAAATCTAAAACTTCATGAGTAATCCCTAATATTTTACCAGAGTTTGCAGCCTCTTCAACTAAATTAGGATATCTTTCAGCCACAGCACTAAAATAAATTACATGGACTTTCCAGCCTTCTTCAATAAGCTTGGCAATTGTCCCCCCACAACCTAACTCTGCGTCGTCCGTGTGAGGACTAAGGACTAGGGCTTTTTTGGCAGTATTTTTTTTTAATTTCGAACTTACGGTATTTCTTAATAATTCGCTAATATTTAGATTATTATTTTTGGCCTCTTCTTTAAAAGATTTCCAATCATCAGAAAATTCATCAGTTATAGTGAACAGATATTGTTCTGGTTTTTTTCCTTTTTTCCACACCATAAGTTATATATCTTTAAATAAATGGTTATATAACCTTTTTTATGGTTAATTATGGAAGAGATTAAAATAGAAAATTTTCAAGGGGTGTATGAACCTGCAGAAGATTCCTGGATGGTTTGTAATTATCTTCCAGAAGAATTAGGCTCAGTGTTAGAAATAGGCTGCGGTTCTGGAATTATCTCTATACATTTGGCTAAAAGAGGAAACACTGTAACTTCCGTTGACATCAATCCTAAAGCCGTAAGTGCTACGAAATTTAATGCTAATCTAAATCAAGTAAACATTGAAGTTTTAGAAGGAAACATGTTTGAAAAAGTTGAAGGTCGCAAATTTGATTTCATAGTTTGCAACTCTCCCTATCTGCCTCCAACAGAAGATTATAATGATCCAGAATTAGCTTTAGCTGTCGAAGGAGGTCCTACAGGTTCAGAATTTACAATTGAATTGTTGTCTAAAGCTGAAGAATTTCTTAAGACTGGCGGAAATTTATATCTTATAATATCCAGCAGAATGAAAAAGATAAATGTAGATTGGAAAAGAGAAGTTATATGCGAACAGAAATTCTTTTTTGAAAGGCTTACTTTAGAACGATTTTGGAAATAGAAGTTAGTTAACAATTTCAGCTGCTGAATCACTTCCACGATTTGAGCCAATTTTTAAGACGCGCATAATTATTTGCCCGAAAGGTAAGGACAATCCAGAGTAAACTAAGATCCAATGTGGTAAAATCCATAAATCATCGTCTAAACTATAGTTTGGCTCCCAAGGTAAAGAGATTACTTGTAAGTCTAAGCCATTGACAAATATTCGTAACCACATAATGATAGGTATCGCTATTATCATAGTGAAAGCCATTGGTTTCATTTGATTAGACATCATTTCACTCTGTAATAGCATAATTTGGGGTTGCATTGCAAATAGTTTCTTCATTTTGGCTTCGTTACCGCTTTGCCTTGCTTCTCCCATTGCCTTATTGTACGCTCCCATTTTAGTTTGAATTTCAGCCATTTTTTCCCAGTCAATAATGAAGTGTCGGATGATAGTTGTAAAGGAAATCATAATAATTCCTGCGAAGAGAAAAGTAAGTACAGGATATTGATAGTCAAATGTTATTCTAGGTTCTAACACTGAACCAGCAGATTCTCCCATAAAATCCCTTAAATCAGGATTAATTATTATCCAAAGCATAAACATCATAGTTAGAAAAGTCCCTCCGATTGCAGGAGGTTGCACCTCTTCTTCAGCATCCAATTTTTCTTCACTCATATATTAAGAATTTGTTTGAATGTTTCAACAGCTATTTCTATTTTATTATCATTATTAGGTACAAATCCTACAGTTGCTCCCGTCATAAAAGCTGCAGCAATAGCATACTCTCTGTTTATTCTTTGGTGTAAGCCAATGTCGTCTTTGTCTCGAGCCCTTGAAGCGTCTTTAGAGCGCCTATTTTCAATTTCTTCAGGAAGTGCCTCAACAAGAACAATTGTATTAGGCATAATTGCCTTAACGGTCCATTCGGGGAGTCCAGGAAGGTATCCTGAGGGTGTAAGTATGGAAGCATGAGTATCAACTATTACATTATCCATAAGACCAATTTTTTCACCAGCTTGTTTTTGCAATCTCTTTTGAACGTCAACGGGAAGTTTTCTCAAATCATCTCGATTAGAAACACCTTCTTTCTGGGCTTCTTCAAACATTGTAGTCCCAAAGTTAACAATATTATAACCAAAGTCTTTTGCAGAATTCATAACGGTGCTCTTTCCAACGCCAGGAACCCCAGTTACGATTACAATACTCATTCTACGGTCCTAACCTATTAGGTTTTTTTAAATTATCTGGTAGTTCACTAAAAACTGCAGGACATCCTTTTGCCATATGCCATGCAGGAACATCTTTCGTAACAACTGCTCCTCCAGCAATGAATGCCCCTTTTCCTATTGTTAATCCAGGCATTATAGTTGCATTAGATCCAACAGAAACATCATCCTCAATAGTAATAGGCTCACAATGGTATTCAGTTCTTAAAGGCATTTTATCATTTGTTAGAGATGCATTTGGACCGAGAAATACTCTATCCCCAATGACAGTTCCAGTTGGAATATATGCTCCAGTTTGAAAACTACAATAATTCCCAATTGTACAATTATTATCTATAACAACATTAGTTCCTATTAAGCATCCATCTCCTACAGTAGTATTTTCACGAACAAGAAAGTTATGACCAGTTCTAGTTTTTTTACCTAATTTAGCTGTAGAATATACTGACCCTGGCCTTATGATTGATCCGGCCCCAATATCACAACCTGCAATTTCTTTAGATTCTTTTTCTAATTCTTTTGAGTGGGGATAACCAATTAAAGCATCTGAATCAATAAAACAATCATCTTCGATAACAGATTCGCCGTAAATGGGCATTAATCCTCGCCGAAGAAACTTCGAAGAACAGGATGCATTTCCATCATTTGTTCTTTTCCAATTTGTTCATACATACGTATCATAATACCGACAGTAAGTAGCACCCCTGTACCCGACGACTGCCCAACAGTACCAATCATGTCGGCTCCAGCAGCTAAGAATCCAACGACTGCACCACTGAAAACAGTAACAGTAGGAATGTATCTTTCCAAAACCTTTTCAACTATTCTTGGGTCTCTTCGGAATCCTGGAATTTGCATACCTGAGCCTTGAATTTGCTTGGCTACAGCTTCAGGACCCATATTTGTCGTTTCGATCCAAAACTTAGCAAAAACAATAGATCCAAAGACCATAATGGACATGTAAATTACAATGTGGGCAACAAGCTGCCATGGTTCATGATCACCCATGTATGCACCATATTTATCTGGGCTTACTAAAGGTAAGAACCAGTCTTGAAGACCAGCCAGCCGATTGACGTAGTAAGCTAAACCCATTGTTGGTACAGGATTACTTCCGTCAGTAGTATCAAAAGCTCCCAGTCTCCAATTATGACCCAAAATAGGCCATTTTGACATGCTAGGATGAGACCAAAACAAGAGAGCAAACATGTTCACGTTTGCTAACAATGCGGCCATCAAAATTACAGGAATGTTACTTGCGTAAATTAATCTAATAGGATATCTTCCTCTTGCTCCCCTTACTTTTCCATGGGCTAAAGGCAACTCAATCCTTGAGGATTCTACGTAAACAACAATTAGGAATACAATGAATGTTCCAATTAAAGCAACTAATGGATTAGGCGGAGCTAACAAAATAGCCTCGTAACCACCTCCACTCAAGTCTTGAGTAGATGAATTTTTAATGTACCACAAAATCATAGGAATAGTTCCAGAAGGAGTTTCAGTACCGCTTCCTGGTGCCGGTTCCCAGTTCAAAGTTCCGGTAAATATGGCCTGAGAAACTCCTGCAGCAATAAATAGCGAAATACCAGATCCAATACCCCATTTAGACACACTTTCGTCCATTAAGAATACAAGATATGAACCAATTGCTAATTGAGTAATAATGGTCATTCTGGCCCAGCTAAGGCCAACTTCCGCAACGAGAGCTGAACTAGGTTCCAAAAACCCAAATACTTGAGGTACAGATTCAACTATAATCATTACAATAACTAATACTTTTTGAGTTCCTTGATATATTTCCTTATCACGCGGATCTTGAAGATTTAAATTAATAATCTTTGCACCGGTGAACAATTGCATGATAATGCTTCCGGTAACAATAGGTCCAATACCCAAGTGCATTAAACTTCCGCTTGCACCTGCTAGAATTGCACGATATTGACTGAATAAATCAATGGTTTCTCCACCGAGTCCGTACAAAGCTACGTTTGTCATAGCAAAGTAGACAATAAGGATGGCTAAAGTCCATGTCATTTTTGTTCTAAAATGAACATGTCCTTCTGGTTTTTGCACAGTTGGCATTCTTCCAATTATAGGTTTTAATCCATGCAGTTTAGATCCTTCGCCAGAATAAGAAGCTCCCATATAGACAAGCCAAGTAATTCCAATTGTTCCAATACCCATGAGGGTAGCACTCACACTTTCTGGAGATTTCCAGTTATACCATAGCAAATAAAGAAATACAATAAATAAGCAAGGCAAGGTTGCCTGTGCCGGGTTTCTAGGTATATTTTCTTCAGCCACTTATAATCTCTCCACCAGCCGCCTCAACTTTTTCCACGGCCTTTGCAGAGGCAGCACTTATAGTAATTTTATAAGCTTGACTAGGTACACCTGTACCTAATAATTTATCGTATCCCATTTTCTTTAAGTCAATAGATACGGTTTTTCCTTTTTTGGATGCATTTCCTTGGTCAACCCATTCAGCTGCACTTTCTTCAATAACTTTCAAATTAATTGCATTGTTTGCCATGACTACAGTTTGAGGTCTCTTGAATCCGTGAGCGCCCCATACACGTCCAACTCGCTCATACATAATGCGTTTTGTTTTATGACAACCTGCGTTTCCGCGGCCGCCTCTTAGTCCAGCTCCACGGCCTTTCTTGTGGCCTCTACCACGAGTTCGACTTCCAGTTTTCAATGCTTTACGCCTGGGCATATTGCATCCTCCTTAGTAGGACATTGATTTTTTCAGCCCTGTATCCTAAAGCCCCACCTTCTTTGAAACTACGTTTAATTCCTTCGTATCCCTTTCGGGGAGGATGTAATCTAAACAACGGTTTCAAACCAGGAACATCTCTCATGACAGTTTTTCCTTCTGATAATCCTTTAGCTAAAGCTTTCATTGTTTTGAAAGAGGTTTCTTTCAAGTGCTCTTTAGCAAATTCGGTATTTCCGCTACTTTTACCTGAACTTTGTAATAAAAGTTCGGTAGTTTCAGCATCTATTTCACCCCAAGTTACGTAATCTTTAATGATATTCAGCATACCAGTGTATGTATCATTCTCAGGAATAATAACACAGTGGTTTACTTTATTTAATTTCATTAACCTCATAGTTTCTTTAATTTTAGGATTTACGTTAACAGATCCTCTAACTCTAACAACGGCCCAGCTCATTCTTGTTTTACTCCTTTGATCATGTTGTGGAATTCTTTTTGACCTGGCAGTAATTTCGTAGATCTTGTTTTTTCTAACGCTTTAAACATTGCGCTAGCGAAATTATAAATGGTTTGAGTCTGGCCGCGTGTGAAAGACCATGCGTCTTCGACACCAGCAAGCTTTAGCATAATTTGTCCTACTTGGTTTGTAACAAGGCCAACACCAGGTGGAGCTGGCTTAATTCTTACTCTTGTAGAACCTGTTCGTCCTGAAACTTCGAAAGGAAGTGAGTTTGGAACAGCAGTAGAGCATTCCCAAGATCCACTTCCCCTACGAATTTCAATAATGTTTAATTTCGCACGATCTAGAGCTTTTGTAATTGTAGGTCTAACTAATTTTCCAGATACACGGCCGATTCCAACAACGCCGTCACCGTTTCCAACGATAGTAGTAACAGCAAAGCGAACTCTCCTACCGGAATCAGACATTCTTTGAACCATATGAATATCAATTACTTCTTCCATTAAATCAGTTATAAGCAAATCAACGATCGGAGCTTCTCTTAGAGGCAATCCGGTTGCAAGCGCATCTTGAATAGTAGTAATTTCACCAGAAACGACTTTACGCCCTAATTCAGTTTTTGGCGTCCAATTTGAAATTCTTTCTTCAGCAGCCTTTCTACGTTGTTGAGCAGGAGATAGAGGAGGTCCTCTTTTCTGCCTATTATCTTTGTTAGGCCCTTTACCTTTATACCTAGAGTTAGTATTTTTAGATTCAGAGTTTTTATCTTCTGTTTTCTTTACTTCTTCACTCATTTCTTACCATCCATTTTTTTCGAAACCTTATCAAAATCTTTTACAATTTTTTCAGAAATATGACTTCCATTAATTCGGTCGTCAGAAGGATATGAACTTTCAGAATGAGGAATTTCCAAACCTCCGTCTACGAGACCTTTTAGAACTGCAAAAGCTCGATTTCCTGGAATAGGAGTAATTCTTCCAATATCCAAAACAGCGGATGAAACTCCTGCTTTAATAGCATTTTTAGCAGCTAACTTTCCAGATAAGTATGAAGCAGGAAGATTTGTTTTTGAGTTTTTCCAACCCATTTTTTCCAAATCAGCAGATGTAGCCGAAGCTAATACACGATCACCTTTACCTTCAAAGTTACTAATTTGAACCATTACTTTAGAATTTGTAAATCTAACCACAGCCCTAGGAAGTCCAGATTTGAGCAATGCTAATCTTTTACGGTAATTAGTTACGCCTTTTCTTCTGCGAGCAAAGTGCATTCTTTTTGGCATTATTTTTTCCCTCCTAATTTAATTCCGTCGATTTCCATATTATATCTTAAATGGTTTCTTGAATTGTAGACTCCGCCTTTCGCTCTACGGTAGTACAACCGATATTGCGAAGCATCAATAATTTTTTCATCTCTCATAGTATTTAATTCTCTGCGTAAAGCACGTACTTTAGTCATCCATGCTTCTTTCTTCGGAGTCCTTGCTCCACCGTGACCTTTCCTTGAACCATGGCCTTTTCGACGTCCTTTAGAACGCTGAACTGCCATAGCTTTTGCACGGCCACGAGAAATACCTTTTTTCTGATGTTTACGTATAAAGCGTTGGACAATGAGTAATCTTACATCATCTCTTGTCACAGCTTCAGAAATTCTTTCTTGAACTTCAGGACGATCGTCAATCCAAACGCGATTTACACCACATTTTAGTACAGTAGCAGCAACCCTTCTCTGATATGATAAATTCATAGATCCCTCCTGTTAAGTACACGAATTTTCAGTTCATCAGCTTTTTGAACAATCATTTCACGTTTTTTATCGCCAACTTTACTTGAAATTCGAATAGCTTGAGCTTTAGGATCAACATTTTCTAAATTTTTAGGATTATAAACTAAAACTTCCTCAAAACCAGAAGGATGTAGACCTCTGACACTTGCAGGCCCTCTAAATCCAACCTGAACTACAGGTATTCTATATTTGAAGTGCCTTCTCATTTTTGAATGTATTCCGCGAGGACGCCTCCACTTTTGCCCTAGTCTCTTGTATCTAAACCAGTTCTGTCGTTTAAAATTAGGCCTTTTATGTGACATACGGTTTCTTTTTGATAAATCAGTTTTTTGTTCTTTAGTCAAAACAGGCTTTTGTCTTGGTTTGTATTCTTCATCGCTCATTGTGCAGCTCCCTTGGATACAATATAAATTCCATCTTGGAAAACTCGGATATCTCTTCCTTTTACAACAGTAGCACGTTCTAAATTGGCGGCAGTCTGACCAACGTCTTCAACATTGTTTCCTTCAACAGTTACCTTATCGCCTTTTGCAATAACTTTGGTATCTCCACAAATATTTGCGTGCCTAGTAGTTTTTTCACCTAAGAAATTAGCAATATCTACAACATTTCCTTTCACAGCAACTTTCATTGGAAAGTGAGCAAAAACAATTTTCATTTCATACAAGAATCCGGAAGAAACACCTTGGGCCATATTTTTCAAGTGAGCTCTCCAAGTTCCGATTAGAGCTTTTTCTTTTCTTCGTAATTTCTTTCCGACTAATTTAATATTCCCATTGTCTTCAGATAAAGAAATCATGGAGTGTTTGAAAATACGGCTTAAGTCTCCTCGAGGCCCTGAAAGCTTTGCTTCATCATTATTTATAGAGAAAGTAACGCCTTCTGGCAACTCCACATCGTAAATTAATTCTTCAATTAACATCTAGTAAACGTAAGCTAGTAGCTTCCCTCCTGTTGATGCTTCTTTAGCAGCGTCATTATTCATAACTCCGAAAGGCGTTGTAAGAATTAAAATACCGAAATCTTTTGCAGGTAAATATCTAGCCTCATGTCTTTCCATTTCTTTTAACTTAACTGAGAATCTAGGCTTAATTGCACCACAACCATTAATCCTACCATTTAGGGAGATATTGAAAATTCCGCCTTTACCATTGTCCTCGTATTCATAATTGTTCAGATATCCTTTTTCAGTTAACTGCTTTAGAACATCCCCAATCAATCTTGAGGCTGGAACAACAGCCGTATCCTTACCTACGTGGTCAGCATTTTTGATTATTATTAGCGCATCAGATAGTGAATCGTGTCTCATTTATACCTCAATCATATTTTTTGAAACCAAGTTCGGTGGCTTTGTCTCTAAAGCATTGCCTACACAAATTTAGTCCATGTCTGCGTACAAGTCCGCGTTTTCTATCACATAGAACACATCCTATGATGCGTCCACGATAAACCTCTCTGACCTTAATTTTTACGTCATCGATGTTCATACCTTGAATACCTCCAAGTTGAATTTTTTTGTCATATATTCTTGGCACTCTTCAGCGTTAATACGGTGATTTTTGCCAATTTTATTGTGCTTAATTTTCCTTCTTGCAACTCGATATCCAGGGCGTTCAAAAGCAACTGCGATATCTAATCCAAATATTCCAATATCAGGATCATAATTTTCATTTTTGTAACCAGTGTAGTCAGGTATACCAAAACTAACTCCGCCGGTTTTTGAGAAGCAGTATGCAGGTAATCTATTTTCTCTTACCCATAACGATTCTTTTAGGAATTTCATTGCATTTTCTCCTCTTAAAGTAACCTTACATCCTATAGGCATTCCTAATCGAATTCCTAAATCACGGTTAGTTGATTTTGACAAAGTACGAACCGGCTTACATCCGCTTAATTTTTCAAGGACAGTCTCAGCTTTACCTAATCTTTCACCAGCTTCTCCAACTCCAATATTAAGAACAACTTTAGCGATTCTTAATTCTTTCATAGGATTCATACTTTAACCTCCGGAAGCGAAATCATTGCTTTCTTTTCCCCTACTACAAACGAATATGGTCTAATTGTTTGGAAACCATCATACATAACAAGATTTGGCTTTGTACTTCTCGTAGTTTCTTCATCCTTAATCGTAGCTATTGAGCCTACGTGACTTCCACCAATGATCAATGTTTGTGCTCCTTTCTTAAATTTCAGTACTTTTTTTACCTTTAAATCAGGAAGACTTAGTTGTAAAACATCACCAGTTTTTACTTTTTCTTTTGACAAAATATTTGTACCATCGTGTAAATTAATTTGCACGTGGCCTCCTTTAATGTTTCTTTTATTTTCTACTCTTACGAGCTTCCATTTTGATTCAGCAGCTTTAATTGGAACAAATTCAATTCTACCATGCTTGTCAAGCATAGCTCTAACATGCATTTTAATTTTCGGTAGAGAAATAACGTCCATAAGCCCTACTGGAGATTTTGGTTTACGTACGACTCTTTGGTCAATTAATACTTCTCCATTATGCAGAATTATTTTAGCTTCACGATTATTATCGCAGACTTTCAAGTAATCTCTCAAAATTGTTGAGATAGGCAATGCACCTTCCAAAGAGTGCTTTCCAGGCATAGGCTTTGTAGTCCACGTTCGCTCTTTTCTAGCTATATTCCAAGAACGAGGGGCAACTAGTCTCTTAAGATGTCCACTACTCATTTTGAATCTCCTTGCAATCTTTCAATTAGATCGGCTTTCTTTCCACTAACAGGCAATTCCTTTTCTTTCAATATGTCCTTTAATTCAGCAACAGACATTTTTGAATAATCAGTTTTTTCAGAAACTTCGTCTTTTTTACTATCATCAGTTTCTTCCTCTGTAACTTTTTCTTCATTACCTTCGTCTTTTTCTTCAGAAGGTTCTACGTTTTCAGCTTCATATTCGTCTTCTGCAGCTTCAAGATCAGATATAACTTCATCGGTCCAATCTACAGATTCATTAATTCGGTTCAATATTTTTCTTCTTCTAATATCCGACCAATCCGGATTGATAATTACTAGATTTGAAGCATCAATAGGTCTTTGTAATTCAGTTCCGTCTGATTTGAAATAAGTAAATCCTTCAACATAGACTTTTCTGGCTTTACGATCAACTAGTGATACGGCGGTAGCAGATTTGGATTTTCCTTCACCTCTAACAATCATAACCCTATCGACTTTTTTCACAGGCATAGCTCTTGGGTACATGAATCCTCTTGATAATTGTCTTTCA
>Ga0163110_10000696_pt1 | contig 16181 bp, 19 predicted proteins | sample CRUFie1St17metaG_FD_108703 | JGI IMG/M metagenome (GOLD analysis project Ga0163110, IMG submission 108703) | Marine microbial communities from the Costa Rica Dome - CRUD Field 142mm St17 metaG | ecosystem: Environmental > Aquatic > Marine > Oceanic > Photic zone | place: Costa Rica: the Eastern...
AGTTTATTTTTATTTTTTCTTTTGCAGTAGCTTGATTTAAATGAATATCATACACTGTTCTACTATATACATCTAGTCTCTTAATTATATTTGTAATTTCATTATAGCAATCATAATCGGGCTCTAAAGTAATATAACCGTTTTTATCTATTTTACCAATATAATCTTTTTTTGAAGCTTCTTCTACAAAGTTACTTTTTAAAACATCGTTATTAAATGTATTTCTATACTTTGTTTCATCATTAGTATTTCCCCACCAATATATAAAATCTAAATTATTATAATCACTTTCTATTAAATGTTCGCATCTTTTAGTTATATTTTTATGAATACTTTGATCGTCATAATTACTTCTCTCGAACGAGGTATATCCTAGACTCTCAAACCAGCCTTTTCTTTTTAAACTATGATTTGTGAAAGCAGTATAGCCAGTAATATAAGCTCTATTTTCTCCAAAGTTATAAGCAGCTTCATTTCGGTAACATACTATTTCAGGATTTTCTTCATACTTTTTTACATGATTATTAATTCTCTCAGGTAAAAACATATCATCATCGTCAAGTGGCATATATATATCCCAGTCCCATGAAGCGAATAAGTTTCTCTTTACTGATAAATTTAAATGTAGATCTAAGTTACATATGTCTATTTCTTTATCTTCTTTTTTAAGTCGATACTTTACTCTATTATCATCATTAATTATAAGAAGCTTTTTATTGCTATAATTTATTTTTTTAAAACTTGCTATAAGTCTAGGAAGATAAGAAGGTCTACCATAAGTAGGTACAGCTATTAGTACTTTAGGATCTTCCATATATTAGTTAATGCGATATAGTATATTTTTCAAGGGTAGTATTATGTGTATTGTTAACTCGTATAAAGGTTGCGCACTTTGATAAATGTTTAAGTTCTTTAGCTCCTACATACGTACATGCTGACCTAACGCCTCCTAAAATATCTTGAACAGTATCAGCTATCTTACCTTTATAGGGAATATGAACTGTTCTACCTTCTGAAGTTCTATAATCCATTAATCCACCAAAATGCTTCTCATTAGCTGTCTTTGAAGACATTCCATAAAATTGTACTACCTTTTTTCCATCCTCTTCAATAACTTCTCCTCCACCTTCATCATGACCAGCTAGCATTGACCCTAGCATTACAAAATCAGCTCCTGCTCCAAAAGCTTTAGCTACATCACCACTATTACAGCAACCTCCATCAGAAATAATATGACCTCCCAAACCATGAGCAGCATCAGCACACTCAGCAATAGAACTAAATTGTGGATATCCTACCCCTGTCTTTATTCTAGTTGTACAAACAGCTCCGGAACCGATACCAACTTTTATAATATCTGCACCTGCTAATAAAAGTTCTTCTACCATTTCAGCAGTTACTACATTACCTGCGATAATATTAATATAGGGAAGTTTCTTTCTTATTTTTCTTACTACATCGGCAAGTTTTTTAGTATACCCATTAGCTACATCTATACAAACATATTGTATCCATTTATTGTCATCATTATTTAAAAAGGAGCATACTTCTAAAAATTTATTAACTTCACTATCACTTACTCCTATAGTAATAGCTGTGTTATTTGCTATATCATATTCATAAAAAATATTTTGTAAATCTCTTTTAGTTAAAGATTTTATTAAGCATGTAAATAAACCTAATTGTTTGAGTTTGCATGCAATATTAGGGGTACCAACCCCATCCATGTTTGCAGCAATTATAGGTATACCCTTATACGTATTACCGTTTCTAAAAATAAACTCTCTTTCTAAACTTACCTGTTTTCTAGATTCTAATGTTGATCGTTTAGGTCGTAACAATACATCATTAAAGTCTAACTTAACTTCATTCTCTATCCTCATACTCTATTATTTTATAATAGGTAGCTTATACTTCAAGTTATTCTAATGCATTAAGATCGTCAATATGATCTTTTATAGTTTCAACATTAACTTCACTTTCAGTTAAAGCTTCTTCTACATTTTCTATCAAAATATCTGCCATTCCTTCTAGCTCACCATCTTCAGCTTTATCTAGCACTTCTTTTACTTCATAAAGAGTATCATATAATTTTTCTATAGTTTCATCAAAACTCTTATGTAAATTTTTAGCCATCAAAAATTATTTATTACCCTTTAATATTTTTAAAGAGGGTTTAAATAAAATATATGATAAAGAGTATACCACGAATAAGAAAACATTTTAAAAAGGGTTATACTTATCTTAATAGAAATATGATAATGGATGAGCATCCTAAATATATTTTTAATGAGTTATTAAACACGTTTGAATGTAATGAACTTCATCAATATCCTGACATGTTTCCTCCTTACAAAATTTTAAGCGAGTATTTAAAAATAGATGAAAACAAACTTCTTTTAACTAGAGGTGTAGAAGGTTCAATAAAAACTGTATTTGAATCTCTTAATTTAAAAAGTACAGATAAAGTCGGTGCATTTGTGCCTACATGTGCAATGTTTAAAGTCTATGCAGATGTATTTGATGTTAAATTTATTCCTATCAAAGGAGAAGCTCCAGATTATAATATTACTATAGATCAAATTAAAAATGTGTTACCTCAAATTAAAATACTATTTTTAACTAATCCTATGTCTCATTTAGAGAATAATTTTAATAATAACGAATTGAATGAAATTATTAATTTATGTGAAAAAAATAATGTTATTGTATTTTTAGATGAAGTTTATATAGGGTGGGAAAGTAAGAGTTATCTTCCTTATTTAAATAAACATAATAATTTAATTATCTCTTCTAGTTTTTCTAAAATAGGTTTTCCTTCAATAAAGACAGGTTGGTTAGCATGTTGTGAAAATTTAAAGTTACAGTTAGAAGCTACAAGAGGTGCATATGAGTTAGATTATTTTTCTAATAAAACATTAGAGTACATAGTAAGTAAAAAAGATTATTTTAAAGAGTTAAAAAATAATTTATTAGAAATCAAAAAATCTTGGATAAAAAAATTTAAGCAAAATAAAAAATTTAAAGTTTATAGTTCAGCTCTTTATACAGTAAGACTTTATTCGGAAGATATAAAATTGGTAAAAAATATATATAATAATCTTTATAAAAATAAAATTGTAGTAAATATTATCGATCATAAAAATTTACAATTTTCTGTAACTTCAAATAAAAAAATAGAAAATTTAATTTTTAATGAAATATGTAGAGAAGAAAAATGCTAGATTATATTTTAAAGAAAATAAATAATACTAAAATATGTGAAAATCCGTATAAGCATATTATTATTGATAATTTCATACCCCCGGCAGCCTATAAGTTATTAGCTAAAGAGTTAGATGATATAAACTTAAAAGAATCTGATAACAATGAAAATGTAGAAGTTTATAAAGAGCAAGGAGGAGCTGTAGGTGATAGAATAATTTCGTTCGTTAAAAACGAAAACAAGTTTCCTAATTGGTTTGCAATAAATGAATTCACTTCAAGTTGGATTAAAAATCAAGATAAAATTTTTAAAGCTTTAAAAGATAAATTTAAAATTGAAGGTGAGTATGATTACTTAGATTTTTGTGTTATAAAAGATGAGACTAGCTATAAGATTCAACCTCATACTGATCAGCCTCATAACTTTTTTACTCTCCTCTTTTATTGCCCTACAACTACAAAAAATAAAGAGCTAGGTCTATCAATATTTGAAGAAGGATCAGGAGATGTTTATTTAACTAGAGACGGTGAGCATAGAACTTTAAAAGAAGTTAAAAAAGCCGAATTTTTACCTAATAGATTAATTTGTTTTAAGAGAACTGAAAATTCATGGCATTCAGTTGGGCACGAAGATAATATCTTAAAGGGATCTAGAAACTCTTGTCAAATATTTTTTATGAATCATTAGTATAAAGTTTCTATTTCTACTGAATCAAATATTTCATTTAATCTTCCTCTTGGAGAAGCGTTTAAAAATTTAACGTCTTTTATTTCTTCTTTTAATTTTTTCCATAAGTTAAAAGAGTTAGATAATAATTCATTATTATTATAATGAGCTACACCATCCCAATTTACTTTATTTTTATATACTGTAGGTTCACAGTAAGTACCATTATCTACAGTCAAATCTACTCCCGCTAATAATATTTCTCTGATACCTAATAAATAAGCAAAATGGGAAGTAACATGGATTACGTCTTCTCCTTTAGGTCCTTTAAATAAAGGTCCAGTTTTATTAAACTTGTCGCCTCCTCTTTCGAAAAATTTAGACTTATTTTTAATAAGCTCCTTAAATTTATTTCTAATAGATGAATTATTATTATTGCTCATTAAATGATCTGCATCATTAAAACCAAAACATATAAACTCATTACATATGTTTGCTCCGTGTTTAAAAAAGTCCATACAGATGATTGCATTATCAGCTATACAAAAATAATTACATTTATCTAAAGCTGTAACTGCTTGATTACAGGCAAATATAATTATATCATCAGATAGTTTGTTAAAATTTATATCGTTAAGTGAAGGCCCTGTTCCGCATACTATAGCTCTCTTACCTTTATGTTTATCTATATATTTTTTTATATCATCCATTGCTTTACATGATTACTTCCAAATACTAATCCGTTAGCATTGCAATTTGAACACGGACTTTCACACCGTTTTCCATTTTTAAGCATTTTTCTAAAGTCCATTAATCGTTTATTACGCCAAATATCAAAGATAGGTTTATTAGATACATTTCCAAATTTTACTGTTCTGTTATACATGTCTTGGCAGCATAATAATACATCTCCATTCCAATCTATATATAAAGCATAATGAGGATAATAACATGGTCTAGTAGCTGATTTTTGAAGCTCTGCTTGGGCACCAGCTCTGTTAGTATATATTAACCCAAAATCTTCATCTTCACTATACCACCTATCTCTTAAAGTATATTCTGTTTTTTTAATTCCACAGCTTTCAAATAAACTATTAAATTTATCTATTTGCTCGGGCCCATCATACATACTAACTATAAGTTGAGATAACCCTATAGAATATAAATCTTTAATTAAAGCAGGTCTTAATCTATCACCATTAGTAACTATTTCAATATTAATATTTCTACTAGTAAAACATTTTACTATTTCTAATAAATTTCTAGTAAGTAAGGGTTCGCCGGTGCCGCTTATATTTACAGTACCTGAAAAATTTAGTTCATCTAATTGAAAAGCTATTGCTGCAGCTAAACCTGGATCCATATGTAAGTTTTGATTTGGATAATCACCACTTCGAGGACAAAATGGACATTTACGATTGCATAATTCGTTTAAATTTAATTCTACCCAGCTGAAAAGAGGTACATCTTTAATTTTTTGAACATAATCAATAGATGTTCTTTTACGGTCTATATTTCTTTTTACGCTATGGGTAATTTTTTTCGATGTAAAATCTTTAGGAAGCCATTTTTTAGTTTCTTCATCAGCTACTCCAGAAGGTTTGTAAAAAAAACCGCTATCATACTCATTATCCACCTTTTTATTTTTTAATTGTTAAAAGTAATGTATCACAAGTTAAAAATTTTTCTCTTTGCTTTCTCCAATAATCTTCATACTTACTTCTTGGAGCATCATTAATATTTATATAATCATCTCCATTCACTTTATCCTTTTTACCATATCTTATCCAATCTATATAATTATAAAAACCGTATCTTTGTACACCTCCTACTTTAAAATTAGTAATCTTTAAATCTTCTAAAAGCTTAGTTACGGTATCTTTATTAAAATAATTTACATGATCTTCAAAATGAATAAGATCTGAATATTCCGGAGCAGCATCTAACAATTCATCATCTTCGTTTGGAAATTCAAATATAGCTACACCACCTTCTTTTAATAACCTTAAAGTATTCTTTATCCATAGTATAGGATCATAGACATGTTCCAGTACATGCCAAGAAGTAACTATATCAAATTTACCCTCCCACTCTCTAATAAAAGTTTCATTTTCAATTTTATCAAAAATAAAATTAAAATCTAATTTACAAACATCTTTACCGTATTTAAGTTTGCTATAATTGCAATCTAATCCATAAGTAGTTATATTTTTGTAGTCAGTTTTTACTAAATGAGGAAAATGACCATACCCAGTTCCTACGTCTAGTAAAAATAGTTCTTTAGTAGGGTTTATATATTTTTTTATATGGTCTAAAAATCTATCATAATCATTCTGTAATACATGTGCTAGCTGTAAAATATCAGGATGATCTACTAACTTACCTTTATATAATTTTTTATTATTTTCTAAATCAATAGGAGCTGTTTTACGATTAGCATCTTGATTATCTACACTTGCTCCTTCTTGATTAGGATTAGTTGTAATTCTAGGGTGTAGCTGAATCATTCCACAATCGCTACAGGTAAATATTTTCTTTTTACTATTATCTCTTACTGATCTAGTAAAAATTAAATTAATGCTTCCACATAAAACACATCTATCAATACTCATTTTATTTTCTTTCCAAAGGTTTGTCTGATAATATCATCATGATTAAACTCAGCCCAATATAGTTCAAAAGCTATACCAGCTTTAACTCCTTCAAACTGATGATACAAACCAGGTTTTACCTGCATAAAGTCACCAGGCTTTAATATTGTATCTACTACATCTACATCTATTTCGTCCGCTTTTGACCAAACTCTAACTAATAATTCACCTGATTCAACATAAAAGCCATTCCATTTAAATTGATGTTTATGCTTAGAGCATTGTACATTTTGTTTAAATTTAATTCTGTGAAACTCTAATACTCCATTCGCATGAAGAAGTTCAGTTTCACCCCAAATTTTTCCAGCTTTCATTAACTCGATAATTTATAGTATTTAAATAATTTTTCTACATCAGATTTTAAATAATTTACATGATAGCCAGAAAACCTATCATCATTTAGATAAAAAATAATACATTTTCTACATTTTTTACCAGTAAGCTTTTCATACATATACGCATACATTGAAAGCTGTAATGCATAAGTATTAAACTCGCATACTTGAAAATGATCTAAAGGCTTAAGCATTCTTTCGCCAAATGAAGAACTAAATCTAAATTTTTTATTAGTTTTAAAATCACCTAAAGTAAATTCATTTCCTTTATGTTCGTATATAAGATCAGCAGTACCAGATATTTTAAAAGTTTCATCATATACTAAATTTTCACTTAATATTTCATTAAATTTATCTACATGACGCTCTACAGCTTTATCATATGATTTAAATAACCACCCGTAGTTATCTGCTGTTTCTCCATACTTGATATATTCTTCTAGTAATTCATGAATAGCAGTACCTCTTTCACAAGCTTTATTTTTTTCTTTTTCCCAAAGCTCTAAAACCATTTCTTTAGGTACTCCTTCTCTTTCTGCTACTCTTGTAGAATGTCTATCTTTATCGAATGGTTTTTTAAATTTACTTAATAAAGTAGTTACAGATATAAACTTTTCTCCTGTATCCTTATGAGTATACGTATGCGACTCAGGATCAAAAATAATTTTCACTATAATATTTTACATGTTAAAATGAAAAAATCAAATAAATAAATGTATGGGCGTTAAGATTTCAGACCTTCCTGCAGCAACTCATCTATCAGGCTTTGAGCTACAACCATTTATTCAATGTGGCCAAACTAGACAAACTGCAGTAAGTAGTATATTTTCAAGTATTACAGCACAAAGTGATCCTAGATATTTTTCTAGTGTTACATTAGATCAAGCTAAACAAGGAGTTTTAACGCTAAATGGAGCAGGAGGTGCTACTGTTGGTTTTGGTCTTTCAACTGGTGATAGTGTAGGTTTTGCTTCGATAACTACTGCAGGTTTAACATTAACTGGAGGTAATATCTCTGCTGGAAAAAGTTCACTATCTGCTAATAATATTTCGGTAGTTACTAATTTAACAGCAAGTAGTATTCAAGGTACATCACTTTTATCTGCTGGTACAGGAGGTATAACTACTTCTGGTAATTTAAGTTCAGATAGAGATTTAAGAGCACTCGGTAGATTAACAATAGGTAATAATCAAACTAATTCTTCTATAGCTGGTTGTCCTGCTACTATAGCAGGTGGATGTGGCCACAGTATAAGTAACTTCGGATTTATTGGAGGAGGATGTGCGAATTCAACTCAACCATTTGGAGTATCTGTAGGCGGGGAATGTAATATTGGATGTGCTGCTCATGGAACTATAGGTGGAGGGTGTAAAAATAGCGTTTCAGCCTGCGCCGGTACAGTTGCAGGAGGTAGGTGTAATGATGGGCAAGCTTCTCATAGTTTTGTTGGAGGTGGTTTTGATAATTTTGCTAATAGTGCTTGTGGTACTATAGGAGGTGGTTCGCTAAATAATATAAGTTGTGACTTTGCAACTATTGCTGGCGGTGTAAATAATACGGTTAGAGCAACTGGAGGAACTGTATCAGGTGGATGTGATAATTGTACTTGTGCAAACCATGGGTTTATAGGTGGAGGTCATAGTAATCACATTAAAAGCGGTCATACTTGTTCTGCTATTGTTGGAGGAACGGATATGTGTACTGTAAGTGCTAATATGTTGCATGCTAAAACTTTATTTTTAGTAGCGTCAGCTTTACCAACTAGTGATCCAGGCGTTGACGGTGTAATTTGGAGAAGTGGTTGCTCTCTAAGAATATCAGTTAGTTGCTAGTTGCATTAAGATGTAGTAGCGATTAACTATGTTATGGCTACTGCTATTTTTCACATTGAGGGTGGTATAGGAAAACATGTTGCTGCTACTGCGGTTGTAAATGCTTATAAAAATACATACCCGGATAAAGAAATTGTTGTTGTTTGTGCTTGGCCTGAAATATTTTTAGGTAATGAAGATATAGAAAGAGTTTACAGAATAGGAAACGTTCCTTATTTTTATAGAGATTTTATTCAAGGTAGAAAAGATGTTGAGATATTTGGTCATGACCCGTATCGCGAGACTCTACATATAACTAAACAAAATCACCTTATTGATACATGGTGTAAAATGGTGGGGGTAAAAAGAAATAAAGGTAATTTAAATCTTAATTTTAATATTAGAGAGCAAGAATCTATCGATCCCGAATTATCAAAAATTAAAAAAACTAAACCAGTACTAATTTTTCAGCCCTTCGGAGGACCTGGTAAAGAGCATCAACAACATCCTTATTCATGGGTAAGAGATATACATCCTAAAGTAGCTCAAGAATTAGTAAACAAATTGCATGAAAAATATATGATTATTCATGTTTGTTATGATTTTCACCCTAGCTTAAATAATGTTATTAGATATGAAAAATCTGTTGCTAAGAAAGAGTTATTTAATTTACTTAGATACTCAGATAAGCGTCTACTTATTGATTCTTCTTTACAACATGCCGCTGCTGCTATGGGACTTTCTAGTACAGTAGTATGGATTGGTACTTCTCCGAACGTTTTTGGTTATAAAGAACATACTAATATTACACCTCCAAAAAAATTCCTTAAAGGTCATATAGATAGCTATCTATATGATTATAACTTTACTGGTGTTATGCATGAATGTCCCTATAAAGACATTAATGATTTACATTCAATTGATAAAATTCTAAGTAATTTTTAAGTTACTGTTAGAACGCTACTCAGAGCTTCATACGAAGAAGCCCACCCTGCTTTATTAGCAGTTACGAAAGTAAAGCTTCCGGCTGCTGAAAGTGATGTTACTGGTAAATGTATTGTAGCTATATTATCGTTTCCTACACTAAATTTTTGATTATCTAGTTTGTAGCCACTTATAGTAGGTAAAACTGCTGAAGTGATTTCTTGATAGTTAGAGAAAAAATCATCTACATTAGATGAGAGATACCAGTTATTGTTAAAATCAAATCTCTTTCCATATAAAATAAAATTATTATCTCTAGCGCTTACAGCAGGGGAATTACCTCTTAATGGGAATAATGAACCTGTAGTAGATAGAAAAATGTTAGTAAATTCAGGAATAGCTGATATAGCTGCTAATTCAGAATAATTAGTAGGAACAGAATTATTATAACTTGATAAAGCAGAATATCCTTGTTGCTCATAAGTAAGAAACTCTACTGGTTCATCTAATGGGTTAAATATTCTATTTCTTAAATCTACATTAATAAAATTATTATTTACTTCATAAATAGTTCCAACCGTATCTTTTTGTTCTGGAAATAACCAACCTTTAATAGTAAACGAAGTATCTATTACTACTCTAAATTTATCTGAATAGGTAGTATCAGTAGGGGTATTATAGCTTAAATTACCTGACCATAATACTTCAGATCTTATTTCTTGATCAAATTCTGTACCAAAATCCTGTGGTACCTTCCATGAAATTATTATATAGGGATTATTATATGGTGCAAAGTTAGAAACTATTTGATCAGCATCAGCCATATATCTAGTCATAATTGACATGTTTACTTCTAGATTAACAGGTACTGGCATTAAAAACTTAGATGATTTTTCAGGAGCATCAGTTAAGCTAGTTGGTATAAACGTAGGAGTTAATTTATTAAAAACTCTACTTTCATCTCTAGTTATACTAGCTAAATTTACTGCTACTACAGGTAAAGTTAAATTTTGCGCTCTATTTACAATATCATACATTACCCTTTGCTTAGGAGCAAATACATAACGTACCTCTATGTCCTGCTTAGGATTTCTACCTCTATCGAAACGAGATATAACAGTATCATCAAACGCTGCTATAAACTGCGTAAGAAGGTCCTTAATCTCAAAATGAAAAGCTCTATTCTTCAATGTATATATTTATTAGCAAAACCTATCTATAAAGTATTTCGGTAACTTATGCTTATTTTTAATAATACTTTCTACTACTGCTGCATCTAAAATATAGGTAATACAGAAATCTTTATGCGACCTAACTCCTCTTCCGCATGATTGAATAAGAGAACACAGCATTTTATTCTCATACCATATAAAATCATCTTTCATCATTTTTTCTATTCGCTTATCTTTAGTAGGTAAATAAGGTGCTTTTATAATAATTTGAAATCGAGCTAAATCATCTCTTAGATCAACACCATAAGACATTGAAGGAGATATAAGCACAGTAGCATCATCGCTATTAATATGCCTATCTAATATCTCTTCATTACGAACTCCCGGCTCGCGAGCTAGAAATCGTCTACCTGATAGTCTATCAGCAATATATGAAGTAATAGTTTTATTACGGGAGTGAATAATGCCCTTATCGTTTTTATGAAACTTACATATCTCGTCTATTTGCTTTACTATTTTAGGCAGATTTTTATCCATATTATAGTAATTAAGTTTTACCTTAGTATTACAATAGATAGGAGCCTTTTGAAAGTCAAAAGACGATTCAGCTTCAACATACTTAAACTTTTTAATTCCAAGAGTTTTACTAAAATTAGAAGGATCAATAATAGTAGCTGACATAAGTATTACTTTATCTGCATATTTAAATAGATAATCAGATAGCTTATCTACTTTAAGAGGCATAAACGTTATACCTTTAGTATCTTTATCATATACATATTCACTATCATGCCAAGTTTCAATAATTAACGAAAGTTTGCTATGTAAGTTATTTAAACTTATAAGCTCTCTCTTTTTTTCTATAATAAATTTTTGTTTTACTTTTGAAGTAGTAGTTATAACTTCCTTAAGCCAATCTATTCTTTCTTTTAAATCTAACGTTAATATACTAATCCATTTAGCTACATTATTACCTTTAGTATATAGAGGTCTTATTTCTATATCCATCTTTTTAAGAAATTCAAAACTAATACTACAAGAAAATTCTTTTACTAGTTGATCTTCAAGCTCAGAAGCTTCATCACAAATTAAATATTGTCTTCTTTTAAGATGCTCAGGTAAAGAAAAAAACATATTATAGTTTAAAGTATTAAATCTTGAAGTAAGCGCTATATTTCGTTGCTCATAATAAGGACACGTTCTATTGCTCCAACACTCTTCTCTAATCTTAGGTAAGTGTAAACAAGGAGCTACTTCTACATTATAGTTTTCATCTACTGAACATTGATAATTTGATTTACCTTTCAATACTTCTATATCATCAAATAAATCTTTATACTGGTCTTGTAATGCTTTAGTAATAGTTAACGCTGTACAACCAAAAGGTTTTTCTTCTAAGCATTCTTCTTCATATGCATACCCACCTCCTTGAGTACGTTTATATGCTAGATAATTTGTTACCGTAGATCTAAATTCTTTTGAGCACTGATTAGCAATATTGCCTATAGTTTTAGATATAAATGATTTACCAGAGCCAGTAGGAGCATTGCACACTACAAACTTATAGCCGTCTTCGAATGCTTGATCTATATTTTTAAGAAGCTTTACTTGCTGAGGATTAGGATCATATCCTTGAGGAAAGCTATTTAATAGACCGGCGATCACGCCTTATTATACAGTAGCATTATCAGTAATCAAGAAGTATAGAAGATTATCGTAGAGCTTAGATTTTGAACTACTATCCATACATTTTACAAAAATAGCATTTTTATCAGGAATAAATGCACTTAGCTCATAGTTAAAAACTAAACTATCTTCTCTCGGTTCGATTCTAAAAGGATAAGGTAATTCTAAGTTTTTAGTTTTACCTTCATATTCTAAAGTTAAAAAAACATTATATTGTTTAATTTGAAAAAGCTTTAACTGACCTCTTTTAAGCAATTTTTTATCTGTACGTATTTCTACGTTAGATAAAAGTAAAGGCTTTAGAGATTGGGTTACTTTTTCTAAATTATGGTTCATGATTTTAGAAATTCTAACTTTTGATCAGCTGACATAGGATAAATACTTTCGTTAAAGTGAGCCCAAAAAGTATCATTGGCTGGCCACTGCTCAATTAAATTTACTTGGTCTGCACTTATAGTTCTGAAGGATTGCATTATGATATCCCAGACTATAATTAAGTTTTTTTCAACTACATTTGTTTGAGGACCTCCTTTAGGAGGTTTATAGTTAAGAGTAATTCTTCCATTAGTTGAATTTAAAAGTTCGGTTGACTTAGTACACAGCATTCTACGCGTTGCAGGAAAACCTGGTTTAACAGATCTTCTTGCAAATCTAATATCTACTACATTATTAAGTAAAATAGAATTAAGAGCTGCTCTTTGTACTATCATCTTTACGCTTACAGATACCAAACATTCTTTCTTCGTTTAGAAAGATTCCTTTTTTAACTTTTTGTTTACCAGATACAGTAATATTAGAAATAGTAACTCCCATATTGTTAGGAAAAATAACTATATCACCTTCTTTGGCATATTTGGTTTCTGGACCTGCTAAGATAATTTTACCTTTTCTCCAAGCTTTAGTTAGTGCATTAGTTGGTACTACAATTCCATTTCTAATAACTTCATCGCCTTCATCAGTTTCATCAACATATTCAACTAAAAGAATATCATCAAAAATAAAATCTAGATCATAATCTTCTAGACCAAAATCACCTCTATCCTTTTGAGTTAAGTCAATTAGACTCTTAGTAGGTGCTAAATTATCTATACTTGCCATTGCCATAAAGCTATTTACTTAGTTATTAGCTTTTATCCAATCTTCTAATTTAATAGAAGGTTTCCAATCTAATAATTCTTTAGCTTTATTATTATTAGCTTTTGTATCTTGCGCTTCTCCTAATCTAGCAGGAATAAATGTAGTATCTCCTCCTACTAATTCAGCAACTTTAAGTATACTATGATTAGTACCGGTTCCTAAATTAATTAGTTGACCTACAGGTTTTTTATTTTTTAAATTAGCGGCTAAAATATTACCTTCTACAATATCGTAAACATGAGTAAAATCTCTAGTTTTTTTACCATCTCCTACTATAGTAAGCTTTTCACCATTTTTTTTCTGTCTTATAAAAATGCCTACTACTGGGGCATATAAACCTTTTATAGGATGTCTTTCACCATAGACATTAAAATACCTAAACGTAACAGTTTCTAATCCGTATAGCTCATAATACATTTTACATAACTTTTCACCAGACACTTTAGTTACTGAATATGGATTTAAGCAATCATCATCCATATTTTCTTCTAGAGGAATAGGATTTTTTAAACCATATCCTGAAGAAGTTGAACTATAAATTACTCTCTTTACTCCTGCTTCTTTAGAGCACTGTAAAACTGTACACGTTCCTACAGTATTGGTCTTAGCTGCTAATATAGGATTATTTAATGTAGGTTGAATTCTTGATTCAGCCGCTAGATGAAATACGACATCTACATTATTATAAACTGGACGGGTATTATCATAATCGCAAATATCAAATTTGTGATATGTTACTTTTTTAGAATCTGAATAGTAAAATTTTTCATTAGTTTCACTAGATAAATTATCAATTACTTCAATTGAATCAAAGCTATCTAATAATCTATCAACTAGATTAGATCCTATAAAACCACACCCGCCTGTAACTAACGCTTTACTCATAATCTTTTATATATTGCTCTAGCTCTCTTACTGAAATATTATTATTTTTAGCCATTAATTCTAAATTAAGTTCTTCTTCTTTTTCTTTTTTAATTTTCTTAATATAAGATATTTTTTTCCATTTAAGTCTAGGAATCAAATAATAATATAATCTATAAGCTTTTTGCTTATCATCAAAAATAGTACTAAATTTATTTAAAGTTTCATTAGTAAATAGCGACATATTATCATTATAAAAAGATAACCATCTATTAAAAAGAAACGGTACAAACGCTTGTTCACCTTCTTGGTCTAGATAATCTGCATTATCTTTTTTAGCGTAAAATAATTTATTTTGTAATTGAAAAAAGTTCATAATATTTTATAAAGAAACTATTTTATCTTTAAGTAAGGACCATTTAGTATAGTCATCATAACTAATATAAGATAATTCTTTTAAATTTTCAACTCTATAATCAGGATTTTCGATATTTATTTTCCAACCAGAATCTCTAATAGCATCATACATTATTTGATATTCATGTGAATAAGAGTAATCTTTTTTAACATCAGCTACTTTTTTTATTCTTTCAACACATGTTTTATCCCATTTAAAATGATGAACTTGTACGAAACAATCATCTATAGGCATGCGCTTAGGATGAGATGAACCCCAACTTGTATTTCCATCTTTAAATTGTGCATAATGTTGACCTGAAGTTACGTGCTGATGCCCTTTCATAAGCGTAACTTTATTAGGACAGGCACCACACATTGGTTGTCTAAAGAAACCGGCTAATGGAAATTTTTTGTGAAGATTGGTTTCTCTTGTTACTTCAGGAAATATACCATCAATACCTATTCTATCTAAGAAACCTCCTGTAACAAAGTCATAACCATCTCTTTCACATTGAGTTATTATCTCTTCTACAGGTCTAGGATATACTTGCAATTCATCATCATCTGAAACTATCCACCAATCATTAGGTTTAGATTCTTTTACAGTATTATACATTTCAGTTACCTTATTCCAGTTGTACTTATTATCTGTAATTACTGCATAAGGTTCAATACCTAATTTTTGAACCTCTTCTAATATATTGTCATTTTCAGTTTGTTTATAAATTACTACATATATTTTATCTACTATATCTTCATAATGTTTTAACATATGAGGTAATATATGTATATTTTCTCCTACAACTGTAACTAAATTAAGCACTTTTAATTATATTTTATTATTCCAGTATTCTATCATTTCATCAATCATACCTTCAAAAGTATATTTTGGCTTCCATCCAAGTTTATTACGTAATTTAGTACTATCGCCTTTAAGAATATCTAATTCTTCAGGTCTAAAGAATTTATCATCCTTCTTAATATATTTTTTAGGATCTAATTTTAATTTATCAAAGGTATAATTAACTAAATCGCCTACAGTATGTGAAATACCTGTAGCGCATACATAATCATCAGGAGTATCTTCTTGTAAAATAAGCCACATAGCTTCAACATAATCTTTAGCATGTCCCCAATCCCTAGCTGCATCTAGATTACCTAGCCTAAGTTCATCCTTTTTACCTTTTTTAATTTGTACTGCTGTCTTAACTACTTTAGATGTTACAAAATTACTACCTCTTCTTGGAGATTCATGATTAAATAAAATACCATTAGATATATGCATATTATATGATTTTCTATAGTTTCTACATATATTATATGAAAATAC
>Ga0163110_10000699_pt1 | contig 16162 bp, 14 predicted proteins | sample CRUFie1St17metaG_FD_108703 | JGI IMG/M metagenome (GOLD analysis project Ga0163110, IMG submission 108703) | Marine microbial communities from the Costa Rica Dome - CRUD Field 142mm St17 metaG | ecosystem: Environmental > Aquatic > Marine > Oceanic > Photic zone | place: Costa Rica: the Eastern...
ACTCCAGCAGCACGTGGCGGTTTGTAACCTCCCCCTACAGGACGATTACGAGGGGCCCTCCCTCATCTTAGAAACAGCTTGCTACAGCGCACTTACCTCAACGTCATTCAGGTCTATAGTCAGGCGCTTCTGGGGCAGGCAAAATTCGAAGTTGCCGGAATGAGCCTTGCCCATAGTAAATCCACTATGACGTTTGCTGAAACCGAGTATAAACACGGAGCTGTGAGCCAGGCCGACTACCTGCGGTCTAAATCCCGTTTTGCCCTGGCCTCTGCGGACTGGGAAAAAGCCAAAGCCGATGCTTTAGCTGCTTCAGAACGCCTGCGCATCTTACTCAACCTCGACACAGATAAAATTACCCTTTCTGTCAATGATCTTACTAAAAACCAATACTTTACGGGTGACCTCAAAAATCCTGCCTCAGAGCCCTGGTCCGTTAAGATGCAGATGGTTCAAAAAGAAATTTCAGAAAAAACAGTCAGCTACCGCAAAGCAAGCTTTCTACCAACCCTTTCCCTGATTGCAGGTGCCCAGGGAAATATAAAAACCCATGCTATCGGTCCTCAGAATGGGGTGGACCGCCCTGATTTTCACGACCTTTTTACCAATGACCGGATTAACTACTATGCAGGCCTGGCACTGACATGGAACCTCTTCAACGGTCTGGGAACCCGCGCTGAACTGGATCAGGCCGTTGCTGAGGCAACCATTGCTCATATAAACCTGGACCAGATTACAAAGCAGGCTAAAGCGAGCCGTAAAGAGGCTGTGGGAAAACTGGAGGCTGCTGAAAAATCACTGTTAGCCAGCCAGGAGGCCAGTGAAGCGATGAAGCTCGCGTATGATCAAAGTGAGAAGGATTTCAAAAACGGCACCATAAGCCTGACCCAGCTTCTTGAAGTTCACAGAGACTACCAGGAAGCCCTTCTTAGGAAGTATGAGGCCTGGTCCGGAAAAATTCTGGCTGTCGCAGAGTTACGTAAAAACAATGGAACGCCTGTATGGGGAGGTAAACCTTGAATTATCAAGTCTGCAAACGAATGGTTGGGATGATCACGGGGGCCCTGTTCCTGCCAGCTCTGGCATCAGCCTCCGACAGTCAAGAAAATCAGCCTCCTGTTCCGGTTCAGGTCAGTAAAATATCCCTCAACAACTACCAGGAGTATGGAGATTTTTATGGGACAATTGAAGGCTTTAAAGAAGCCAATCTCATAAGCCACTCAGGAGGGGAAGTGCAGGACATTCTCATTAAAAGCGGGGATCACGTCAAGAAAGGACAAAATCTGTGCAATATCGATGGGAGTATTGCAAAGGTTCGTTATGATTCGGCTGTCCTTGCGCAGCAAATTGCACGAAAGGACTATGACCGCATACTGCTCCACAAAAAAAACGGTAATGCCTCTGACCTGCAGGTCAGTAAAATTAAACTTGCCTGGTTACAGGCGAAAAACTCCAGCCTTGAAGCCAAAAAAGCCATGGAAAGCTCCTTTTGTCAAAGCCCGATTGAAGGTGTCGTGACGGGGGTTAACATCAAACAGTATGAAAATCTGAGCCCGGGAAGCCCAACAATCAGTATAGCCAGAATTGCCCAGGTCAGGATGCTGGTAGGGGTGCCCGAGTCAGAAGCATCCGTCTATGACAAAGGGCGTCCGGTCAAGGTTCTTCTCAATTCTGAGCCCCAAAAGCACTGGAATGGAACCCTGGACAACCTTGCCCTGAAAATTAACCGAAAAGATAAAACCTTTACCGCAGAGGTCTGGGTCGATAATCCGGATCTGACTCTTAAGCCAGGACTAACAGCCAAAGCCCGGATTCTGAAATATGACCTTCAGGATAAAATCGTCATCCCGTCCCAGGCCATCCTGGTCAGAGACCAGAAGCAGGTGGTAATGATAGCCGATGAGAATCAGGTGGCCAGGTCCAGAGAAGTCAGCATTATGACTTCCTACAATGACAAGGCTGTGATTGCTTCGGGAATAAATCAAGGGGAAAAATTAATTGTTAAAGGGCAAAACCTGGTGATTGACGGGGCAAAAATTAAAGTAGTCCCTTAGGTCCGGGTTCACCTACAGCCAGAACTAATAGACCCTGGCTGGCAGATTTCACCAACAGGAAGAGTACGTCATGATTGATTCCATTGTCCGGAAATACCCGGCTGTTTTCATTTTTACCGTGCTGATTATTATTACGGGTCTGTCTGCCTATCAGGACCTCCCAAGAGAAAACTTCCCTGAGATCAGGCGACCAGTCATTTTTATCAATACTCTATATCCTGGGGTATCCGCTGCCGATATTGAAACTTTGGTCACAAGAGAGATTGAATCTGAGCTAGACGGTATTGAAGACCTTGACGAATTATCTTCTGTCAGCAGCCAGGGTATGTCTTCTGTTACCGTGGAGTTTACCGGTAAAACAAAAGTCGAAACGGCACTCCGCAGGGTTAAAGAGAGAGTAGATATTGCCAAAACAAAGCTTCCCGAAGAAGCTAAAGAACCTGTGGTCAGAGAGCTGAATTTTTCTGACATGCCTATCCTCATTCTGGCACTAACAAATGCTTCAGGCATTGAAATACTGGAAAAAGCGGCAACACTCCTGGAAGACGAGTTAAAAAAAATCCCGGGAATCCAGGAAGTCAACGTCTCTGGTAAACCTGTCAAGGAGGTTTCTGTAGAACTAGAGCCAGGACTTCTAAAACACTATGCCCTGTCCCTCAATGACATCACTAACGCTATAAGCAGTGAGAATGTCAGTATTCCAGGAGGGACCTTAAAAAGTGGTCATAAAAATTTCTCCCTGGCTGTTTCAGGTGAAATAAAAGATCCTTCACTTTTTGAAGAGATTACCGTGGTCAAGGATGATCGTCGAGTCCGCCTTAAAGACCTTGGAGCTGCCAGCTTTGGCTATGCCGAACCAGAAACTATCACCAGAGTAAATGGCCTGCCTGCTATCTCCCTGGCCATTAAAAAAAGAGGTGGTGAAAACATTATCCGGATCGCCGACGAAGTTAAAAATCTCCTTGAGAAAAACAAAGACCGCTTTCCTACCGGAACAGGGATCACCTACACTTTTGATTCCTCAAAAGATGTGATAAATATGGTGTACGACCTCGAAAACAACATCCTGACAGGCCTATTCTTTGTCATTGTCGTGACACTTTTCTTTCTCGGCCCGGTCAATGCAACCTTTGTGTCCCTCGGTATACCTTTTTCCATGCTTATCTCCTTTTTTGTTCTTCAGATCCTGGGAATCACCCTCAATATGGTGGTGTTGTTTAGCCTCATTCTGGCCCTGGGTATGCTGGTGGATAATGGGATCGTCATTGTCGAGAATATTTACCGGCACCGGGGCCTTGGAAAAAGCAGAGTTCAGGCTGCTATAGATGGTGCAAAAGAAGTTGCCGTTCCCATAAGCACCTCAACCCTGACCACGGTATTAGCCTTTTTCCCTATTATTTTCATGCCCGGTATCATGGGAGAGTTTATGCAATACCTCCCTAAAACCGTTATCGTAGTATTGATTGCGTCCCTCGGTGTAGCTCTATCCATAACAACCGTATTTTGTTCGAGGTTTTTACGTTTCAATAAGGCTGCCATGCAGTCTATGCAGGAAGGAAAAGGGGCCTTTTTACGTTTTCAAAAACGTTACGAAAGAGTCCTCTTTTATTCAGTCCGCCATCCACTACTGGTGGTAGGTCTTTCTTTTCTGCTCGTATTCAGTGGCATCTTTATGCATGCAACCTTTGGGACAGATACAGTATTCTTCCCGAAAACAGACCCCAATGCTTCCACAGTGGAGATTAAGCTGCCCTCTGGTTCACCACTTGCAGAAACTGACGTCTTGACCAAAAAAATAGAGGAGGTTTTGAAAGGGTACAAAAACCCTCTGGCCACGGTTCAGTCCACTGTAGGTTCTGGTGAAAGCCGGGGAACCGGTAGTGACAGCCGTGAGGCTTTAGTTCGCATCAGTTTTCTTCCCTTCCTGGAAAGAAACTCTCCGAGCAGAGACTTAATTCATAACCTTTCGGAGGAGCTGGCAGATATACCAGGAGCCGAAATCAAAGCCAAGGCTACTGAGGAAGGTCCTCCAAGTGGGCATGACGTTTCTTTTGAGATAACCGGAAACGATTATGAAAAAATGGGAGAATTTTCTGAAAAAATATATGATATTTTGAACAATAACCGCAAATACTGGGACAACTTTGAAAGTGATTTTGAGGCCGTCAAGCCGGAGATTAAGGTCGAAATTGACCGGGCAAAGGCGGCCTACTACGGGCTGGACACCAGAATGATCGCAAGTACCATCCGGACCGCCATTTCAGGGCAAAAGGTTTCTACCTTCAGACAGGGTAAGGAAGAGTATGACGTGGTCGTGCGTCTGAGTAAATCGGCCCGTCAACAACTGGAATCTCTCCAGGATCTGGAAATCGTATCGGAAGGCAAGAGAATTTCTCTTTCTTCAGTTGCCACCATCAGGCCAGCCTCGACGGTTTCGGTGATCAAGAGAAGAGATCAGAGACGGGCCATATCCGTCTGGGCAGATTTTCTCGGCACAGTCCATAACAAAGAAGAGATTAAAAAAGAGATCAATTCACAGGTCTATAGCCTGACTCCACCAGAAGGAGTCAATGTGGGTGTCGGAAAAGGCCAGGATGTGAGGGAAGAATCCACCCGCTTTCTTATTCAGGCCTTTGGTGCAGCCCTCCTTCTGATATTTATGGTACTCGTCCTGCAGTTTAATTCTGTGACCCAGCCAGTCATTATCCTTGTATCAGTCTTTTTGTCACTTGGGGGGGTTCTATGGGGAATATTTCTCTCCAGACAAGAGTTTGTCATCATGATGTCGGGCATCGGAATCATCAGCCTGGCCGGGGTTGTTGTCAACAATGCCATCGTCCTGATGGATTTCATCAACCAACTAGTTCGCCAGGGTATGCCTGTTCAGGACGCTGTTATGGAAGCTGGTAAGACCAGGCTACGGCCTGTGTTGCTTACTGCCCTGACAACAGTTATCGGCCTTATGCCTATGGCTCTGGGAGTCAGCTTCGATTTTCATGCCTTTGCCTTTCAAAGCGGATCCGAGTCAGCAAGCTTCTGGTCCCCTATGGCATGGACCGTCATTTTTGGTCTGACATTTGCCACCGTCCTGACCCTGATCGTGGTCCCTGTACTGGTATACATGGACTACCGACTTGCGGCCTTTATAAGCCGCAAGAGAAGGAAAGGTGAAGAGGAGCTGAGCACAGCAACAGTTGGTCAAACCGACTGAGGCGACTCCGGAGGTTTTTTACTTCCACTATAGATCCAGTCATACTGACTATTCCACCTCAGGGCCAGGGACCCATTCTGTACATATGCTATCTGACTGAGAGCTTCCATAAATGCTCCCAGGTTGCGAGAGCGCAGTACGGCCGGCTGAAACCACTCTTCCGGGAGGCTGCTCCGGAGGTAATTCCAGATAAGCTTAAGCCGCCCCAAGCTTCGCCCCTTTAATTCTCTGGAAGCATTCTCACCCCCCTCACCACACAGACTCTTCTCAAGGCATCTTCGGACTTGCGACCAGACGTCAGAGTTGGTTCCTGCAGGCTCCCGAAAGTGGCCTTCAAGACAGAGTCTGTATAGAGCATTTTTATCTGTTAAAAATAGTTCATGCAGATAAATATAGCTGTATAGGGCATCTTTCAGCACACCATAGGTAAGGGATACGGTCTCCCCGTTTTTGACTTCCTGGAAAATCCAGGGGTTTCTTAAGGCCCCCCTTCCGATCATGGCATTCGCTATCAGGGGAAATTTTTCCAGCCTTTCAACCAGGGACCTGGAATCCGTAATATCCCCGGAGCCCGTCACAGGCACAGAAAGGGTTTTTGCCGCTTCCGCAATCAACTCCCAGTCAGCGTAGCCTGTATAACGGTCTGCACGTGTGCGCCCGTGAACCACCAACCGGTGCAAAGGCAGGCCTTTCAGGCTCCTGATAATATCACGGTAAGAGGAAGTATCATGATAGCCGGTCCGGATCTTTACACTGAGGCTTCCCTTACCCAGAGACCGGACCCCTTTCTCAACGAACTGATGAAAAGCTTCAGGATTAAGTAATAGCCCACTTCCGGCTCCTTTACCCACCACGGTGGGAGCTGGACACCCACAGTTCAGCTCAAGAACAGAAGAAAATTTTAACAATTGCCCTGCCACCCTGAGAAAATCATCCTCACAGGGGCTCATAAGCTGAGGCATCAGCTTCCAGGGTAAAGCCTGAGCCATTCCATTGATCAGGATTTCCGGAGCCCAGTCTTTTGGGAGCAAAACCGGCCAGGTACGTGTGACCCTCAGAAAAGGAGTCCCCTGCAGGGCCGGAGCCGAACACAGCCACATCCATATACGAAAGGGAAACTCCGTCACCCCCTCCATGGGCGCAAGGGAGAATCTTCCACCAGATCCTGAATGGTTATCTATTGTCTGCATCGGGCCTCCGTCACCAGTTTCACTGGCGGAGGAGAATAGCAAAACCTGATCCCCAGTTCAAAAAGTTATAGGCAGGTATTCTGAAAATCAACATCAGGGGAAAGTTCAAGCAGGTAATTGTAAAGACAGTCAGAGGTAAAGTTCTCAAGTTTTCCCTGAAGAAGGTCCCGGACCCTGTCCTCTTCCTCCCGCAGGATCTGCTGAAGCTTTGGTAAATCAAGCTTCCTGACTTTAATCACGCTCTGGACCCTGTCGTACAAAAGCGTCAGTAGCTGGCGTTCTTCCATCGAGACTCCTCTCTGGTAGTTTTCCCGGACACTGGGGCATTGTATCTTCCTGTCATTTTACTACCGCTCCGGCTATTCGGACACTCCCGCTCCCTGCAGAATTTGCCGGTAAGTATACCCAACAAATCCGCTAAAATCATTTATAACAGGGTATTAGCTGAGGCTAAGGGAGCTGTACCATCAGTTTCAGGTTTAGTTTTTAAAGATAAGATACGGAAAACAAATTTAACCATCTGATAATTAAGGGGTCAGATCTCCTGCCCCCAGGCAGGAATGAGGCAGAAGGTATACAAACCCCTGATTTTTTTCCTCTATACAGTTCGTTAACTTATTAATTTTATAAAATTTTAGTTCTGCCGATAAGATACTTACAACCGGCGCTGAGACCGGGAACCCTAATGAGAGACCTGTTGATCATGGCCCGGCAAGACCCCGACATTCAAAAAATTCAGAAAATTTGTGCCGGGTTCGATATTATTCAATACCTTAGCTCACGACGCTACCTTTCTGACTGCTATGATGCCATAAAAAGAGACCTGCAAAGGTTTTCTTATCGTAGCTATTCAAAGATCATGGGATTCGGTTCAACAAACTACCTCCATCTGATCTGCACCGGCCAGAGAGCCCTCAGTGTTAAAGCTGCGGAAAAAGTTGCCAAAGCCTTTGCTCTGAGTTCAGAAAAGAAAAAATACCTGATTAAACTAGCTTGCTATGAATCTGCCAGGGTTCCCGTGGAGCGGGAAAAGCTCTTCTCTGAGTTGGTACAACTCGCTAAAAAATCTCTGCCATCTGAGATTTCTAAGGAAGAACTGTCTTATTTTACGGAATGGTACCACCCCGTGATCAGAGAATTTGTCGGCCTGAAAGATTTCAAAGGTGACTCGAAATGGATATCTGAAAACCTTCTGGCTCCGGTGACTCCTGACCAGATTGAAAAAAGTCTGAAACTCCTCCAGCATATTGGCTATATAAAATTCGACCCTGTAGAGGGTACTTACTATCAAAGCTCCAGGCAGGTCCGGACTCCTAAAGAGGTAAAGGGTCTGGCTGTCAGCCGCTACCATCAACAGATGATTGACCAGGGAAAAGAAGCAATCCTTGGTGTCAAAGCTAAGCGCAGGGATATCAGTGCTGTCACTATTTGTGTTTCCAAAGAAATTGCCGAGGAAATTAAACTGGAAGTACAAAAATTTCGGGATCTCATACTCAGAAAATCCGAGCAGAGCGACAGTGGTGAGCAGATATATCAGATGAATATTCAATGGTTTCCTTTTACGAAAGAGCCTGAACGTGACTAGGATCAGCATCATTAAGTTTTTAAGTATTCTTTTCTTCCTCTTAAGCCTTCCTGGGTGTGGAACTGAGGTAGGAAACCCTGGAGATGGTCCGGAAGAAAACTCTCGCAGTACGGAACCACAGGCAGGCGGGACGAGTCACGATATATATACCGAAGATGAGGTCATTGATTCCCTGAACTCCCCTGACGGGATCGTAACTGCGCCGGAGAATACAGTATCCGGAGAGGAGGAAGACGGGGGTGGACAGGAGAAAGCAGCAGACGAAATGCAAGCCCCGGTAGCTGTTGAAACAGCAGCCAGGACCATGGCAGGCTCCACCTCCGCTAAAATATGCATGGTAAGTGTTACCAGCACTCCTCTTAGTCAGGAGGAGACAGGCACCACTAATTTTATTCCTGTAGTCAGCTCCGGCATAAGACTCATAGTCACCTCTCCTGACAAGAGCGTTTATGAAACCTTTGATGAGCCATTTACAAACCAGACAGGGCTATGGACTATGGAGCTTTGGGATGGAGAAACTTCGGTTTGTAAGGGAGAATTCTTCATCAATGATAACAATATCTACCACAGTCACTCTCTGACAGTTGCGCCTCCGGCAAAATAGCATTATTCCTCATCCGCGAATATTTTGCCGCCTTCTGGAACTCCAGAGAGACCTTTTTTCTGAAATGTAAACCGGAATCCGCATTCGTAGTTTACCGGCAAAGAACTCCCGGGCAATCAAACCATTGGCAGTATTAGAATCTTTAAACATCTGACACATCAGATTGGTCATAAAAATACCATATGTTTTAGGCGACCTATGGTACAAACGAAACAGATTTTCTGTTGGTAGCTGCATGATCTCAGCTCCTGAAATCACTTCCAGCTCACACCTGCGTGCAAATGTGGTATCAAAAAGTTTTTCATAAGCAACCCCCCATGCTCTCAGAGACCGGCACTTAAGGGTCTTAGAGCCACTTCTGATCAGAAGGTTTACCCTGCCGCTCAGAAGTACGTACAAAGACCCTTGATGCCGCCCCCGGGCAATAACGTCCCCTTTCGAGACTTCCAGAAAGCTACTCGCAGAAGCAATTTTTTTAACCTCTCTCGCATAAAGACTATAAAAAAGAGGACATGCCAGAAGTTCATCAACCAAAGTCAAAAAAATACCCCCGGACCAGAAATTATTCCGAAGCCTCCTCATCTTACCCTGTTTATCTTTCTGCAGCCATACCTGAGAACTCTCACGGGAACCTTTCCATCTTAAAACCATCTGTGGGATCTATTACATATTTTAATCTGGCTATTATTTTCAACTGTGCTATAAATTTCGACACCCTGACTGACTGGTCAGTTTTTTCTCAGTAAAGTAAAAAGGAGTCTCAGTATGACCGTCAAACACCTTATCTTTTCTGCAATGCTTATCCCTGGTATCGGTCTAAGCTCGGGGGATCCAGGCTCACAAGACTTTGAATCTCTGAAAACTGAACAAAGGCAAGTCGGGGAAAGCAGGCATGACCCAGACATCTGCCAGGTTAAAGTAAATCCCAGAAGATGTTTTAATGCTGAATGTCGCAAAAAACTCAATATCGTAAATACCTTTACCTGCAGCCTTTGCACTTCTGTGTTCAATAAAGACATCAATTACTGCACCAGTCACAGGTATCACAGCGATCACAATATAGGACCTGAAGATGCTGAGTTTAAAAAACATCAGGAAAAGTTAAAAAAAGCACTTCCCCAGGTCATCGCTGACAAAATTGAAAGAATCTGATTTTTCAAAGTAAATAAAATACTTGCGATTGCTAAAAGGATTCTACTTTCACATATTTTTTGTCCTCCTCCAGAGGACAAAGAGTTCCCTTAGATGGAAGAGACCATAGGAAGGTGGGTCCACTAGACCCACCGTAGCCTATTGGAAGGAGCTAAACTAAAGAAAGGCACCTCACGAAGGTGGGTCTTTTGACCCACCGTAGCCTCCTGGAGGGAGCTAAACTAAAGAAAGCGGCCTTGCGAAGGTGGGTCTTTTGACCCACCGTAGCCTATTGGAGGGGCTAAACTAAATAAAGGGACCTTGCGAAGGTGGGTAAAAATTACCGGTAGCATACCGACATTAAACTTAACTAAATTTCATCTTTTCTGTGTCAGCATCGCCAGGACAGAAAACCTTCCCCGGGGAGGTTGAACCCCCGAATATTTAATCCATACAACAAAAAATGCGGAGTTTCTGCCTATGCTACTGTTAAGTCGTGTGAGCCGAATTATGTCAGCTATTATTATGTGTTCGATGGTTTTATCACTCTATGGGGTGGGTTCTGCATCAGAAAGCAGCAAAGATCCCGATGGGGTTTCTCATTTTAAGAAGGCTTATCCACTATGCCCGGAAATATTGAACGAACAAACTTTGAAGAAATCAGGTGTCCGTTTTTTTAGCGACAGAGACCTAGATAAATACAGGATCAACAAGCTTGGAATTACCGAACAGTGTCTCAGATCCGTAATTCCCGTCGGAATCGGTATCGGCCTGATATTTGTTTCTGGTCCACTTGCCTGTATTCCCATTGCGGTAGGAATTGGGCATAGTATCAAGGCCTTTGTAGACAGCATCAAAAGAAAGAAGATAAAAAATCTTATCGTGGGCAGTCTCCTTTACCTCAAGGGAGTAGAAATGACACTGGATAAAAAAGAGGAGAAAAGCCTGAACTCCTTTAAGAAATTCTACCTCGATACCAGGGAAAAAATGCTCTCGGCCTTTTCCAATGATGCCTCAGAAGGTGTCATGAAAGCATACCTTGCCTCAAGGCTCTTGTTGATCAACAGATTTGGCTTTCTCATTTCGAACCGTTTCAATTTTGACCCGGGTGTCAGAAAGCTTGTCAAAGCATCAACCATCGCACACCCTGCCGGTAAGTACTCAAAAGGATTCCTAAAAAAACATATTGTCCCTCTGATTATTGCCACCGAAAAAATCCTGGCAGATTGCCCTGCAGATAAGCTTGAAACTCTCGCCTTTGGGCACCCGGAATAGCACACCCGGGCAGAAGCAGTATCACTTCATGGATTTCCCGCCAGGTTTCTGACTTTTTCAGCAACCTGATAGAAATAAGACCCTCCTCCAACCCCGACCTGGGCCACCTCTCCTTTCTGGTTTATGACCACAAAGGCAGGCAAGCCCGGGACAAAATACTCGCCAGAAACCTTATTTTCTGCATCCACTAACGCAGTAAATTCCGGAGAAGCTTTTCCAAAATACCCATTCTGGGTATCCCTGGACTCATCAGAAATAGCTAAAACCTGTAGCTTTTTCGGAAGGCTTTTAGCCAGTTTGATCAAATCTGGCATGGTTGCCTTGCAGGCTGGACACCAGGTTGCCCAAAACATCAGCAGAGTCACTTTTCCCTGACTACTCTTAAGAGCAATATTTTTACCTGTGCGGATCTCCGGTAGCTCAAAAGGAGGGGCTTTTTTTCCAGACAGGTTAACCTTCATCATCTCAGTACTGTCTGGCTTCAGAACCAGGGTCAGGGTCAGCTTTTTCTTCTGGGTATTTCTTATGAAATGTACAGTAACTTTATGGCCCACTCCCAGCCCGGCAATGAACTGAATCAGCTCTTTGGCAGACTTTACCGAAGTGCTATTTACTCCTGTAATAACGTCCCCGGCCTGGATACCTGCCTCCATGGCAGGGGTACCTGGCAAAACCTTACCTACCAACACACCGTTTTTAGCATCCTCTATGGCAACACCCATCCATGGCCGCACAGATTTGAGTGCCTGAGCCGGAAGCACACCAGTAAAAGCCAAAAACATAAGGGTTACAATCAGAAACCGGGGCATAGGCAGTCCTCCTGTTGTGCCAGAGTGGGCATACCTGTATCGGCAGTAGTCCGCCTGCCAGGGGCGGAAAAAACTCCCTGGCGTAAATCACCAGCACTCTGTTGACCGCCCAGGCAATAGGGAAGATTCTTTCTCGACACTTAAGCCTGTCATAAGGCATAATTTTCCCAGGTTTTCACATATTAGCACAGTCCTCCCTGAAAAGGGAGATACTTTCACTGACAGGAATGAGCTGTGAATTTGACTTGCAGATTCTTTTATTTCGCGCTGACTTGTTTATTTATCCCGACTTACAGTATTGCCCAGGTTTCCCTTTTTAAGGTTTACCGAAGCAACTATAAGCCCGACAAAGTCTTACAATACAATCTAAATATAAACGGGGAAGACTGCAGTATTGCGGATGACGTTTTTGATATCTTCTACCTTCAGGATGGAGAAAGAATTGAGCTGTCTGCCACCAGCCGAGACTACTACCTGCCACGGGTAATGGAGCCCCTGGATAACTGGTCTCTGGATTTCTCTTTTAAAGCTCTGGAGCAATTTTCAGGAAGTGATGCCAGAATCAGAGTCTATACCTGGCAAAATCAGGACGGAACATGTGGGTCCTGGTCTTTTGCAGAGTTTCTGGGTCAGATCTGGGAACTATCCCACTTTAAATTGACCATGAAGCTCATTTTCGGAATTCCTACCGGGCTTGACTACGGCATTGCAACGGGTTATCTGGCCACCGAGAGACCAGATGGTCGAATTCCCTGGGATGTCGACCGACTACCCATGACATTCTGCGCCTACGGCGACTGCCCTGAACAGCTAACCGATGTCCAGAGGACTCTCCCAATGTAGGCTCCGGAAATTAAAGGCAAGTCAAAATTAGACTTTAGAATTTCCTTCTTAAGCTCCCGGGTCCTGTGCTCCGATCTGGTGCAAGTCCAGGCTTGTGGTCATTGGCCCATCATTGGATTTCTGGAGCAAGTTTACTTGAGGCCTGCCCCTGCCTGAATATATTCCTACTAGCAATAGGCTTTCGCAATGTTGACCTCTCGATCTATAATATGCAGTATCCTGCCTATATTGTTACTTCTGATTACCCCTGGTTGTAAAACTGGTCCGACTCATGAGATTGAAGAGACTAAGGATGAAAACCCGGAAAAGAAAACAAGTGAATTTGAAAAAATTGAAGCCAGTTTCTGGAGCAGGCAACCAAAACTAAACCTGACAGAGACCGAGCCACAGGGCCTGAGCCTTCACTCAGTATCAAGCCACGGGAACAATATTCTTCTTATAAAGGTTTCGGAGTTTAGTAACATCGACTATATAAGATGGAAAGCATGCCCTACTGAAACAGCCTGCCTCACAGGTATTTCTGGAAGCCCTTACACCTACCTGACGTCTCTTCCTGTCGGCAACTATCAGGTCCAGGCCAGTTTATGTATCCGGGGCCAGCGTTCAGAAACAGGCAAAGAGAGTTGCACCTCATGGAGCGAAATAGCAGCACACGAACAGGTCATCAACACGTCTACCCAGATTTACGCCTATTTTCAGGTTATGAATCAGGCAGATAGCAATATTCTGGCACTTGGAGGTGAAATCGTCGATCTGTCCAAAGCCTTTATCAACAGGGCACTGAAATGCCCGGACTCTGAAAAGGACTATATAAATAAACTCGCTGCTTTCACGACCCTTGGCGCAATAGTGGTTGGAGACCAGGTCAGCAGACTAAATCCTAAAAGTATTTCCCAGTCTTCAGAAGGATTATTTCTCGCAGGTGGTGAAGATGAAGAACTGCTGAGAGTTCAAAAACAACTGAGTGAGTTAGGTGACATAAGTACTAAATACCGGCACCTTGGGGACTTTATCCGAAACAGAACAAAACACAAACTTAAAACCCTCGACCAAATGCGTCTGGATGCTGATATTGGATCTAACCTGGTCCTGAATATTACTGAAGGAAGGAAAGAAAAGCTCGAAGAAGGTCTTAAGTTGAAAGAGGAATTTGATCAGCTGATCCGTGACTTTAATAAACCTGAAGTCTCTCTGAGTGACAAAATCCGTAGAGCAGAAGACTTAAAGAAAAGAATGATACTTTACGAAAGTGGCCTTGAGGAATCATTTAACACCCATCGTGGATACTCTGAGTGGTACTGGACTAGTGGTAGCAGAGAATACAAACTATCACAAGAATTCAAAAAGATGGATTCATCCCTTCAGGAAATTCTAGGCGATGGAAAAACTTTCGGCCTGAAAGCACAGCATGCAGATATCGAGGCAGAAAATTTTTTAAAAGCACGGCAGGCTTCTCTTAAGGAAGCCATCAGGCTGCGAGATCTCCAGTTGGCAAAAATTGTAAAGCCAGAACAGACTCTTTCAGTGCTCGGGAAGGAGCAGAGGCAGGCTCTTAAGAAGTTTTTTCCGGACGGAAATTTTACAGACATGACGGAATTCATAGCCCGGACAACTGTGGACTCTCCCCACATCTACAACGGAAAATTTGCGTTGGCTCAATTTCATGCCTCCGGTGCTCCCCAGTTCATGCTGGGCTTTGACATTAAGGATGGCAAAATAGATGTCCATGTTTTGGTGCCTAACACGTCAACAAAGGCCATTGATATCAGGGCTGTGGGGCAGTCAGAGTTAGTAGAAAGTAGCCTGAAGGGGTCTCCACGGCAACTTTTCATTGGTATAGAGCCAGATAATGCAAAACAATTCCTTAAATCTCTTCCAGAAGATTTTCGCAACTTACTGGGGCAACTGGTTAAGGATCCTGAAAACGCTATCAAGGGGGTCGAAAGTTTCGGCACTGGCAAGCAGGTCTTAATGCTAGAGGCAAGCAAGGGAATTGACCCTCCCGACCCAACACCACGCTCCTGGGAATTCCCCCTCAAAGTTGGCATGATAACTCTTGCAGGAGCAGCAGTACTAGGAACAGGAATCCTGGCCTATCAAAACAGGGAAAAAATAAAAAAGGGGATGAATGCCCTGAAACTGACTAAATCCTCTTCCTGCTACCAGAAAGAACAGGGAAACTTCCGAAACTTAGTCAGACCAAAAATTCTGTCTGCCATCAAAGAAAATGACGTTCGTAATACGGCCAGTTATATTCTGTTGACCATAATTGCTGATAAAAAGAATCCACAGCAATAGTATGGCTACTTACAAGAAGCCCTCAAATATCTGATCCGCGCTATAACCAGGAAATAACAGAGATCTTACTCACCAGGCCTTGCAACCACTGAATGCGGTATCAGGACTCCTCTATTCACTTTAATTCCAGTCAAAATCATATTTTAGAAATAATATGTAATTTTAATAATAAAATCATCCGAATCAGATCCAGCGCCGGAGTTGATTAAATCCCGGCCTTGTATTCTCCTAATACTGACTATTAAGGGAGTCAGGGAGTGCCATGAAGAAAATAGCTCCCCAGAGAATATTACCATTTCTAATCCTGTTGCTTTCTGTGGGTTGCAAATTGGGAGAGATCAGTCATACAGAAGAAATTGAGGAGGAAAATACCGGGGAGCAGGTAAGCGAATTCGAAAAGATTCAGGCCAGTATCTGGAGCAGAAAGCCAAAGTTAAACCTTACGGATGTTGTTCCTCAGGGCATAAATCTGCACTCCGTTGCAAGTCAGGGAAGTAAGATCCTTCTAATAAAAGTTTCTGAGATTAGTAATATCGACTATATCCGCTGGGAAGCCTGTCCTTCAGATGCTCCCTGCCTGACAGGACTGTCAGGAAGTCCCTATACCTTTTTAACATCCCTGCCGGTGGGTTATTACCATCAGGTAAGGGCAAGGCTATGTATCAAGGGTCTGCGTTCCGAAACCGGTAAAGAGAGCTGCACCGGATGGAGCGAAGGTGTTAGTCATGAACAGATAATAAGTATCTCAACTCCAGTTTATGCATACCTGCAAATCATGGACGAATCAGAAAGAAATATCCGTACTCTTGGGGAGGGTATTGTAGCCTTGTCTCAAACCTTTATTGATAACGCGTTTAGCTGCCCTGCCCCTGACAGAGACTACCTGAATAAACTAGCTGTTTTCACCGCTCTTGGGGCCATAGTGGTAGGAGACCAGGTAAGTAAGCTAAACCCAGATAGTATCTCCCTATCTTCTGAAGGTCTATTTCTTACGGATGGAAAAGATGCTGATCTCAGGGAAGTTCAGAGACAACTCGAAGAAATATAGTCGTCCAGAAAAGTAATTTGGAAGCTGTAGCTCTTTAGTAACAAGGCTTTTGTTTTCTGTAGGGATAAAATAAGGAGAATATTTCATCAGATTTTTGCAGAAAGTTTTTCATGG
>Ga0163110_10000700_pt1 | contig 16159 bp, 18 predicted proteins | sample CRUFie1St17metaG_FD_108703 | JGI IMG/M metagenome (GOLD analysis project Ga0163110, IMG submission 108703) | Marine microbial communities from the Costa Rica Dome - CRUD Field 142mm St17 metaG | ecosystem: Environmental > Aquatic > Marine > Oceanic > Photic zone | place: Costa Rica: the Eastern...
CATGATATTTCAGGCTATTAAATTCTTTTTTTATTTTAGCAGTTAAATTACATCTTCCGGATTTAGAACTTAATTCACAATTTTCAGAATTTTCAGATTGTTTATTGGTTTTCTTACAAGATTGTGTTGCATTATTAACATTTGTACCTCGTAAATTGTATTTACAATAAGACATTACTTATAGAATTATTATAAATTATAAAAAATGTTAAATGAATCTGATTTAGAAGAGCTAATATTTATAAAAAAAATTAATGAATCGCATAATATTGAATATAATATAAACAAAAAATATTGTTCGTTGTCTGAATCTACTACAGATGATGAAGAATCTTCTGATTCCAATTTTTTTGATAAAAAATTTTTAACACAAAATACAACAGTATATATAGCTGTATGCACTGATAAATTAGATTATTTGTATGAAGGAGATATTGTGACATTTTCTAAAGATATATACGTTTATTCAACTAATAAAATGTCTAAAACTATGAAAAAAATTGCAAATGGGAATCCATTACAAATAATGTTTAATATTTTTTTAAAAAAGGGAATGAAATTATATTGTGATGGTAACACAATCATTTTTCCATATAAAACTGTTTTTATTATAAAAAGGGGAAGATTATTAGGTTATGAAGGTAGTAGTGTAATGAGTTATAATGTTAATTTAGGAGGCTTCCGCTTCTAATTCTTCCATTTTTTCTTCAAGTTCATTAATTTCAAATTCAGTTAAGTTTTTCTTTTTTCTTCCTTCTTTTATCTTTTTCTTTAATTGTTTAATCATCTTTTTACGTTCTTTATCAGTTAAAGTTTTTGCCCTTTCAACCTTAATTTCATTACCATATGCATCATATACAATATCTTCTTCTTCTGAATCTTTTTTTGTTGTATTGTCTTCAAATTTTGAAATTGATTCACCTTCTCTGCGTAAAATACCTTTTTCCATAATCCATTTTTCTTGTGTAACAGCATTGGTAAATTCTTTGTTATGTGAAATAATTATTACTCCACCTTTAAAGTCATCAATAGCCTTTGTTAAAGCACCTAAACCATCTCTGTCAAGATAATTTGTAGGCTCGTCCATAATTATTATATGTGGATTTTGCCACATAGATGCTGCAAGAACAACTTTAACCTTTACCCCACCGGAAAGAGATTTTATTAAAGTATGCGATGCTTGTTCTTTATCAACTCCAAAATTTTCAAGATGTTCTTCAACATCTTTTGCAGTTAAGGTTTTTGATGCAAGACCCGCGGCAACAGCTTCCTTTTCATCATGACGCTGTACTAATTTTTTTGCACCCATTCTTAAAAGAAGTTCTCTTCTAACCCACATTGTATTTTCAATAGGCTTGTTTTTCCATTTAACTTCATATTCTCGTGTTTTTTGTTTTTTGTTTTCTTTTCTACTTATAATAGCTTCTGGTTCAAGCGCCTTTTTCTCTTCTTCAGGTGTTTCGCATGGACGTAATTCTCCATCACTTGCTACAAAACATTTCAATATTTTTTCCTCCACTTCACTAGAAGGTTCTTTGTTAATCATTTCAATACTTTCTTGATCTTCATTTCCCGCAAAACGCCACATAATATATTGAGATGGAGTCTTATGAATATGTTTTTCAAGATGATGAAAGGCATGTTGTGCAATATATGCAATACGAAGACCGGGTTGTTTTGTAATAACACCCTGAGTTGATTTTAATTCACCAATTAGTAATTTAATCGCAGTAGATTTACCAGCACCATTAGCACCAATAACACCTACACGTGAAATTCTTGAACATTCAATAGTAATATCATGTACAGTTGGAGTATCTCGTGTAGGATATTGAAATGTTACTTTTTCCATTTTTAATAGAATTTTTGACATACTTTTTACATTTTCAAGAGGACCTGGTTCTGGAAACTTAAACTTAACAACATCACTCTTTAATTCAAAATATCCCTTCTTTTCTGGATACTTTTCAACAAAATCTTTCAAAACTGAACCTTTTTCGCCAGTAAACATTCTCAATTTACGATTTTGAAAATCAATTAAATGAGTGCACATTTCATTGAGAAAAGATGTATCATGAGATGTTGTTATAATAGAACCTCCATTATTTTTGAATTCACTTAACCAATTCTTTATCCACGCAATATTGGTTACATCTAAATGGCCAGTTGGTTCGTCAAGCATAAGAATATCAGCATTCATAAGTGTTGCTGCACAAAGTTGCATTTTCATTTTCCATCCACCGGAATAAGTAGTTACTCCCATTTCCATATCGGCAGCCCTGTCTTTTCCGATATCTTTCTTTGCATTTCCAAAACCAATATCTAGCATAACTGCTTCAACTTGTTCTCGTGTAACAGGAGGATTCATATTATACATAACATTACAACAATGGACTACCCAATCTACACCACAAAGGTCTATATTCAAAATAGGAAAACCTTTATCGTCTTCGCCAACCTCCATTTCTTGAATTTCATGTTCAACAAAAATTGTTTTCAATTGATCCTTTTTTGGAAAACCTTCCACTTGTTCATTCGCAATTGCTCTCATAAGTGTTGTTTTACCACAATTATTAGGACCTAACAATCCATAAAATCTATTTTGTTTTAGATGAAGTTTTGTATTATTAAGAAGAGTTAAAGCACCATATGCAAGGGAAAATTCCCCACGATATAAATCTTTTCCTTCTTCTGTATCTTCGAAATCATCACCTTTTACAACAAATAAGTCTTTTGCATATTTAAGAGTAGACTCAAGTGCACAATTTGCTTCTGGGCCATAATTATTAAATATATCCTTCCAAACAGATTCTTCAAGATACCCGCTATTACATAAATTTGTAATCAAAATACATAAATATTGAATGTTTTCTGGATTTGCAGGTATAATTTTCAAAAAATCTTCACTTGTTTTCATAAAACTAATATTTTCAGAACCAGAACAAGAGGCTTTTAATGTATTTAATGCTCTTGCACTAACTTTTCGTGCTTCTGGATCACTAATTGTTTCACTCAATAATTCTAAATTTTTCTTTAATACTTCATAAAAAGGTAAAATTTCTTTTGGATGTTCAATTAATTGACACATATTATCAACAATAACACAAGACAATCGTTTTGTAGCTGTATTTTTATCCCTTAATCCTCTCAAAAGAATTGGAACAGTTATTGCTAATGCAGGAGATTCTACATTTTGTACAAATACACAACTGGCTAATTCTTCAACACAAGAATATATTTGATCTGGTTGTTTTAATCCTCTTAAAACAACTGGAATAAATTGTTTTAAATCATCATTTCCACTACAACCTAAAAATAATTCTAAAACTTCTGAAGCATATTTTCTAACATTTATTCCACTGTCATTAATATCATATGAAATTATTGGAATTAATTTTGGCATACTTATTTTGATTTGTACTGGATTTTTTATTACAAGGGTTTTCAAGGCTAAATAAGCATATTCTTTTTGAGCTCTTTCATAATTCTCTATAAAGCCACACAAAATATTTGCTATATTTGGTGTTGCCCATGGATTTACATAATTTATGATTTTTGTTATTACGCTATCTGCATATTTGTAATAATTTCTCTTTTGTTTTGATGCATATACTTTGAATATTATAGGAATAAACTCCAATAATTTGTGTTCTTCAACATTCTCAAAATTTGAAGAACATAGGCTTTCTAAAAAAGAACATAAAGTATCTAAATCTGATTCGTAGGAATCAAATTGTTTATATTCTTGCATTATCTTTGACATAATAAATATTCATTAAGAATTGAGAAATGCTTAAATTATATTTTATATAATATGGTATTTCCCATTACACGAAAAACTCGTAAATTATTTAAAAATGGCGGGACACGTAAAAAGAAGACGGCCAAGACAACAGCAAAACCACCATTTGTGCTCTCGAATACCAAAACCTTAACTCCTTATACAAAAGATCAACTTGAAAAACTTGATAGACATGTTTATCAAAATCCAAATTTTATAGAACAACAACAAGATAAAATTGAGAATATCCCTACTCATAAAAATCATCCCAAATTCATTTGTGCAAATATAGAGGAAAAATATGATTTTTTGGAAAAATGGTTAAAAAGTTTTTTAAACAAATTTCAAGATAACAATCCAGATATGTATATTCAAGTTAAATGGAAAACCGGACTCCAAGGCCCACAAGGCCAGGGTATTAAAATTAGAAATAATCAACACATAGAAGTCAACTTTAAAGAAAGAATATTAGAAGGAAGGACAACTGTTTCCAAACTTTTCTTAAAATTTATTGCTCAAGGAAGAGTATCCATAGAGGGAGGACAATTTGACGGAATTGTGCCAGTTACTGGAGAAGATCAATACATGCCAATACTTGTTGTTAACAATTTTGACGATTACAGAAATATAATTAATGAATCATTTTCTCAAGGAGATGAAGACTTTGTAGTAACTCATTATAACATAGATATATTTATACCAAGCTCACCACAAAGTTTTTCTATTAAGTACCTTAATATTGATAATATTGAAAACGATATAAATATTATAAAAAATGGCATTAATGTGCTTAAAAATCAAATTGGAAGAACATGTTCTATTCGTTCTAGTCGTATGAATATGTTCTAAATTTAATTAAAAATACTTAAACAAATAATATTACTCAAATTTATGAATATCATCAATTTCAGTGCGGGTCCATGTCAGTTAAACAAAAAACTATTAGAAATAGCTAGTAAAGATATTATTAATTATAACCAAACTGGAATTAGTATATGTGAGTTATCACATCATACTGAATTATGGAAAGATTTGTATAAAGAAACTGTTGCAAATTGTATTGAATTTTTACAAATACCTGAATCTCATGATTGTTTTTTTATGAATGGTGGTGGTACACATCAATTTTCAGCAATATGTTGTAATTTATGTAACTCAAGATCTAAAATACAAGTTCTTGTAACAGGATTTTGGAGTCAAAAAGCATCACTTGAATTGTCTAAATTTTGTAAAGTTGTAATAGTTAACAAAGAATCCGATTTAGTAGATAGTTGCGAATATGAATTTACATATTATTGCGAAAATGAAACAACTATTGGATTCGAATTTAGAAATGGACTTAATTTTAATCCCATTAATCATTTTTTGGTGTGCGATATGTGTTCTATACTTGGTAGTAAAATTGTAGATATCAAAAAATATGGAGTTATATTCTCTTCTTTATCAAAAAATCTTGGAATAAGCGGTTCTACATTAGTTATTGCTAACAAAGAACTACTTTCAAATAAAAATAGTAGAAATATTGAAAATATACCAATCGTTATGGATTGGTATCCATATTTAAATCTTAATGGTCCAACACCATCAATTATGTCTATTTACATGACAGGACTTAATGTAAAAAGAATGATAGAAAGAGGAGGACTTCAATATTATGATAATTTAAGTATTTTCAAAAGCAATCTATTTTATGAATATATTGACAATAGCAATGGATTTTATTTTAACAATATACCAAAACAACATAGAAGTAGAACTAACATTACCTTTTCTGTTAAAGATTCACAAAATATATCATCTTTGTTTACAAATAAAGCAAAGCTTAATGGATTTATAGGTACAGCTCATCATCCATCTAATCCAGATAAAGGATGTCGCATATCTTTATATAATTCTTTAGAACTTGATGAACTTACACAATTTATTAATTTTATGGAATCTTTCAAAATAGATTTTGAAAAAAACAGTTTAAATTATATTGAACATATTAATTAAAAAAATACTCCAGCCAGGAATCGAACCCGGAGATTTTGAAAATTTCTTATTGGAAAACCAAGTGGAAATCAAAAATGTTACCATTACATCACTAGAGTCGGGTTTTACTAATGTTTTTCATACCTTTGTTAGGTATAATTATTCACATATTGTTTTTTAACATATTCAGACGCAAAAGTATAAGTATTACTTCATAATATTAGTTATTGAATATGGAGACTCGTTCTATGAAAAAGATGAAAGATGAAGTTAAATCTCATGAAGTTAATGCTTTATCAATGTGTGTAAAAGAAATTGAAAGACTTGGCCAATTAAATCAAAAACTATACACAGAAAATAAGCAACTAAAATCCCTTCTTCACAATTCAACTTCTATGAAAGAAAAGGCTACTCAGCGAAAAAGAATTTTGAAGCAAAAGATGCAACTTCGTCGTAGTAAGCGCCCTAAACTAAAACCAAACACTTTTGGGTTTAATAACTAAATAAAAATGATATATTACTAATACCTATTCAATATAATATTGAAAAATGAACTACGCATCAATTGTTTTTTACAATTCAGACTTAGAAAATAAGATAAAAGAATATTTAAGAAAACCAAAAGAGTTTGTTGTTTGGGATTGGGATTTTGAGGAAAGTTTAAGACTTGCCAATGTTAATGATACAGTATATTTAAGTACAAATAATCAGCTTGGTTGTGTATTATACAAAGTTAAAATGGATGAAAATAATAAAAAATATTTAGAAACAATTTGGACAGCTGAAGACGATCTTAGTTATGCGCCACACCATTAAAAAATTTTAGTTTATATAGTATAAAATATGAAACCATATTATTCACAGTTTCCCAAAACTGGAACTAGAACTGTTTTATATACAATGGATAAAAAATTAGCTAAAAGTCAAGGACATATTATATTAAAAGAAGCAAAAATACCTGAAAATTCAAAAACATTTGTTACGATTAGAGAACCATTAAGCTATTATATTTCAATGTATAATTATAAGATTAGAAGCAAAGATCCAGTCAAAAATTATGGAACTATGGAAAATAATTCTTTTGATGACTTTGTAAATGATTATGTTAAATGTAATAATCTTCAAAAATGGGAAAAACCTTGGAAGAATAACTTTAGACAAAAACTTATTTTGAAATATATTCAAGGCAAAAACCTTAATATTGGTTATTTCACATTTCTTTACATTTTTTATTCATACAAAGACCCCGAAACAGTATTAACACAACCTAATATTTTAGAATTTTTGAAAAACAATAAACCAGATATTGACCATATAATACGTCTTGAACATCTTGATAATGATTATAACCAATTAGTATTAAATAATGACTTTCCATTAGTAGAAAATTGGAAACATTTGAATCAATCCAAAAAACTTTTCAGAATCAACAAAAATGATTATTCTCACTTAAAAATATATGATCAACATATTTATGAAAATTTTTATTCTTAATATATAACTTTAAACGTATATTATAACATAATATGAATGAAATTTGGCAAGAATTCGTGTATGCTACCGGACTATATATCACGCTAAGAATTTTTAGAAAGCCAATAGCAGCACCGACAACAATAGGGTTTTTATCAGCTACATTGTATTGTTGGGCCTTGTCCAAATGGTCATAGATATAAAAAAATGATTATACATAAAAGAGCAACTTATAGTTGCTAAATGAGGATGACAGGATTCGAACCTGCAATCTTGTGGAAACACCGTTAACTGGACACTTTCTATCACACGCCTTACCGTTAGGCCACACCCCCCTTTAAATAACGAGCTTTTACTGGGATTCGAACCCAGGCTGGCAGAATCAAAACCTGCAGTCCTGACCAACTAGACCATAAAAGCGGATAAATGAACAAGTTTTTTACTTGTTATTATAACTATAATACTATGTGTTTATATGCCTATAAAAAATAACTTTTTAAAATTTAAATGGAATTCATAACTTTTGCCAAAGGGGAAATGAATTTTTCGGATCAGTTATTTAAAATGATTAAAGGAATCAGCAGTGTTATTCAGCAAAAAAGGTCGAATTTAATAATATTGGATACTTTTTTATGTGATTATGATAAAGATTATTATACTCCTATTTCAAATATATTCAATTTACAAGAAATAAATGTATATTTAAAAAAGTATAATATAACTTTGATAGACAAACACAATTTTCAGTTTGAATTATTGAAAGTAGAATATGGAACAAAAGAAGAAAATATAGATATAACACAAGAAATTAAGGAAAAATTTTATGAAAATAAAAAATTATTTATTGATAAAACATTAGTATTTAATTCTCTCAAAGGAGATCCATGTTTTAATACTGTTAAAAGAGTTTGGATAAGTTATAATTTAAATGGGTGTATTTATAAGGATGAATATTCAGAAGTATTACAAAAAAACATTGATTATACTAATGAAAATTACAAATATTTTAACAGTAGTATTATTCTAAACAATAATCAAGATATATTTCAGGATATATTAATTCATTTGGTTTATAGCAAAAAATTTTATGATTTATCTACATCAATATTATCAAAACAAAATATTACAAATAAAGTAAATATTATACACTTAATTATAGAAGATGAGTCAGTACAAATCTTGACTAAAAGAAAAAACTTTTTGCTACAAAATTTCAAAGAAAAACTTTCAAATAAATATATTCAATTAATAAAAGATCATATTCAGAAAACGGATACAACAATAATATTAACAAAATCTTTAATAAAAAATCCAGTTATAGACTTTTTAAATCAAAATAATTATAATTATTTTATTCCAAGAAAACATTTTGAATATAGTGAATTAAATGCAATAGCAGATTTTATACATTCAAAAAAATGTAATAACGTATTTATTGGCAATTTCAATTATAATACAATGAATGGTTCTTCGTTGAGTTATTATATCAAAAATACAATAAATACTAATGTTATTTACAAATCAATAGACTTCGATCAAATATAAATCTAACCTTCATAATGACTGAAATTTTTTTCTTAATGACTGAAAATTTGGTCAGATTATTTTAAAATATCTGAAAAGTTATTTTTTCTACAACATTGCTACAAGAATGTAATGAATAAGCGAAAACACTTAATTCGAGTAGGCCAAACCGCCCATACCGCTCATGATGCGGAGAACGTTGTAATTGGTAGCGTAAACGCGAACCTTGGCATCCGAACTGTCAACGGTGTTGGCAGTAAGGGTGAGTTGAAGGGTGGCGTTATCGATACGCGACATATTACAGGTACCGGATGGTTGATGCTCTTCGGGTTTAAGTCCGAACGAGTAAACGTTAATACCGGTAGCTGGGACATTGGTGTGATGTTGGTAAGGTTGGACAAGATTGAAGTATCTGCCCATGCGCTCCGAGAAACGATCGTGACCGTTAAGTTGGAGTTTGGCCGAGAAGACAGGGTTGAAACCCATGTCTTTGTCGGTCCATTTGAGGTAGGAACCAGCGGCAGTTCCAGTCGAAGTGGGGAACTCTTGCGATCCGACGGCCTCGCCCTCAAGAACGTAACGACCACCAGTCATACCACCACCATATGGGTCCGAGGGGGTACCAGTTTTGTACGAAGTGTCGACGGCATCAGTGTAATTGAACCATTGTTTTCCACCACTGGCATCAAGAACCTCATCTTTTTGTACAACCCAGATAAGTTCTTTACATGGGTGATTGAAGTTGAGTTTGATCTTGTTGCTGACGCTGGAGACCGACTCGTCACCAGTGAATTGAACTTGCTCGATGAGGTATTCGTGCGAGACTTGGGCGAAACGTCTGCGCTCATCGGTATCAAGGTAGATGTAATCTACAAAGAGCGAAGCAGCTTCAAGTGAAGCAGGCTTCAAGTTGTTGCAGCATTCGCTTTGCGAACGGAATTCAAGATTGATCTTGACCTCGTGATATTGAAGGGCAATAAGAGGAAGGGCAAGTCCTGGATTGCGGCAAAACCAGAATTCAAGAGGAATGTATAAATCCATTTCTGGTTTGAAAGTGGCCTCGGTGGTGGAGTCCCAACTGGTTAGCGATGGTACGTTACCAATCATATTGGCGTAACCAGCTTTCTTTCCAGATTCTTGCGAAAGTTCGTTCCATATGTGCATCCAGTCACCATAGTGTTTGTCAATGCGTTGACCACCAATTTCAACCTCGGCGTACTTGATAAGTACGTGTCCGAGGTAATTGAGCCAACGGCCTTGCTCGCCGTCAACCTCAGCCTTAGGTATAGTGACTTGGAGGTATACACGGTGCATAAGATCACCGTTACGCGAAACAGTGCATGTAACACGCTTTCCGAAGTCAGCAGAACCGTTGAAGGTTTGCTCAATCGCCTCCATCGAGAAATTGGTGTGGCGACGGTAAACTACCTTGAAAAAGGTAATTTGAGGGTTACCGGTAAGGTAAATGTCTTGCGCTCCATAAGCTACTAATTGCATAAGTCCTCCTCCCATTTTGTATAAATGTATATAAGAAAAAAAAATAGCATGAACAAATTTAAAACCCTGTCCTTTTTACACATGTAATGGATTTATATTGAGTAAAGGTACCTTATTATGATAGATTGTAAGGTTTTTTACTGTAAAAAATAAAATTTTTAGTAAAAAAAATGATATAATAGAATTGTTATAGTGTATAGAAAAACCAATGAGTTCTGAAACTATTCCGTGGGATATAATCAATATTTTATATATCCATAATCCTAACAAATTCGTAAATACTTGTAAAGAATTTAATGAAAAATATAAGAAGGAAATTGAGTCTGCTAAAAAAATTATAAAATGGTGGGATAAATGCTGTATTACATATGTACATCAAAATGTACCAATAAATAAGTATGAAATTATGAGTAAAAGGAGATTAGTAGAGCATTATAGACTTAATTATGAATGGGATTATCTTAAAACATATCCAACATTCTTGGTTAATAAATGTAATAAATTGGATTTGTTAGAAAAAGCAAAAAATGCAGAATTAATAGGAACTCGTCAGAGTATTATTGACTTTCTAAAAGAACCAAATATTCTAGTGGAGGATATTCTTTATGCCGGATGGTAATTTATGGTACATATACATCATAATCTAATGACTTTAATGAATTTAATATAAAAGTATCACTATTTTCTGATTTTGGTATACATACAAATGTTATAAGACTGATTTTATGACTATTCCAAGTAATGTATTCATATATTTTTATAAATTTATCATTGATATATGATGTTGACACAATTACTGATGGTGTTTTTAAATAATTAATTACAGATGGACTACTTCCACATTTTGGTAATTGCTTTATAACTTTGTTGAATTTTTGAATTTTTGGGATGTTCCATAAATGAATATGAAAATTATATTTTTTGATTTCAATCCATAGTTCATCACTAAAATAAAAATTCATATTAAAGATTATTTAAAAAATTTTAAAAGTTTTACTTAAAATTTATTGTATTAAAATTAATTCAAATGAATAATTTGAAAGTAAATCAGTCTTATTGTTTATACAGAAAAGTTGGAGATGATATTTTAACGGTTATTAATAGCTATATAGTAAACCCATACAATATATATAAAGAACATTCAAAAATTACTTATTACAATATAATTAGCATACTTAATTCGGAATTTTATAATTCTTTTTTAACATGGCATTATGAACATCCATGTTGTAGTTTGGCAATGTCTCTTATAAATGAATATGAGCCACACAAATTTAAGCTTGATTATTTTGTATCTACAATCAAAACACAATGTCCTGAATATTCTTCTTTAAAAAAAGGAAGAGATTTGTTATTGGTAATGGGTTGTATTACTAGTCAAAAATGGAAATTATTGTGTTTAATAGACAAAACAGATTTAATTAACAAGTTCAATGTTTCATACTAAAAAAATGATTATAATAAACAAATATATGGAATAGTTACAATTTTAAGAGCTTGTGTTGTCAGGGCTTTGCCAAAGTACAACATGGATGTGTATAACTTAGTACATAAATTCAAAGAAATATATAGATTTTCAGAAGATGAAGATGAATCTTTGGATATTTTTGAGGAAAATACTTTAAATGAATACAACAAAAATGTTTCACTCCAAAATGATTATGATTTAATAATATGCCCTTTTAAAGAAGTTGACCATAGTTTACCATATGAATTATTATTCAATTCTTTTAGAAGGTTTTTAAATTGTGACTCTAAAAATATTGAAAGATGGTATTATAATGGATTATTTGATTTAACCGAAATAAGTGTTGATCGCTATGGAAAAATTGTAACACTTCTCGAATATTCAGAATTATATTTAAAAGATTTTAAAGCAGAATTTGTAAATAGTCTATCTAATAGGAAAGATATACAAATCAATATATATGAGCAAAATGTTGATATTATTAGAACATTATGCGCTATTAATTCTGCCAAAAAGAATAAAAAATTAAAAGAAAGAGAATTAGCTAATTATAAAATAGCAAAATTATTATTACCAGATGACATTATTAATTCATTGTGTGAATTTCAGTTTGGTTGAGTAAACCCAAATTGGATGAAGTTAAAATAAAAAACAAGTTATATATATAGTATGGGTTTTGTATATGGGTATCGTAACAATAATCCAGCCGAAGGTTATGTGAAATGTCCATTTACAGGACGAAAAAATTGTATTAAATATAAAACGGGTAAGGCAAGAAACTATCACAAAAGACTTGGGAAGGAATTCAAGGAAACCAGAGCAGAATTTGTACCAAATCCACAAGATATTACAGTTTATAAAACAAATGATGCAACTGGAAATAAAGCGGAAAATAAAATTCATGCTATATTGAAAATTTTTGCAAAAGAAGCGGGCGTTGAAAGTTTATCTACGTATGGTAAAAAAAAAAGTAAAAAAGAGATTGCCTATCTAACACAGAAACAGATAGATCATATTTGGAAGACTTTACAAGAAGACAAAGATCTCAATTTGGTGAAAATACCTATTGACAGTGAACCTTCCCCAAGCGCCTGGGCTATAGAAGTATTAAAAAGATTAAAACAAAACTTGCCAAATTACTCAAAACATTATTTTAAAATAGGCGAGGATTTGTATAGTCCCGGCACAGGTGATAATATTAAGGATAGAGTAAATAACATTGTTGATTCAAAAAAACCTTTAACTGATTTATTGGAGAAAAATGGCGCCAAACTTGAGTGGAAAAATAAGAATATTGGTAGATATTTGGAAGGTGCAACCAAGAAATATGTACCTTATGAACGTAAGGATTTAAAATATGATTTAGAGGGAGGTAATATTGATATTGAGCCACCTATTTATGAATATTAGATGATTAAATCTTGTTCTAAAGTATTAATTTCTTTAATATAAAAATATTCAGTAACACTGCACATTATATATCGAAAATTAACTTTTGTTGGAGGTTTAATAGCGTGTTCTCCATAAAAACATACTAAAAATTCGAATACATCATTATGTATTAATTGTTCTCTGTTTCCGATATATTTTACTATATCTTGCAAATGCTTCAATAAAAATCTAAAAGCAAGTATATTTGGTTTGTTAATTGTATACAAATCTTCTTCCAAGAAAACAATAAATCGTTTTTTATACTTGAAGGGTAATTTAAAATACAACTTAGTTATTAAGCGGGTTGCGTCACACCATTGTGTTTCTTCTGTAAAGGCGTATTGTTTTTGAAATTTCTTAAGTCTGGGATATAATTCGCATATTTCTTTTTTCAATTTGGAATCTAATACATTATAACACGAATTGTTAATAATACTTTGTATATCTGGAGGTAAATTCTTAGTTTTTGAGATTTTATCTAATATATTTGTTATTTGACTATTGGATTTATATTTTTGTGAATTTTTTCTTTTAAATTTCATATTCTTGTCTCTAATATATTAAATATATAAAGAAAAATAAGTTTATATGCTTTGTTATGGAAGATTATATTAACAACTTTAAAAATTATGAGAAAACAATAGTTTATGATTTCAAATTGGGTGATGGAGGAATTGGTGATTATTTGAAGTTCTTTATGATAATATTAACAGAATGTATGAATTCAAGTTCTAAAGTGAAACTTTATCACAAAATAAACGATTTAGAAATTGAAAAATACATAAAATTGAAATATGATTTTATGAACATTGATTCAGATAAAATTTCTAAACTAACAAATGTGTCTATAAAAACGCCTAAAGATTATTATTGCAAAGACAGTTATAATGGTACTATATGTTTAAATGAAGTTTTCTATTTTGATGATGTTGTTAAAATGAATGTGAAAAATATATTACCTTCTTTAGTATCTGATTATATTTCTATACATTTAAGAATTGGTGATAAATTTTTGGAAACAAATAAAAAATTTGTTCTTGCAAAAAAAGATAAAAGAAGATTTTCAGAACAAGGATTATATAAGCTTATAGAAGAGAATACACACAAGAATATAATATTTTTTTGTGATAATAATCAGTATAAATTAAAAATTAACAAAAAATATAGCAATATTATCATCAGTAATGCACAAATTGGACATACTTCACTAAGCAATACTACAAATAAACAAGTATTAGATACAATTAGTGAATTTTATGTGTTAACTAAGTCAAAAATAATATATGGAGTCTCAAAGCGTAATTTACCACCAAAAAGGAAGAATCGTTGTGTTTTTTCAGGGTTTTCGAATATTGCATCTAAATTTAATAATGTAGACTTTGTAAATCTATAATTTAATTATTGTATAAGTATGGACAAAAAGGCGCAATTGCGTGATCAAGCCTTTTTTGTCAATTTTATTCATATACCCAAAAATGGTGGTAATTCAATAAGAAAAATTTGTGAAAAAAAGGGAATCAATATGATATATAATGGCCATTCTACTAATGTATATGATAAAGATTTAACCAATCAATTAGTTGTAATAAGAAATCCAATAGATAGATTTATATCGGCAGTTTATTATGCGATTCAAGTATGTGGTCGTTTACCTCATATAAAAAATTTAAAAAAAAAAGGTATTAATAGTCCTGAAAAATGGGTACAAATATGGTGTGATCCAAATCATTATCAATATCATGATTTGATGCTTGAAATGTTGAACACAGGTCATTATATAGGAAATAAAATGGAAAAATATAAATACACATATTCTCCCCAAAGTCTTTGGATAAATAATCCAAAATTTGTAATTATAATGGACAATTTTAAGACTGAAATCCAATATTTTTTGGAAAAGTATAAAATAAATGGAATTGTTACAAAAGAAAACACAACAAAACATATAGATGGACAATTAAGTGAAAAATCTATAGAATTTTTGAAAAATTTTTACAAAGAAGATTTTATAATATATGAAAAATACAAAAATATGAGTATTGAAGAAAGGATATAAAAATGATTGTATTAATGATTTTATTTATTCTAAAGTAGAAAAAAATGTTTCCCAAAATTCATGCATTTTGTAGGGGATATCATTTGCGTAAACAATTAAAAAGACTTGATGATAATTATACATTTGACATTTTAAATAGACGTCTAGATAAATATATTGATGATTTACAATTTAATGATGTTATGAATAAGCAGATGTCAAAAAAACAAATAAGAAACCCGAATTTTCCACCAGATATATCAGAAAATATTGCTAAATTTGCTATTTTCAAGAAATACGGCATAATGCCGTGCTGGGATACTTCAAAAGGAGATATAGTTATTAAAAAAAATAATATTTTCAAACAAATAGAAGTAAAGGGTTTTATGTCAAAGGGGCCTTCCTCATTTGGACCTAAAGAAGCGTGGGATATATTATATATTGTAGATGGACAAGATATTAAAAATAAAAATTTCAAAGTATATGAAATAAAATTATCTAATAAAAATGAAATTTTTAGAAATATTCCCCTTTCTAAAGGAGAAAATTATGGAGATATTGCTGATAGTGGACGGAGACCAAGAGGATGCTTTTATAAGATATTTAAACCTAAATTAGAAGACCATTGTAATTTAATATTTGATGGACATATATCCAAATTAGATAATTTGTTCTAATTTATTAACAATTAAACTTACAACTGGGACTGAAACAGCATTACCAGCTAATTTGTATAAGGCGCTATCACAAAGTTCTGGAAGTTTATAATCTGGTGGAAAACCTTGTAAATTGAAACATTCACGCGGAGTTAATTTTCGAACACCTTTTTCATCTCTTAAAAGTGGTACGTTGTGGCCCCCACTTCCCATATTAGCAGTCAATGTTGGACAACAATTACTTTTGTTCTCCCTTAAATAATACCGTCTATATTGATATAGAACATTTTCCTCTATATTTTTTGTAACGCTATTGTTTA
>Ga0163110_10000704_pt1 | contig 16135 bp, 17 predicted proteins | sample CRUFie1St17metaG_FD_108703 | JGI IMG/M metagenome (GOLD analysis project Ga0163110, IMG submission 108703) | Marine microbial communities from the Costa Rica Dome - CRUD Field 142mm St17 metaG | ecosystem: Environmental > Aquatic > Marine > Oceanic > Photic zone | place: Costa Rica: the Eastern...
TAGTTCTCGATGAATTGGGTTTCGATTTGGAAGTAATGGTAGTTGTTCATTTTTTGGTAGTGTTATTGGTTAAGGTTTCCCCGCCCCCGATTCAGGGGGCAGGGTGAAAGGTTTAGTTACAGGATGTCTACATCGATGCGCTCCCCAAATGAGTATGCTTTCTTGTCCAGCCATCTCTCGTCTCCGTAGTTGAGCCAGACCATCGGGCAGTCAGGGGCGGAGTCTGCGATGCGCCCCCAGTGATCGTATCCATCAGTGAGGCAGACCACTGCATCAGCATGAGGGATTCTGTCATTCACCCAGTCAAGGGCGCGGGCAATGTTAGTCCCGCCGCCGCCGTTCAATCTGGTAGGCAACTTCTCCCCGCTGAAAACCTCGCGGTAGTCGGTGACATGGCTATCGAATCCGACAAGGTGGATGACTTCAGGATCGACAGAATCAAAAGCCTCCTCGCAGCGGCTGATCATATCCGCAGCCTCGTGAAAGTTTGAGCCTGAGAGATCGACCATAAAGACAAGCTCGCTCGCTGCCTTGGAGCCGCGCCCCCTTGCGACGATGCCCGCGCCCCATAGCTGCGCGTTGAATGGCTTAGTGAAGCCTCCTTCCTGAATGTCCCGCAGGAGATCAGAGAGTGTCTCGCTGAAGTCTACGGACCCCTTGCGATTGCGGCGGGCTTCTGCAAAGTCGATGACTGCGCCGCCCCCGTTGCCAATCCCTGCTGCTTCATTGGCCTTGGCTTGGATCTCGATCTTCTCGTTCTCGATCTCGATCTGCTGGTCTACCTGCTCCGCAGTCTCTCCCTCCTCGAAGGATGGCTCACTGAGATCATCCGCTCCAGTCCCGACAAAGTCCCCACCCAGAATGTCCTCGTCACTAAGTGAATCATTGTCATCTGAGTTAGTGTCTCCCCCGTCCTCGCTGCTCTCCTCGCTGCCATCCGCAGAGTCTGACTGGTCAGAAGATGACCCGCCCCCCTGCTCTCCTTCTTCCTGCTCACCGTCTCCAGTCTGAGACTCTGGCTGGTCCTGCTCTGGCTGCTGCCCCTTGGCAAGATTCTGATAGACTACCTCAGCGCAGAGGCTGTCCCCCTTGGAGTCATAAGAAATGGACTCGTCATGCAATACCCCGTCGATCATTGGGAAGGGGATGAAGCCCTCCTCCTTGAGAACCTGCTGGTTGATGCGGTGAATGATTGCGTTGATGACATAGTCAGCGGCAACATTCGCGAGAGTGTGGTTCTTCAATTTCGCGAGGCGCAGTGCATGATTCAGGAGGGCATGCAAGGCTTCATGAATCAGGAGAAATGCGAGGTAGCCTACTGGGTCACTGGTCCTCTCAATCTTCTTCATGCCTTCAGGGTGAAGGAACAAGTTGCGGCCATCGGTCGCACCGTATGAGCCGATGCCCTCAGTCCGCCATGACCACTCCAGAAGGATCAGCTTCTGGAATGCCATGATGAAGTAGCGCCTGATGCGGCGGAGAGCTTTTGCGAGGGTATCGTCCCCGTTTACGTTGTAATTGACTGCGGTATTCATTGTATTGATTTCTAAAGTTAGCGTTTAATTCTTCAAGGTCAAACCATTAGAGGCCGATGGACTTGGCTTGTGTGATGGCGGTTTCGGTAGCCTTGCGAATCTCCGTTGCCGCCGCTTTGCGGTTCTTGTGAGCCGTCTTCTGGTCCTCGTTCCAGAGGTCTCCCTTCTTCTCGATTGACTGAATGAGGGTAGTGAATACCTCTGAGATTTTGGAGATGGTCTTGTCCCCGATCCAGTTGTCGCGCTCAAGGTCGCGGGCTTCTTCGAGGAGGGAGTCAAAGCCGTTAGACTTCAGGCGCTTCCCCTTGATGAGAGACTCGTCCATCTTGCCTACCTGATGGATGACCGACTCGAAGAATGAATCAACCCCTGCGCGGTGAGCCTCGATGAGATTCTTCTTCTCCGCTGCGGCATCAGCCTTGAGTTGCGCCTTCAGTTCATCAGAGAGAGGAGCTAGGGCAGTTTCTGAGAAGTCGATGGCTCCCTGCTTGAAGGTCACAGAGAATGTCCCCTTCTCCAGAAAGTCCTCGCAAGATGGGAAGACAAAGGGGGCAGCGCCTAGTGCGGTCTTGCCCCTCGCGATAAGGTTGTCCCAGTCCATCTCGATGCGGGACTTGGCTGCATCGATCTTGCGCTGTGTGTCGTCGCAGATCTCGCGGATGACATCAACGTCCTTCTCGCTCTGGCAGTAATACCAGCCGATCTCGTCTGGACCTACTGGCTTGAGGGCTGACTTCACAAGGGACTTGGTAGTGTCATCAACCTTCTTCTCGATGATTGCCTTCTTCCCTGCGGTTATGATGTTGCGGATACCTGCAACGTCGTTCGTTTCTCCGCTCTCGTCATCGCTGGGGATGAATTCAAGCTGCGAGTTGATTGCCTTTGGATCAGTCCCCCAGAGACGGGAGATGTAATCCTCAGAGGCTTGGTGTTTGGCCTTTGTCTGAGGGTAGGTTGCCTTGATGCGGACCTTTGTGATGCTGTGGATGTCTTTCATTGTATTGTATCTTTCTATGGTTGGTTGTTAGTTAAATTAGGCTGCGAGCTTTGCGTATTTTGGAGAGTAGGAGAGCTTGATCCCTGCACTGGATGCAAGAGGCACGGCCCACTGCTGAATCTCATTGTCAGAGGCTGCGAGGGCATCCAGAAACCAGTCGAGGTCTCCTGCCTTCACTGCTACCCCAGTGTCTTCATGCTCAAGGACAATCGTCCTGATGGCTGCGAAGAGGAGGGCGTATTGCTCGCGGTGATCTGATGGCAACGCGCCCCCGTTCTTGAGGGCTTCAAGCTGTGGCTTCACCTGATGGATAAGCTCAAGGTAGGCTGCGCATGCATTGGCTGCATCGTCACCGACAAGCGGGGCAAGGCAGTGTCTCACTGCGACATCATGCGGGGTGTTGATGTCTACCATTCTCGCAGCAGAGGTCCACTGACGGGGGCAAGGGATAGCGCGTCCATCATAGCGGAAATCGATTGGAGGAGAGAACCAGTCTGCGCCATATGATGCGAGCCATGCGACAACGGGGGAAGCATCGAGACCATTGGGGATAGCGTAGCCGTTCACCCATGACGGGACATCCGCAACAAGGCTGCGGGAGTAGGTTCTGGTGATGAAGGGAGCCGAGAGAACCTTGCTGGACTGCGAGCCATCCTCGCGGCGGTTGGATGTAAAGTAGACTTTCACATTCTTCCCCAGCTTGTGGGTGCCAAGGTATAGGACTCCAGTGTCGCGGGCATCCATCAGACCCAGTAGGCAGTTGAGAACCTCGCTGGATACCTTGTCCACCTCATCGACACAGAGGGTGATATGCGCATCTCCGACAACGGAGTCGATAGGCCAAGCTGAGGGGACCGCATAGCGATCTCCAGATTCCTCCCCAGTAGGAGAAGGCACAAGATACCCAGTAGCAGTGTCTGTGGACTGTCCCACACAATTGACGGTTGCATATCCTGAAACCCCATCACGCCATTCAAGGTGAGAGATGGGGCCGTCTTGATCGCGCCCCGTCCAGTGAAGGTGAAGCTGCCTCTGCATGGCGGTCTTCCCGACTCCGACTGGTCCTGAAATATGGAGAATCTTGCCCGACTTGTCAGCGTATTCTGCGACGATTTGGGATTCTGAGTAGATAAAGGGCGGGTATAGTGTCTTGCTATTATTCATGGTATTGTAATGTATTGGTTTTTAGTTAGTTAAAGAATGTCGATTAAAGTTCGGGGGTGGAGGTTTCCGCAAACTCCCAGCCGTTCGGGTAGGAGGCGAAGCTGGACTTGTGGATTCCCTGACTCCAAGTCTTCTTCTGTCCAGAGATTCCGACCCTGTAAAAGTTGATATCATCCCAGTGTTGAGGATGTTCTTTCCAGTCCTCACCGCAAAGTTCATAGTCGCAGTCTGAGCAGTGCTGGACATGCTTTTGAATCGCGGCCCATGCAGCGCGGGGAGTGTTGAAATACTCCTCTTCTGAAATGTGAATCCAGCCGTCAGATGAGCGGCGGAGATAGGAGACAGAGACTCGATAGTGGTAGTCCTGCTCAGGATTCAACCCCATATCAAGGAGCGGTTGGGGGTCAGGATTGGCGAACTGATGAGCGGAAAGGGTGATTGCTACATTAGCGAAGCCGTCATTATCGGGGAGGAATTTGGTATGTGATTTCATGTATTCAGTGCGGCTATTTCTCCAGCCGCTCCCCCAATTTAGAATATTCTTCAAGTCTTTGCAAGCGTTATCAAAAGAATTGTGAAACTATTTTAGGGGGCAGGAGGCAGCATTTTGGATTTCTGAAACCCCTATTTTTATAGGGTTTGTGAAATCGGGCCAAAAACCGAAAACCCTATTTTTATAGGCTCAAATTGTAGTGTTCAACTGAACATCGAAATCGTTTGAATGGATTTTACGGGTCGAAATACCCTGAAGAACTACCCCCTCTCAGAATCCATCTGTGGGCCAAAGAGAGGGTGTTTTGATTTTGGGAATTCGTGCATATCTCAGGATTCATGCATCAGGATTAGGGGTCCAGAAACAGGGGAAATTCTCAGGAATCGGGGTGCAGATCTAGTGAGCAGCGCAGTCAGACCGAACCCCCGAAAATCTGAAGCAGGACCGCGCATCTTATCTCAAGAATCGTGCATCAGGTTGCAGGAATCGAGAGGGGTTGCATCATGATTCATGGGTCGGGGTCGATGGCTCAGGAGTCGGGGTCCAGTTTGCAACTGCCTCTCCCCCAGCGAGTCGGGGTCAGCGGGCGGTCGAGGGCTGCGTCGAACACGCCACGGGGGGTATCTGGTGTTTTTCTGTCAGGTGTAGTATGTAAGTATACATGCGTGGGAAAAAACTTGACTAAATTCCTAGCCCGCTTGAAATATGCGGTAGCATGGACGAAGAAAAAGATTATTACGCAAGGAACCGACAAGCTCGAAAAGACTATCAGCGGGAATACTACATCCGCAATCGAGAGAGGATCAAAGCAAAGAGAAGATTGGAAGAGATCTCAGATCCAAAAAGATACGAAGCGAGAAAAGAATATAACAAGAAGTATTACCTCGCCAACAAGAAGAAGATACTTGAGCGGCGGGCGGAAGCCTACGCAAAGAAGAAGGAAGCCAAAAAAAATAATTCAGAAAGTATCTCCTAACGTGTATAGGATATTGTAATTTACAACTTCATATCTCAATTCTAGGAATAAGTTTTAGATTAAGTTTTGCGAATCCTACTACCCGCTCGATTATTGACTAGCCCGATTATCGTGATATCGTTTATGCCATGCCTTCTAGCGATCAAGTCAAACGATTACTAAAGCGCGTTGGGGTCTCTGGAGTCAACAAACCCAAGCGCACTCCCAACCACCCCAAGAAAAGTCATGTGGTTGTCGCTAAAGAAGGAGACAAAGTAAAAACTATCCGATTCGGGCAACAGGGTGCAAAAACAGCAGGTAAACCAAAAGCTGGAGAATCAGATAGGATGAAGGCAAAAAGAAAATCTTTCAAAGCCCGACACCGCAAAAACATCGTAAAAGGTAAGATGTCCGCTGCTTACTGGGCCAATAGAGTTAAATGGTAATGAAAAAGAAGAAGTCTAGGGTCAACGAGGCTGGTAACTACACCAAGCCGACAATGAGAAAGAATCTATTCAACCGCATTAAAGCGGGATCGAAAGGTGGACCAGCGGGAGTCTGGAGTGCTAGGAAGGCTCAGATGCTCGCTCGCGAATACAAGGCTAAAGGAGGAGGATACAGATAATGGCTCTCAAGAAATCACAAAAGTCCCTGAAAGACTGGACGAAACAAAAGTGGAGAACCAAGAGCGGTAAGAAGTCTTCTGAAACAGGAGAAAGGTATTTACCCGAAAAAGCCATAAAATCTCTAACCTCTGCTCAGTATGCTGCTGGCACCAAAAGAAAAAGGGAAGCAATGGCAAAAGGAAAAGAAAGAGCAAGCTACACAGAAGCCGAAGCAAAAGCTTTCTTGCGAGCCACCAACAAAAAACGCAAGAAGAAGAAATAGGTAGTTGTAATTTACAATATCCTATTTATATTCGGGGTATGTCTTCCGAATATAAGATACCAGAGGGATACCGTAAGATCCCCAAAGCGGACCCCCGCTACGTAGTTTCATCAAACGGATTAGTATATAACCTGAAAACAAATAAGATGCTCAAGCAGCATTGGAATACTTTCAGTGTTTATACAATTATAAAAGATCCTTACGGTAATCAAATCCGCTTTAACCATCTAAAACTAGATGACCCGAAGTATACTCCGCTAACCAAAGAGTGGGTTCTTGAAGAAGACGGGGCAAAGGTGATACCCGATTACCCAGATTACGCCGTGTCCCATTACGGTGCTGTTTACAGAATTGTTCCACGGGGAACAGGTCCACGGGCTGGTGAAGTATTTATGCTTAGGGAACATACCAAGAATGGTTTCCCATATGTGAGTCTCAGAGTAGAGGGCAGAAAAAAACCCAGAGAAGTTCGAGTAGATAAACTAACCAAACTTCTCTGGGGGGATGACAGCACTTATCAGTGCTAACTCTTTGGAGCAGGGCGAGGGATCATTTCTAATCCAACACCTGCTTTGAATGGCATAGGCTGCACCTTAATCGTTCCTTCAAGATTTGAAGCAGGATTTGTGAATGGAATAGGCACGTTACCTGACAAATCAGTCGAGCTACATGACACACCAAACAAGATACAAGATGCTGCTGCCAGCAATGCGGTTACTTGTTTCATAAGCCTAAAGCGTAAGGGGAGTGTCTTCTGTGTCAACTTCTAAACCGTTGACTAGTCAGAATTAACAAAGTATGGTAATCCGACAATGGCTACAGACTACCCTTTGGATATTGACGGACTAGACCTTGGATCTCTCGATGAGAAGGGAAAACCCGTAGAGACTAGACTTAAAGATGTTAAATCGGCTATATCAATTTTTAATACCCTTGCGAAAGCGGACGAAAAGTCCTCGGTCAACAGGGCGCGAGTGGACGCGATGTTCGACGGCTCGGCCCCTTATAATCAGGGAAACCTCGTGTCGAGTGGGCAACCGCTCAAAACAAACCTCAATTTTGGAGAAGCTCAAAGACTCCTCGATATTTCACTTTCTGCTTATGTGGATCTTTATAGTTCTCTTGAGCGCCTTGTTGAAGTAAAGGGAACTATGGGGGAGAGGAGCCAGATAGCTCCCGCCGAAGAAATCGTAGCTGATGAGCTTACACATCTTATTCGAGCGTGGCCTGAGTTTCATAGTGCTTACCTAAGACTTTGCACCACTTTTATTAAGCATGGAGTTTCCATTGCTTACTTTGATACACCAGATGATTGGAAGTTCCGTGTTGGTGGTTTCAACGACATCCTGATTCCTAGACAAACCTCTGCATCTGAATCCTGTATCGATATCGCTGTAGGGCGAAGAGAGTATTTGCTGCATGAGTTATTTGCATTTATCAAGAATCCTGAAGCAGCGGCTAAGGTTGGTTGGAATGTAGAGGAAGTAAAAAGAGTTATTATGAATAACTGTTCTACTAAGGGCAGGAGTAATACTGGTTATAGTAGCTTTGATAATTTTGAGGTTCTCCAAGCAGAGTTAAAGAACAACGATATCTATCAGGGTATACAAAACCCAACAGTATCAGTTCTACACTTCTGGGTAAAGGAGATGGACGGTTCTGTAAGTCATTACATGGCAGCGGAAAGCACCCCGAAAGACTTCATGTATAAGAAGATTTCGAGGTATGAAAACGCAGAACAGGCTTATGTAATGTTTACTTATGGTGTTGGTTCAAATGGAACATACCATTCTGTGCGGGGATTGGGGCAACGAATCTTTTCGCACATCCAAACGAGCAATCGTTTGCGTTGTCAGCAGATTGATGGGGCGATGCTCGCATCTGCGGTAATGATACAACCAGAGAACCAGCGGTCCCTAGATGAACTCAGCTTCACATATTACGGAGCATACGCAGTTATGTCACCGAATGTGAAGATTGTTGAGAAGGCCATTCCTAATTTGGGGACTGCCGTTCAACCTGCTCTTCAAGATTTAACACAGCAGCTATCACTGAACACTGATACGGTTAGCACTTATGGTCCTAACCAGAGTTCTCCGTATAGGAATCAGATGCAGGTGTCTGCTGACATTGATGTAACTACGAGATTGTCTGGTGCATCACTTAACCTTTTCTACGCCTCTTGGACTAGATTACTTAGAGAAGTGGTTCGTCGTGTGGTAACAACTAAAAAACGTGACGCCGCTGTAAAGGACTTTTATGACAGGTGCGCTAGGCGTGGAGTCCCTGAAGAGTTCATTAACTCAATCGACGTAAATCGAACTAAGGCTGTAAGGTCAATTGGTAATGGTTCACACGCTAACCGTATGTTGGCACTACGTGAACTCCAAGGAATCAGTGGTCAGTTCGATGATGTTGGTAGACGGAATCTTACAAGGGACATTGTTTCAACTCGTGTTGGGCATGACTTAGCTGATCGCTACGCCCCTGCTCAAGAAGAGAAGCGTCCGACAGTGGATGTTAAGATTGCGTTCTTTGAGAATCAGCAATTGCAGCAAGGACAGAATGTTCCTGTTATAGCAAACGAACTTCATGGAGTTCACTTAGAGATTCATGTTCCAGCCCTTGCTCAACTTATAGAAGCTCTTAATACTGGTGAAGCTGATCCGATGCAGGTTCTTCCTGTTCTTCAAGCTATGTATCAGCATATCAGTGATACGGCTCAATTAGCAGCGGGAGATCCTGCATTGGAAGCTGAAGTAGCGCAGACAAAGCAAGTTCTGCAATTTGCTGAAGAAGCGATCAACAATACAATGAAAGCTGTTCAGAAGCTTCAAAGGGACCAAGCCGAAATGGAGGGGGGAGAAGAAGGGGTAGCTATGGCTGAACAAGATGCTAAGATGCAAGAGCATGAAATCAAAATGCAGATTGCGCAAGAAAAGGCCGAATTGGATATGGCTATTAAGCAGAAAAAACATGAACAAGAAATGGCTATACGTGACGCCAAAGCTGCGCTAGAGTTCCGCGAGAATTCTTAATATGGCAAAACATACGACTGCTCCTATAGCGATAGACAAGTGGTTCCGTGATATAAAATCAGTAGAGGAACTAAGAAACACTTTAAGTAACGGCAGCTTTCAGCAAGCTGTAGCAATTCTAAAAGAAGTAGCTGGGCCTTCTTTTGCAAGTCTGCGTTCTACGGATACAGACGCTCAAAGATTAGCATGGTATGCAGGTTATAGAGATGCATTTAATGACCTTGAAAAATTGACAAAATTACCTGACAATACCAAAAGTAATACAACAACTCTTAACGAGTGGACACATATTGAATAAAAATGAGCGAAGACGTAAACGTGGCTGAAGCCGACCCAGTTGAAGAACTACCAGAAGAGCAGATGGATTTCTCCTCTGCTTTGGATGCAGCATTTGCTAAACTTGAATCACCTGAAGAACCTGAACCTCAAGAAGAAGAAGTAGAAGAGGTAGAAGAGGTAGAAGAAGTAGAGGAGGCAGAAGAAGTAGAATCATCAGAGGAAGTTAGCGATGAAGAGGCTGAGGAAGATTCACAGGAAGAAACAGAATCTTTTGATCCCACGGATGATTTAGATGCAGAGGTCGGTGATGATTGGACACCTAAAGCTGCGGCTAGGTTCAAAAAATTAAAAGCTGAACTAAAAGAAGCCACATCTCAGTTAGAAAGTTTGCGCCAAGAAGCATCTGAAAAAGATGTAAAAGTAAAAGAACTATCTGGAGAAGTAGATAAGAATGACATCAAAGCCTTGCAAGAAAAGCTCGCTGAGTATGAGCGGGAAAAAATGTTTACCGACCTCGAAGAAACAGAGGCTTACAAAACAGCAATTACGGAACCTCTTGACGCTCTTATCGACGGCACGAGGGAAATCGCGGAGAAGTATGAAGTCTCTCCTGATGAACTTGTAGACACACTAGCCATGCAAGATCAGACAGCACAGGACGAAAGAATCTCTGAGCTACTGGTTGATGCAACAGATCGAGATAAGGCGCGGATCTATAGAATCATAGACGAACTTAATCCGATATTAGAAAGACGAGTAAATATGTTGGAAAATGCCGAAGAAGCTTTAGGGGAAGCAAAACTTGCGGCAGAGAAACAAGAAGAAGCAGCAGCAGCAGAAAGAGCTAGTGAGCGAGCAAACGCAGCACGTAATGTTGTAGCTAGGGTTAAGAAAAAGTTACCATTCCTTAGTGGCATTGAGGGATTGGACATGGAGGCTATTCAAAATAAAGCAGCAGAAGTGGACCCATCAGTTATCCACCCAGTTGATTACACTTACAATTCTGTGAGTGCTCAAATTCTTCCATCTATTATTAGAGAGTATGTAAGTATGCGTAAGGAGAATGATGTCCTTACTGACAGACTAGCAGAATATGAAGGCGCGGAGCCTACAATGTCTGGCACAGCTCCTTCTGGCGCAACTAAGGCGGGGTCAGATGTGGACTTTGCAAGTGCAGTAGACGCAGCTTTTGCGGGGCTATAACTCTCTTATTGACATTATCAATATTTCAAATTAGCTTTTTTATCATAAGCTAAATTCTGGTTGCTCTAGCCATAAGTAGTTCTACAAGAATTTACTTAAACGTGGACTATGATCCGCACAATGACTCGTTGGTTGCTCTAGCCTTAAAGTAGTTCTAAAAAACGGATCGCCCAAAAACCACAGACTTCCTCAACAACGAGGGGGTTATTCCTATTTAACCTTTATATAGAAAGAAATTAATCATGGCTGCAAGAGATACAGCGCAAGCTGACTTTATCGGCGGAGCAACCGCCACAATTGATACAATTCTCGCTGAAGAGGCTAACCGCATTGGACCTGATATCCATAAGCGCGTTATGCACACTTCTCCTTGGATTGATCTAGTCCCAAAATCCGCATTCCCTGACGGGATGGGTTACAACCTAACCACGCTCATTTATGACCGCACACTTCCGACCACAGACGCAGATGGAGATGTTCTCCTCAGTGGTTCTGATGGATGGAATGCTGTCGGAACTACCGAACTAGGTGCAAATGAGTTTGGTTCATCTAGGCTCAACCAGAGTCACGAAGATGCAGTTGACGCTTTCCAAGGCGCACAAGGTGCTACTTCTAATGGATCTGACGTTCGTAACTACGTCAACTTCAGTAAGGTTGTAAAACAATACAACATCAAGCGTTGTATTATTGAATCACCACGTATCAACGTAGATGACCTGCGCTTCGCAGCTTATCGTCAAGAGCAGCTCCGTGCTGTGATGGATTCACTCGCTGAGTCTACTCGTTGGTCTTGGGAGAACCGCTACCGTTCTGAGTTTGATCGTCTTGCCGACAATACAGTCGCATGTGTTCAGACTAGTGGAACTACGTTCAGCACTGGCAACGAAGGAACAATGCTTCAGGATCAGACTACTGTCGGAACTGTATCCGATGAGTCTTCTGGAGTAGCTGATGACATCGCTGGTGGTGTTACTGGCGATATCTCCAACGCTGTTATGGACAAGATTTACAACCAACTTGTTCGTAAAGGTGCAGGAAGAAATGCTTACGGTCGTGAAAACGGTCGCCCAGTATTTGCTCTTGTTTGTTCATCTGAAGCATCGAATAGGCTCTTCACCGAGAGTGCTTCGATCAAAGACGACATTCGTTACAACAGTGCTCGTGTTTCCGAGTTGATTGCTCCTCTTGGAGTTGAGAAGTCCTTCCGTGGTTTCTACCACTTGATTGACGATCTCACTCCTCGTTATGCAGTCGCACTTGGTGGTGGTCAGTCCGCTGGCAACACGCTCGACATCATTCATCCTTACAAGGTTGAAAACGGTATCGTAATTGATAACCCTGATTACGATGCCGCACCTTTTGAAGCTGCGTTCGTTATCCACCCAGAGGTTATGGAGTCTCAGATTCCTCAGCCATTCAGTGGAGCATCAGGAGTAACATTTGACCCTGTAAATTATCAGGGCGACTTCAAATGGAAAAATATCTTGAGCGAAACAGTAAACCCAGATGGAACAATCGGATTCTTCCGTGGAGTTCTTTCTTCTGCTTCTAAGCCAATCAAGACTAACTTCGGTTACGTGATTGTATTCAAGCGGAATGCAACTCTCGCTGGAGTTTAATTAACTTGTAGGTAATCCAATCAGCGGGGGTGGCGGTCTTCGGATCTCTACCCCCGCTTTACTTAAAACAATATGGCTAATATAAGTGAGATTGAATCACAGATTGAGCAAACCAAATTGGCTCTCAAGAGTCTCGAAGCTCAACTCGCCGCAGAAAAAAGCGGGGGCAGACAAACTACGAAAGGTTCGCAAAGAAATGTCGGTGGAGAAGATGAAGGTGCTCCTTCGCCAGAGGAAGCTGCGTCTGCGATGAGCGAGGCTAAAGAAGAAGAAATGTCTTTTAGTGATCGTGTAAATCAAAGAATGTCGGCACCTGAAGAATCTCCTGCTGAGGAAGTTGCTTCTGAAGAAGCCGCTCCAATGGTTAAGAAAGTCATGGTCGGTATTGCTATGGATGCAGAAGAAAACGATTCGTCTGTATCTATGGAAGATCTTTTTAATACGGTATATGACAAACCATATGACGCTAACTCTGCAATGGACGCAGATAAAATGCGTCAAATGAAGGACGCTATGGAAGATCCCCGTGTTAAGAGGATGGCTATGGAGGAACCAGAGAAGTTCGCTTTGTTTATGTATGGCAGGAGATCTGTCTAAGATCTCGTTGCTTGAAAGCTTTGCCCTAGCTGGCCTTGGAAACTAAAAGTTCCATAGTGGGTTAGCGAAGCTTTAGTGTCTGCCCATATTTTACCACCTAAGTCGGTCCACCTTTTGCAGAAAGATATGTCTTCGCCCAAGGCACCGACATCTTTTTCTGTTATGCAGTCAAAGAAAGTTGGATAGTCATTGGTCTCAACTACTTTGCCATTTTGAATTTGAGACATGAATGAAAGATTTTCAGGATAAGCTTCCTTCATTTTTGTAAACACACTCCTGTCAATCATCATAAAACCAGTCGGACCTGCTTTTATTTCTACAAACCCATCTTCTTGAATCACTGGGTTTTCTTCATCGGCGAACTTTATTATAAACTTGGAATCTTTAGGCCCAGTTAGTGCCTTAGTTATGTAGGGAGCGAGGGCAAGATCTTCATCCTTTCTCAAAAGTCTCCATATATCTTCGGGCTTAAATCCCATATCTGCGTCAATAAAGAGGAGTTTTGTTGCATCTGTTTTTAAGAACTTATCGACGCAATCATTTCTAGCGTGTGTTACTAATGCACTACCTGCGTGAATGTGAAATGCAGTAGAATATTTTAAGTCATCAGGGGCAGGGGTAGAAACAAACTGCAATATACTATTGGTGTAGTTTATGTATGTTTGAAATCCAAATGCGGGTGTTGCTATAAACAGCTTGTGTTCCTTGACCATGAAAGAGTCTTCCCCATTATTTTCTTCAAGTCAACCAAGATAAGGCCAACTTACACACGCTTGTAATTTGGTTGACTTCACAGTATAATTACGCATGTCTACTTCAATTTCTGGTAATGTGCGTTTGGTCTATGGGAACCATACTCATAACGAAACATTTAGTTTATCAACTACTTCCCTAAAGTTTGCGAACAAATCCCACGACTATGTCGCTGGTGGAGATAGAGCTACCTATAGCGCAAACACGGGGCAAGCTTTAGCCACAGTAGATTCTGACGAAGGTTTACTTCTTATTAAGAATACCAATACAGTAGGTAGTCTTAGTGTTAGTTTAGATAACGGGTCAAACTTTCCGATTAGCATCCCAGCAGGGGCAGCAAATGTTGTGTCAGTGGCGACAGGTCCAGTCAAAGTAAAGACTGATATAGCGGGGCATACAAATCACAGTGTTTCTTCTGTTACAACTACAGGAGTAATAACCTTCGCAGCAGCAATTACAAAAGCAGGAACTTACGAGATGACTGCAAACGCTGCGCCCGATCACACATCGTCTGGACCTTCATTTATTATGAAGACTCTTACTGATGGTTCGACAACAGGAACTGTTTATGAGTTAGATGGTAGCACAATAAAAGACTTAAACACGGGGTCCGTTTACACGGGCAGCACTCATGTCAATCTGGTAGCAGTAGCAGATTACAGATTTACTTTAACAGAGGCATAATTATGGCAAATATTCTACTACAACGGGGGCAACAACAAGCTATTGACGTAACTTTTCAATTAGCTGGTGGGGATATCCCTAACTTCGATTCATCTACTAACGGGGGAGCAGCTTATGATGCAGAACTAGTTATTAGGAAAAAGAGGGGGGATAGTTTCATGGGGCAGATTATTGATACCCTGCGCCAAGGAGCTACAGGTTCTCCCGAAGGAGCTGTCGCTGAAGCTGACAGCAGGATTGTGTTCCAAGGAACTGGAGGTGGGACAGCACTCAATTTAAGTAGTGGACCTAACATTGTCCTGAACTGGAACACAGCACAAGCTACCTTGCTTCCCAACGAAGCGGTGACCGTATTTGGAGATCTTAAAGTAACAAACTCGTCGAATGAAGTTGTGCATCACATACGGCTTACGTTCGATATACAACCTGAAATCACAGCATAATGGCTAACGAAACCGTAACAGTAACTCAGTCTACTAATTCTGTCACAGTAACCTCTGCTAATCCCGCAGCGGGATTGGGGTCAGGCGGAACTGTGCAGGGCAATCTAGATATAACGCAAAACCTAGATGTTGATGGTGTTCTGGAAACTGATGCCTTAACTATCAATGGGGTTTCTCTAGCAGAAACAATCCAAGATGTAGTGGGAGCAATGGTTAGTAGTAATACTGAAACAGGTATTACTGTGTCTTATGAGGATTCTGATGGCACACTGGATTTTGCAGTAGCATCTCAGACAGATGAAAACTTTACGACTGCGTTAAAGAATAAGCTAGATGGTCTATCGGATCAATCTGCATCAGCTATTAGAGCACTTGTAGAGTCCGCTACCGATTCGAATGTATTCACAGATGCAGATCACACCAAGCTAAACGCAATAGCTGCTAACGCAGACGTTACTCTTAGCAGTATATCTGCTGGAACGAATATTACGATATCCGCAGGAGGAACTATATCCGCTTCGGATACGAACACTCAGCTTTCTAACGAGCAAGTCCAAGACATCGTAGGTGCGATGGTCACAAGTAATACCGAAACTGGTATTAGTGTTTCCTATGATGACACCGATGGAACGCTTGATTTCATTGTAGCTTCACAAACAGACCAAAACTTTACAACTGCTGACCACGATAAGTTAGATGGAATAGAAGCAAACGCTACTGCCGATCAAACCGCAGCAGAGATTCGAACTCTCGTAGAGTCTGCTTCTGATTCGAATGTATTCACAGATGCAGACCATACCAAGTTAAACGCGATAGCCGATAACGCAGACGTTACTCTTAGCAGTATATCTGCTGGAACGAATATTACGATATCCGCAGGGGGAACTATCTCTGCTACGAACACTCAGCTTTCTAATGCGCAAGTCCAAGACATCGTAGGTGCGATGGTTACATCTAATACCGAGACGGGTATTAGTGTTTCTTATGATGACTCCGATGGCACATTAGATTTCGCAGTTGCATCTCAGACAGATGAAAACTTTACAACTGCTGATCACGCCAAACTAGATGGGATATCTACTGGAGCAGATGTAACTCCTACTTGGGTTCCTGATGTGGACCCTACTTATGCTACGCAAAGTTATGTTGCAACACAGATAGCAAACCTTGTTGATTCTGCCCCCGCAGCTTTAGACACACTAAACGAATTAGCTGCTGCATTAGGCGATGATGCGAACTTCTCTACTACTGTAACCAATAGCATCGCGGCTAAACAAGATGCGTTAACTGCTGGGGCTAATATTACAATTGCAGCGGATGGAACTATTTCATCTACCGATACTAATACGGACACTCAGCTTTCTAACGAGCAAGTCCAAGACATCGTAGGTGCGATGGTTACAAGTAATACCGAAACTGGTATTACTGTTTCTTATGATGACACCGATGGCACATTAGATTTCGCAGTTGCATCTCAGACAGATGAA
>Ga0163110_10000706_pt1 | contig 16112 bp, 10 predicted proteins | sample CRUFie1St17metaG_FD_108703 | JGI IMG/M metagenome (GOLD analysis project Ga0163110, IMG submission 108703) | Marine microbial communities from the Costa Rica Dome - CRUD Field 142mm St17 metaG | ecosystem: Environmental > Aquatic > Marine > Oceanic > Photic zone | place: Costa Rica: the Eastern...
AAACAGAATAAACGAGGAGAACAAATGGCACAACTAATCGACCCAACTGAAGCAATGTTCACGGCATTTGAGCCGAAAACGCAGAATAGGTTTATCATGTATATAGATGGTATACCTGCATATTTAATTAAAAAGATCGACAGACCATCAGTAACTTTTGGAGACGTTACTCTTGACCATATCAATGTTAAGAGAAAGTTAAAAGGAAAAGCTGATTGGGGTACAATTACATGTGATTTATATGATCCTGTAGTTCCATCTGCAGCGCAAGCTGTTATGGAATGGGTTAGATTATCGCACGAATCTGTTACTGGTCGAGACGGATATGCTGATTTCTACAAAAAAGACATTACTTTTAATGTGTTAGGTCCTGTAGGTGACAAAGTCGAAGAATGGACATTGAAAGGCGCTTATGTACAATCAACTGCTAAAGGTAGTTTAGATTGGAGTACAGATTCAGCGTTAATGCTTTCAATTACTATAGCATACGACTACGCAATCTTACAGTTCTAATATATTATTAGACGTATATATTAAATTAAATAGAGGAAAAAAGTTATGAGCGAAAACAATAAAGTTACAGCTAAACAAGACGAAAAAAAGAAATTTCCAACCGAATTTATAGATCTTCCAAGCAAGGGGTGGTTTTATCCAGAAGGCCACCCTTTAGCTTCAGGTCAAGTAGAATTAAAATACATGACCGCTCGAGAAGAAGATATTCTAACTTCCGCAAATCTTATTAGACAAGGTAAAGTAATTGATACGTTAATCAATGCTTTATTAGTAACGCCAGTATCATATGATGATATATTAGTTGGTGATAAAAATGCTATTATGATTGCTGCTAGAATTCTTGGATATGGTAAAGATTATGATATCGATATGCCTTGTCCTAAATGTGGGGAAGTAAACAAACTAACTATAGATTTAACTGGTCTTAACAATAAAGAGATAGACTTTAATAGCTTTAAGAAAAATAGTAATACTATGGACTTTGAGTTACCATTAAGTAAGCGTAATATCACTTTTAAGTTAATGACTGGAGGAGATGAAAAATCTATAGAAAGTGAAATGAAAGGTCTTGCAAAGTTCGCAAATAAAAAAGGTCCAGGTAAAAATCTAACAACTAGATTAAAACATCAGATTATAGCAGTTGACGGTAATGCAGATACTAAGGTAATTAGAGAGTTTGTAGATAATGATTTATTTGCTCAAGATTCATTAGCATTAAGAAATCATATGAGAGAAGCGGCACCTGATGTATTAACTAAATTCAACTTCGAATGCGAAGCTTGTGGATATACGGAGAGTGTCGATATGCCAATCGACGCCGGCTTTTTTTGGCCTAGCTCCGAAGCATAGACCTTTAATACACGAAGAAGTCTTCATGTTATGTTATTATGGTAAAGGTGGCTTTACTCATAATGAGGTTTATAATATGCCTAGATATCTACGTGAATTCTATCTCAAACAAATCCAAAAGATAAATACTGAACGTGCAGAGGAACAGAAAAAGTCTCAGAACCACCAGAGTGGTAAATCTGAAATATTCGGACCCCCTCAAGTAAAACAGTAGGTTTTCTAGGTATTTCATATTTATATATGTGAAACTATGTAAAGGGAGTACTATGGAAAAATCAAAAAAATATAAAGTAAACGAAGGTGCATTTAGCTGGCTTCTAAAAACTCTATAGGTAAGGATAATGCAGCGAAACTCCTTTACTATAAACGAGTTAAAACTGATCCTAAGTTATATAAAATGTCTAAAGATTTAGAAAAGAGAGTTCAAGCTCTTAATAAATCATTAGAAGATTCTCATTATAACGATCCATTATTCGACAAAGATGAATTAAAAAGACTTCGTCGAGGTATATAGTAGAAGCATATGGCTAAAAAAAGAGCAAATCAAGGAAGACGTGTAGTCAGCCCTTTAGCTGCTAGTGATGCGGAGTACACTGGACCATCATCAGCAGATATGAAAGCTGAACTGGATTTCTATGGTAAAAAGCGTGAACAATTAGTCGATATATCTACAGAGATGGAGAATATATTTAGTCTCCAACAAACACAACGTCGTGAAGCTGATCAAATGTATGGTATCGAGAAAAAATTACTCGATAACATGGGATTCATGGCTAACCAAGTAAAGATTGTTGCATTACAAAAAGAAGCTCTTAAAAAATTATCTTTAGAAGATGCTAATATAATAAAAAATACTATATCTGATTATGAAACTTATAATCAAGAGGCTGCCGAAGTTACTAAAAAAACTAAAGAACTTTTAGATTTTAGAAAAAAGACGGTTCCATTTGAAGATAAGATCTTAAGTATTCAATCGGAATTAAAAATATTAAATACTACTGCTATAAAAGATCTTACTGATCAACAAAAAGCTAGAATAAAAGATCTTCAAACAATGGATAAGCAGTACCAAGCTTTATCTAAACAGGAACAAATGAATCAACGTATCGAAAAGATACAAGGTAGTATAACCGATTTAATGGAAAATCAAGGTGGAGCAGCTAGTCAGATATTTACTACTCTAAAAGATATAGTAACTAATCCATTAACTTTATTTACAGGACTTTTAGCTGTAGGTTTACAAAGATTCGAAACTATGCGACAGCGTGGTAACGAATTAGCAGAGGAGTTAGATAGAGTTAACAAGAAACTTGCAGGTGCAGGACCATTCCAAGATAAAATTTTAGCTAAGGCTGAACTTATAAAAAAGCGATTCTATGATATGGGTGAAGGCTTTAGTTCAAGTTTAGAAGGTTCAGTAGATGCTATAGTTGCGTTAGAGGACTCGTTCGGAAGAATTGATTATATTTCGGGAGACCTAGTAAAAACTATGGCTGAACTAAAACTATCGATTGGTTTAAGTGATGAAGAGTCAGCTAAAGTTCTAGATAACTTCTCTATAGTAGGTGGCCTTACTGATGACGCAGCGGTAAATATGACTAACCTGACATATCAAATGTCGGAACAAGCTGGATTAAATCCTCAAGTTATATTTCAAGATATTGCTTCTGCATCAGGAGATACTCTAGCATCATTTAGCGGATCAGCTGACGAGTTAGCTAAATCGGCTGTAACTGCTAGACGGTTAGGATTAACATTAGACGATATGGCTAAAGTATCAGCAAGTCTACTTGATTTTGAAACATCGATTGAAAAAGAGATGGAAGCTCAACTTATTACTGGTATAGATCTTAACCTACAAAAAGCGAGAATGCTTGCAATGCAAGGCGACGAAGCTGGTGCAATGGAAGAGGTTATGAGACAAGTTGGTGGGTTAGATAAATTTAATAAAATGGCACCTCATCAACAACGAGCTCTAGCAGAGGCGGTAGGACTTACAGTAGGTCAACTACAAAAATCGACTGCTCAAAGAGAACGAGAAGCTAGACATGCTCAAATGAAACAAGATCTTGTACAAAAGCAGTTTGATCTAGCAGAAAAAGCATTACCTATGCTAAATAAATTAGATGTTGGTTTAGGTGTAATGGAACGAATAGCTAAAGTTATTGGAGATTTATTTTTAGACGTTTTCGGTGTCGGATTAAAAGATTTAGAAAAATCATTCTTTAAGTTTTTAGAATCTCCAGCTTTTAAGACTGGATTTAAGAATTTATTATTTACTATAAAAGGTATAATAATCGGTATAAAAGATGCGGTGATGGGTGTAGCATCATTTATTGATAAACTATCAGGAGGTGCTATTGGTGGGTTCCTAAAGAACTTCGCATCTAAGGATTTTTCTGGAAGTTATGGAAAAGCTGAAGGAGTTGGACAGACTATAGGTAAAGGAATAGCAGCTTTGTTAGGTGCTAAACTTTTACTAGGTTCTAGCCCATTAACACCGATGTATGTATCTATGGGTCCAGGTGGCATGATGAAAAACATGTTCGGAAAAGTAGGTGATTTATTTAAGACAGGAAAGTTTTATAAAGGTGGTCAATTTATGCCGGGCGGAGGAAGAGCAATGGCAGGTGGTCAATATAGCGGAGCTGGTTTAATGCAAACTGCAGGAGCTAAATTATTCGGCGGAGCTAAAGTAACTGGTATGGGTGGATTAAGTACATCAGCTGGAGCTGCTCTAGGAGGTGGTTTAGTTGGAGGAGCTATCCTAGCAAAAAGTATTTACGATGTTGCTACTATGGATAGAGCAGCTACTGATACACAAAGAAAAGGAGCTAACGCAAGAATGGCAGGTGCAGGTCTAGGTGCTGCTATTGGAACTGCAATTCTACCTGGTATTGGTACAGGGGTTGGAGCAGCTATCGGATATATAGGAGGATATTTAACTGAAAAAACAGGTGTATTCGATGATGATCTTGATACTGCAAGAAAAAATCTTATTCGTAACCAAGAGCATGCCAATAAAATGGATCAAGTTGAAAGAAATAAACTTCTTATAGCCGAACAAAAACATCATGGTATAATAAATCAAAGTTTTCTAGAGTTATCAGGTGGTACTAACGATCTTACTAAAGAAGGTCTTGGTACTTTTAAGCAAAAAATGATAGATGCTGGGTATGTAACCGAAAAACAATGGAACACTGCAGTTTCAAATGGTGCAACGGCTCAAGATCTTCTAAATCTAGCTACCAATAGCGCTACAACTAAACTTCATGACTTTGCTTCTGAAACTCAAAACAATATAGACAAACTTAAAGCACAAGCAGGATTTCATGAAAGACAGGCTGATATCGATATGAAACAGCTTACAGCTGATAGTATATCAGGTATAACTAAAGACGACATTAGAGCAATAGTATCAGAACGAGGAGCGATAAGTGATTACAATTTATTTACTGCCTCCTATGGAGATCAAACTGATGCATTAGATGCTGATAAAAAAGATGAATATATAGAAATAGTTCAAGATCTTATTAAAGGTCAGACCGGGTTAACTGTAGACGCTGGAAAAATTGAAGCAGCTCTAAAAGTAGCAGCTAATAAAGAAAGCGTTTATTATACCTCACAACAAAAAACTTCAGATATTATTGAAGATGTTCTAGGAAGTTTAGAAAAAACTATAACAACTGAAGTTACTGAAATGGCCAATGCTAACCAAATAATTGAAAATACTATTAAAGAAAAAGTTTACAACGAAAGGAAGATCGAAGACGCTATCGGTGAAGGTGCTGATGGTACTAAAGTTGTAAAAACACAAGAAGTAACTAACAAAGCGCTTGGTGGAATTCTAGCTGGTGGAGGCGTCTTATACGGACCATCACATGCTGGTGGAGGAATACCAACTAGATTTGGTGAATTGGAAGGTGGTGAAGCAGTTATAAATAAAAAATCAACTGCTATGTTCGGTGATATACTATCAGCAATAAACGAAGCAGGGGGTGGTAAAAGATTTCATAAAGGTGGTATGTTAGAAGGTGCTGACGGAATGTCATATCCAACTGGTCATTACGATTTACTAGGACATGTAATGACCAAGTTGGAAAAGGGAGGAAATCGATACAGTTTTACTGGTAATTCCAGATCAGATAATTCTATGAACAAACTAATAGATCAAGGAAAATTTGCTTACTCCCCTGAAACAGGTACATTCAAAAAAATGAAGCTTTCCGCGGATGAAATGGAAAATATAGAAATGCGAGCATTGTTGTCAGAAACGACAAGTGCTGCAAAAAAGAAGATTGGTCTTAAAACAATTCCTAAAATGATAGATTCAACTGGTCGAATTCCAATTAAGTTTGGTGGAACTGGAAAAGCACTTTACAGTGGATATAAAGTTCTTTCAGGTCAAGAAAGTGTAAAAGGCTTACTATCCGACGGAGCATATGATACACCTCCTGAAAATGCACTTGAGGCAGTAATGGATAATAACTATGTAAGAAATACAGTAGGTGCTATGGAAGCTACAGCAGGTACTCAATATCTAGTAAATAAAGGATTACAGAAATTCGGTTATGGTGCACTTAAATTTATGCCTAAAGTTTTAGGAAGAATGGTACCAGGGTTAGGATGGGCACTACTTGCTTATGATGTTTACAAATTAGTTAGCTGGGGAATGAATCAGACAACGAAAGCATTATCGTTAAATGCTAATGCTGAAACGTTAGCAAAAAATAAAGCTGCAACTCTTAAAGCAGCTGAAGAACAGCTTACTATCGATAAGATACTTAAAAACTCGGGACCAACGCTTAATCCGCAAATTCCTATCGGTCCTGATGGTACAGGTGGATTTAGTTACGGACTAGGAGGTATAACACCTAACTCACCTATCAAGCAGGTAAACGATATGATCTTGACCAAAGACGGTCAAATGATTGAAACACACGAAGATGATAACCTTATCGCTAAAAAAGGTGGAATAACACAAAAATCAGCCGGTGGTGGCAAGAGTAGAGTAGAAGAACTACTAGAACAACTAATTATGGTAACAAGAGAAAGTGGAGATGTATACATGGATGGATCTAAAGTCTCTGCAGTAATAAATTCAGCAAATTATAACGCATAATGGATATAGAATTAAACATACCAGATGAAATTAACTTACCAGGACCTTTAACTGGTAGGCATGAAAATAGTGATATATCTGTATTATCATTTGCGTCATTTAATACTCGAATGAAATCTGATATAGCTCCTATGTCATTTTCTAGCTTTACAACTAGAATGAAATCAGATATAGCTCCTATAGCTTTTAGTAGTTTTGTAACTCGAATGAAATCAGACGTTGCACCGATTGCTTTTAGCAATTTTACTACTAGAATGAAATCCGACGTATTTCCTATACCGTTTGCAAACTTTTCAACTCGAATGAAATCTGATATTCCAACTTTATCTAGTTTATCATTCACTACAAAGTTTCAATCAGATATATCTCCAATGCAGTCTATATTAGGATCTAATAACTTGCAATCTGATACTTCGATTATAAGTCAAGCGCAAGGAAGCAATAATTTACAATCTAACACTGCTCCATTAACACCTTCTATAGGATCAAATAATCTAAAATCGGATACCGCTCCAATATCTCCGGCACAAGGCGTAAATAATCTAAAATCAGATACGGCACCGATAACTCCTGCTCAAGGGATAAATAATCTAAAATCAGATACTGCTCCAATAAATCAACCTCAAGGAGTAAACAATCTTAAATCGGATACTGCGCCGTTAGGATCATCTCTAGGAGCTAACAACTTAAAATCCGATACTGCTCCATTAAATAGTACTCTAGGAGCAAATAATATTAAATCAGATACAGCTCCTTTAGGATCTACTCTTGGCGCAAATAATCTGCAATCTGATACTGCACCAATAGGATCTACTCTTGGTAGTAATAATCTTAAATCGGATACAGCCCCTATAGGTTCAATACTTGGAGCTAACAATAATAATAGTACAACAGCTCCTATTATATCAGTATTAGGAAATAACAACAATACAAGTACCACGGCACCTATAACATCAACTTTAGGTGCAAATAACAATACAAGTGCTACTGCTCCACAGACAAGTATTCTTGGTTCTAACAATAATAATAGTACAACTGCTCCACAGACTAGTATACTAGGTGGAAATAATAATAGCAGTACAACAGCACCACAAAATTCAGTACTAGGAGGTAATAATAACTCGAGTACAACAGCTCCTCAAACTTCGGTACTAGGCGCTAATAATAATTCAAGTGATACATCCCCTATAAACTCTACTCTTACAGGTAGATTCGATACAAGCGATATTGCTCCAATAGTTTCACAGCTTACAGGTAGATTTGATTCTTCAGATACTGCACCAGTAATATCCACATTAACGGGAAGATTTGAATCATCTGATACAGCTCCTGCAATATCAGTACTTACAGGTAGACATGAATCATCTGATACTGCACCACTAACATCAGTATTATCGGGTAGGTTCGAATCATCAGATACTGCTCCTATTATATCAACACTAACCGGACGGTTTGAATCATCTGACACTGCACCTATTATATCTACTTTAACAGGTAGACATGATTCGTCAGATACTGCACCTATAACTTCTACACTTACAGGTCGTCATGATTCATCGAATACTGCACCTATTATATCGACATTAACTGGTCGACATGATTCATCAGATACTGCTCCTATAATATCTACTTTGACAGGTAGACATGAATCATCTGATATTAGTACTACATTTGAAACTAGTCGACTAGCTGATACGTTTGTTGCTATAACTAACGATCAAATAAATGAAGGTGTAAATTTTATAGATATTCCTAATTTAGCTGCAGAAGGATTTACACCGAAATTCGATACAGGAGATGCAAGTAAATTTCAAGGCATATCTGGTCAAGAATATAATTACCCAGATCCGTTTGGATTAGGTCAAGGGTTAATCGGTAATAGTTTATTTACTAATCCGAACCCTACTCCATACACAACACCTTTATTTCCTGATGGATTTGTGCAAAATCAATCTATAGAAGAATCTCAATTTAGTCTTGAAAGTTTTGCTGGAGGAGGAAAAATAGGTTTAGGAACTGAAGGATTCAAGCATGCAACATTCGGAGGAGTTCAAGGTCAAGTTCCTGTAATGGGTAATAATCCAACCGGTGTTGGACAGTTTTTATCAGGAGGAGAAACATCAGGTGATATAGGAATCGTTGATGCATTTGATGATACAACATCAGGCGCAAAAGGATTTACTCCTAATATGTTTGATCTTGGATTACCAAAAACACAATTTAACGGTGTAGCAGGTACACCAGGTTCATTAACTTACGAGTATCCTACAGATGTAGGTCCTGCTGGAGTAGGTAGGTTAATGTATGATGTTCCATTTTCAGATGCTGGTAATCCTTTCGGAGGAGAATATATTTCTTCTTTAGCAAAACAAATTCCGATAAACCCTTTGATTACTATAAATAAAGACGTAGGAGTAGATCCAGTAGATTATAATTTTTATAATGCTAATCCTGATAGACTTCACTTTAATGAGGGTAATAAATATAAAGACAGTTTAACTAACTTCGAAGCTGATATAGAGCTAAACGGTTCTCATCCTAAAAGTATATTAGCTAATTTTGCAGCTAGAGAGCATTCTCCTTCGCCGTTAGATAATATGAAAGTGTTAATTCCGAGTAACACAGGACCAACCGGTGAATCAGACATTACAGCTGAATATACATCAATGGATGGTTATCCTAACTATAATACTCAAAACTTAACTTATGCTAGTGCAGGTGTGTTAAATCAGCGACAAGGATTCGTGCGAAATGAATTATTCGAAAGAACGGTAGATTACGATAATAATACTTTGTATGGGCATGATCTTACATTCGGTGGAACAGGTGATGATCCGAAAGGATTAAAAAGTTATACTGAACCGCATATAATAAGAGAAATTGGAAAAAAATGGAACGGTTCAGAAAGCGAAGGAATGCCATTTGACGAAGGTGCTTTTAGAGGAGGATTCTTAACTTTAGGAAACAGAGCTTTATTAGATGTAGTAAGAAATACTAAACATATAATAGAAGATCCAATCAAAGGATTGTTATGGGGACTTAAAAATATTGGGTTACAGGCAAGTAATCCTAAGGTTGAAACCGAAATGGTATTTTTAGGACGAAGAACAAGAGTATTCAATTTAGGTATAGGGCTTCTTGCTAATATGTTAACAGGTCCATTCGGAATTAAGTTGTATAGACATGGATTACTAAATGGTATAGGTGAAGAAAATGCAACATATGAAGCAGCAGTAAAAGCACATGGAGGTATTTCGCCGTACGATCCTGATAGATTAACTGCAGGTGGAGGTGTAGGTAAAGGAGGAGGTAATCGATTAGTTCAGTTAAAAGAAGAATTAGATATGTTCGGAGGAGGATCTCCTGGAGGTGCGGGAGGATTCTTAGGTCTAGGTAATCTATTCGGATTCAAAGGTCAAAAAATTGATATGCTTTCCGATAATCTCGGTGGACCTAAATCGTTGTATGGCATAGGTGCTACAACTATTAGACGATACGAAAATACGACGCAACATAACTCAGGTGATCCGTTTATAGAAGAAAATAATGTTATGGTTGACGGTAGAAGCTCTCTACTAGCTAAATACATTACTTTAGGACATGGTGAACTTGAAACTATGGCAGAGCTTACTGATAGTAATCCTTACAAAGCACACGACTTTAGAGACGAGCTTGTTAAGACTGATAGTGATAATTTAAGTACTGATGATGGTTCAACGTTTCCTTATGATGAATTTAGTAGAGAAGCTAAATTTGGGTATAGTTCATATACTCATGAAAGAGATCGAACTTTATTACCTAAAAACGGAGAATCTCAAGGATTCAGATTAGATCACGGAATAGATGAGTTTATAGATTTAGATAAAGGTTATGAAGACGAGTATACTGATGAGATAGATGGTAAGAGAGAGTTTATTAAACTAATGATAGAAGATATACCTACAAGTAAAGGTGATAGTAAAAAAATAGTTAGATTTACATCATATCTATCTGAAATATCAGATACTATTACTCCTAGCTGGGAAAAAAATAGTTACGTTGGTAGACCTGATCAAGTTCATTCATATAGCGGTGCATCGAGAGAATTTAGTTTTACACTTAAGTTTGCGGCACTTTCTCAGATTAGTATGATACCTATGTATAAGAAGATAAATTATTTATATGGGTTAGCATATCCTCATTATGACTCTACTATACCTAAACAAGCAGTAAGAGAAACGATGCTTGCACCGTTAATTAAATTAACTGTAGGAGATTGGATGTATAGAGCACCTGGGTACTTTACTAGTATAGCTACTACTATCGATAACGATTATCCTTGGGAAATAAATCTTCAGAAAGAAGAATTTCAGGTAGCTCAATTACCTCAGGTAGTATCAGTTGGGCTAACGTTTACGGTAATAGGAGATGGCCCTCATATGAGTAGTGTATTTGGAAACGAAAATCAAAATTTAGCTGGTATTCACATCGGTGGAGGGGTTTCACCTGAAACAGCTGACGGTAAATTCTTTGGTGAATTACCATTAGAATAAGGGAAGTTATGCAACGATATTTATACAATAAAAAAGAAAAATACGAAGATACTCATCAAGATGATTTACATTTTGGTGAGATAGGACTAACTACAAATATTTTGCCCGAGATAGTTAGAAATCCAACTGATACAGTTATAACTGCGACATCTGTCGATAGATTGGATCTACTAGCACAGAGATTTTATAACGATAGGACTTTATGGTGGATTATTGCACTTGCTAATAATTTACCTGGAGATAGTTTATTTATAGATCCTGGAACTCAATTATTTATTCCAAGAAATACAACCAATATTATAAATGATCTGAAAAGAAAAAATAACGAGCGGAGTTAACATATGGCAGGTGTAGGAGATGCAAAAGCTCGAAAATACGTAATTGATGAACTTATTCGTAGAACGGCAGGATTATCTGCTAAACGGAGACTTCCTAATTCTAAAGTAGAGGGTGATATAGAAGCTCTGAATACTTGGCATAATCTGAAAACGCCTTGGATTAGAATGGTAAGTAATGCTGTTCCAAAAACTGAAGCTACAAGCGGTGTACCATCAACTGGATATGCTGAATACGAAGAGACGGTTGAACTATTCGGCGGAGCTGATCCTGACAACTCAACACGTTTTTCTCATGCTTTATTCGGAGGAGTAGGTCAAATTCAGCGTGCAGATAGTACTGGAGTAGATTATGGGTTAGCTAGAAACTTTGAACAAAACTATATAAATCCATTTCTTTACGCAAATGATAACGAAACTAGAGGTGTTAAAGCAGAGGAAAACAGATTAAGACCTGGTCCAGGTATAACAGCATTAGATGTAACATTCAAAGGCGACATGGGTGCGCTAAAAAAAGCAGTAGTAATTTCAAATGCCATACCTTAGCTGATCTAGAACGAATGGAAAAACTTTATATGTATCCTGGTATAAAGGTTCTTGTCGAGTGGGGTTGGTCTTGTAACACGGCAGGAACCGATTTTCAAAGTCAAAAAATAACAGGTGTTCCTTATACTGATGATGTACTTAAAAATCCAGCGAAGGTATATGCAGCAATACAAGAACAGAAAAAACTCTCTGGTGGTACTTATGACGCAATATTTGGTACAATAGTAAATTTTAGTTGGAACATAAATAAAGATAAGTCATTTGACTGTCAAACAACAGTATCAGATATAGGCGATAGTATTTTTACTGCAAATGTAAATACACCATTTCATGCTAAATTTATGGATGGAATCGAAGATGACGGTCAAGTTGATGGAGGATTTACTTTATCTACTGCTTTAAGTGTTGTACAGAAAAAATTGCAAAGTAAAGGAGATACGAATACTATAGAAGATTTTGAAATTCCGTTTACTAAATCGATCGGGCCTCTGAAAGGTAAATTTTTTAGAATATATAATGGAGATACCTCTAAAGCATCAGAAGACAATAAAAAGCATAGAAATAAAAAATTATATATAAGATTTGGAGATATAGTTGATCGATTATGTAATAAATTATATTGTTTAACTTCGGAACATACCAGAGCTGAAGCGACTAATACTAGTCAAGTAGTTCCGGCTATAGCTATGCTATCAATAGGAGGTACACAAGATCAAATGGATACAGGTTTGAGTGATGCATCACCAGCAACTGCTACTAATCCAGAAGACGAGGATGATAGTAATGCAGGAGATACAATCTTAAAACCTATATCTTGTATAACAAATCACAAAAATTTATTATCATGTGATCCTAATGTTTGTCTGCTTCCTAATCAAATTGGAACTAACAATGAATACGATGTTCTTGGAGCTAAAACTACAAGAGTAAAAAAATATGTACCAACCGGTTTAGCTGGCTCAGGATGTGATTTTAATATACCAAAGGAGTTAGGAACTAGTATAGCAGGTAGAGAGTATACTAGAGCAGGAGAATTCGGTGCAGGATTTCTAGCGAATATATTTGTAGAAATAAATGTTTTACAAGAAGCTGCAGAAAGTGCAAACTCGCTAGGTGATTTCTTAAACGCCTGCACTGCGGCAATTAACAAAGCTTGCGCTGATGTATGGGCTTTTCAATGGAGAATGAGTGACGATCATCCTGGGTATATGACTTGTATCGATAGAAACTTTAGCTGGTCTGGTAAAGTCGAGGCGCTTGAGTTTGGAGTAGATAATTTATCTAGCCTAGTAAAATCACTATCTATGAAATCCTCTATTAGTAGTCAGATGGTTAATCATTTATATATCGCAGCTAACTCTCCATTTACAGGAGCTGAAGTAAAAAAAGGTGAACTATCTAATAAAAATATTATTCCATTAGATGTAGATTTCGAAATCGATGGTATATCCGGTTTACAGTTCGGTACTACATTAGCAATAGATTATTTACCAAAGAGGTATAGAGCTCAAACATATTTATTTGCAAAACAAATACAACACAGCATAACTCCTGGTAACTGGGCAACAACTATTACTGCAGGATTTAGATGGGCTCCCTTAGAGCAGGAGTTAATGAAAATTAAACTCGGACTAATTCCAGGTCTTATACCGGATGTAGGTATAACTCCTGACGACTTATATACCAAGTTAATTGAAGAAGAGAGTGATAAAGGAAAAGGAGAAAAGTTTGAGAAGACCGGAACGGGAAGTACAACTGATGGTAAATATCCCGGTAGTATGTTTGAATCGCTTGAAAGTCAAGGATTAACAATGGGAGGTGACGGACTTGATCCTAATCTAGGAACAGAGGTTGCAACTGATAAAAATAAACAAGAAGCTTTAGAAGATCTTATCGAAAGAATGTCTCGGTTAATGGGTACCATTTATTATACTGGAGGTACTATCGATGAAATTAACGATGCTAACTCAACATTAAACAAAATAATTTATTATTCATTAGCTGATGGAACACCAGATCCTAAATCCGAAAAAGCAGCAGCCGCTAAACCGATAACACAAAAAGTAATAAAAAGTAGATCAACGCAACAATATGATCCAATTAAAATTGGACTCGGAACTAGTAATACCGATATAGATAGTTCAGGTAGGCAAACAAGGGACGCACAAGGGTATCAAGTACCACTAGGTCCAGAAGATATGTTCTAAAGGAGTAATATGTATACACCAAGTTTTATAAAACGAGAAAATCAATATTCCCCTGGAGGTGAATATATGCTGCGAGGGGAAGAGTATGTGGGGTACTATAATGTTACGATTCAGGGCCCATATACAGGTAGAGTATTTGATCCCAAAGAATTTCCTTTATTCCCGTTAAAAACTGTTTTTAATAAAGAATCACAGACATACAGTAATCTAGCTGACGGGCAAGGTTATATAACTGATCTAGAGTTTGATGATCCATTATACAGTATTATTGAACCATCTATCGAAGATATAAAACGAGGGTATTTCTTAAGATATTTCATTCAACAGAGAAACGATAAACGAGCAAGAATTCGTGAACTTGACAAAAAACAGTATGATACAGTTTTTGATGCAACCGCGGGAATTAACCCTAATTTATATAAGTCAGTAATTCTACGATGGAAGATAGCAGGTCCTGAGTTTGATAAAAAAGACGGAGATATAATTGTCAAGCCTGGTGTAAGAGATACTAATCAAAGAACTTTATTAGAAAAAGAGCATTTAATGACCGGTATATTTGCTTTACTACGAAATCGATTAGCTCAATATAGCCCTTATGCAATAGACGGACGAAAATCAAACACCGACTTAAAGTTGTAAATCTGAACTTTTTTTCCTATATTAGACTAAAGAAAGTTCCGAATGATAGTAGAATCTAGAAAGACTATAGCTAAAATTTTTGATTTATCTCAAACACAGACTGAGATTTACGTTATACCTATATTCTCAGATCTGTATAAGCATCCTAGTGAAAATACTCTTTCTTTAGTTTATCTTGCATCGAAAACTAAGGATTATATTATACCTATAAACCATCCCGACTCAGATATACAATTTACAATAGAACAGGTAGAAGGTATACTATCAAAATTTAGTTATATATTTGTATACGATAAAAAAGAGTTTCTACATGCTTTCAAATGGAATAAACCAAAGTCTAGAAAAGTCATAGATCTTAACATGGCTGGATGGTTCGTAAGCAATAAACCGATTGATACATCTGGAATTACTACTACTGCTCATGATTTCATTGAGAGACGGTATTCGAATTTTCCAAGAGTAAACACGGTAATACCTATATATAAACATCTAGAAAAGTGCAGGAGAATTAAGCATCTTACGTATAAACGATATATTACAGGGGATATTCAACAAGCTAATAGTTATAGCAAATATAACGAAGATATGCTTTTTATTTTGTATGGTATTGAACACGCAGGATTATATACTGAAAAAGGTATAGAATATACTCAATATAATCCATATACCTCTACCGGGAGACCATCTAACAGATATGCTGGTATAAATTATGCTGCCCTTAATAAAGAAGACGGATCTCGAGATAGGTTTATAAGTAGATTTGAAAACGGAAAAATAATAGAATTCGACTTTGATGCATATCATATACGTCTCATGGCTGAAGTAGTAGGTTATAAATTTCCTAATACATCAGTTCACGAATATTTAGGAAAGCAGTATTTTAATAAGTCTACGCTTACTGAAGAAGAATATAAAGAATCCAAAGCTCTATCATTCAAAATATTATATGGTGGTATTCCTAAGGAGATGCGTGAGATAGAATTTTTCGGGAAAGTGCATAATTTCACTAGAGATTTATGGAAACAATTTAAGTCGAAAAAGTTCATAACTACATACTTATTACAAAGAAGGTTACATGCGGACAATTTAACGGAGATGAACGCTCCTAAGTTATTTAATTATTATCTGCAAGCACTGGAAACAGAAAGCAACGTTCTAATACTAAAAGAAGTATTCAAAGTATTAAGTAGTTATGAATCAAAGCTTGTATTATATACCTACGATTCATTTACTTTCGACTATAACCCTTCTGACGGTGAAAAGCTATTTACGGATATACAAAAAGCTATGAAATATCCTGTAAAAGGTCAGATAGGAGATACATATAATACTTTGAAACCGTTAGTGTTTGAACACGCTCCTGAATAAT
>Ga0163110_10000707_pt1 | contig 16107 bp, 15 predicted proteins | sample CRUFie1St17metaG_FD_108703 | JGI IMG/M metagenome (GOLD analysis project Ga0163110, IMG submission 108703) | Marine microbial communities from the Costa Rica Dome - CRUD Field 142mm St17 metaG | ecosystem: Environmental > Aquatic > Marine > Oceanic > Photic zone | place: Costa Rica: the Eastern...
CATCGGATTTCGCAAGACCTAATCTATTCCAAGTTGACTTGGCATTCCCAACAGGGATTATACAAGGATCATCAGAATTATCAAAGCTAGGTGCTTTCACAATTCGTGCAGCAAACCTACCAGCATCTCAAATTGGTGTTATCGAAGTACCTTTTAGAGGACGAGTTTTAAAGATTGCTGGAGACAGAACCTTTGAACCATGGACTGTAACTATCATGAACGATAGTAAGTTCGCGCTCAGAAATGCCTTTGAAACTTGGGTTGAGAAAATCCAAGCTGCAAACGAGAACATTACTCAGACTACTGGTCTTGGTGATGAGACTGACGCAACAGGTTACTTCTGTGACATGTTCGTACATCAACTTTCTCGTGACGCGAGTAAAGGAGAAAAGGCAAATATCCTTAGATCCTATAAGTTCACTGACGTATTCCCAAGCAACGTTTCTGCTATTGATCTTGATTTCGGTAGTAATGATGCTGTTGAAGAGTTCACTGTAGAACTTCAAGTACAATACTGGCAGGCAATCCCTGAGGGTGTTGTAGGTTAATATGAAAAAGGGGGTTCTAGAAACCCCCTAAATAATATCATAATATAGGATACACATCGTGTCGCAACTATTCGGTTTTTCAATTGATAGAGCGAAAAAAGGTCCTAAGGGACCTTCTTTTGTGACTAAAGACAACTTGGACGGGGCTTATCCCGTTACAGGTGGTGCTCATTATGGTTATACGGTAGACATTGATGGCGTAGTTCGTAACGAATACGAACTCATCGGTCGTTATAGAGACATGATTCTACAACCAGAGTGTGACTCTGCTGTAGATGACGTAGTTAACGAGACTATTTGTGGTAATTTTGATGATGTACCTGTAGAGTTAGAACTCTCTAATCTAAAAGTTTCAGAAAAAATCAAAAAACTTATGCGTGAGGAGTTTGATCACATCCTCAAGTTACTTGATTTTGAAAACAGATCTTACGAAATCTTCCGTCGCTGGTATGTGGATGGGAGATTGTTTTTTCATAAGGTAATTGATCCTAAGAATCCTAGAGGTGGTCTGACAGAGCTCAGATATATTGACCCTAGAAAGATTCGTAAAATCAAAGAGACAGAAAAGAATCCTGTTAGACAAGCAAAAGACCTCAATGAGGCTCTTACAATGCGTCAAGCAGAGTATTTTCTTTACAATCCAAGAGGACTTAAGAATACCTCAGGTGGCAATCAAGGACTAAAGATTGCTCCTGATTCTATCACATATGTGCATAGCGGTATCATGGATCTTAACAAGAACATGGTATTGTCTCATCTACATAAAGCAATCAAAGCGGTAAATCAACTCCGCATGATTGAAGACTCTCTAGTAATCTATCGTTTATCTCGTGCTCCAGAGCGAAGAATTTTCTACATTGATGTGGGTAATCTGCCTAAGCAGAAAGCCGAGCAATATCTCCGTGAGGTTATGGGTCGCTATCGTAACAAACTGGTTTACGATGCAAGCACAGGCGAGATTAGAGACGATAAGAAATTTATGTCAATGCTTGAGGATTTTTGGTTACCTCGCCGTGAAGGTGGTAGAGGAACGGAAATTACTACTCTCCCTGGTGGTCAAAATTTGGGTGAGTTGGAGGATGTCAAATACTTCCAAAAGAAACTCTACAAAGCACTCAACGTCCCCTCCTCCAGACTAGAGACAGAAACTACATTTAACATCGGTCGCGCAGCAGAGATTACTCGTGACGAAGTTAAATTCCAGAAATTCATCGCACGTCTTCGTAAGAGATTCAGTGAACTATTCATGGATCTTATCAAGACGCAGTTAATCTTAAAAGAAGTCATCTCTATTGATGAATGGGATGAGTATAAGGATCATATCCAGATTAACTACATTGCGGATAGTTATTTCAATGAACTGAAAGAGACAGAAATCCGTAACGAGCGTATGAACCTTGTCGGTACTATGGATCCATTCGTGGGTAAATACTTTAGTATTGACTACATCCGTCGTCAAGTTCTCAAGCATACCGATACGGAAATTGCTGAGATTGACAAACAGATTGAATCTGAAATGGCGGAAGGCAAGATCGTAGATCCTGCCGAAGAAGCAGCTTTAGCCGCCGAAGGCGGTGGTGAGTTGCCGCCTGGTGAAGGCGCTCCCGCTGGTCAGCAACCTCTCTTTTCAGATGATGAATTGAGTTCCGAGGATGCTAAGCGCGGAGAAATCTAAATAGTATTATCTCATTATAAAATTATGGCTTCTGATATCGCTAATGATATTGTAAATAAAGTATTTGCAGATGACAAATCAGGTGCAATTGATGCTATTCAACAAGCATTGAATGCTAAATCCTATGAAGACATCCAAGCAAAGAAACTAGAATTCGCGCAGAATTGGGGTTTTGACCCTGAGAAAACTGCACAGGCAACCGCCGATGAATTGACTGATCAGTTACCTGATAACACTGACATTCCAGATACTGCAGATACTGCAGTTGCGGTTGCTCAGGCAGAACAGGAAGATTCAGAACCAGTTGACGAAGTAACTCCAGAACCTGAGGAAACAACAGATGAAACTAATCAGTGAAGAAATTCTAAACGTTAACTTCCTTGCAGAAGAGACCGAGGATGGGAAAAAATCCCACTTCATTGAGGGTGTTTTCCTGCAGGGAGGAATCAAAAATCGTAACGGGAGATTTTATCCCGTGGAAACTTTGACCCGCGAAGTTGCTAAATATGATGAGAACTTCATTAGTAAAGGTCGCGCTCTTGGCGAACTCGGTCATCCTGATGGTCCTTCCATCAATCTTGACAGGGTAAGTCACAAGATCGTAAACCTTAAACAAGAAGGCAACAACTTTGTTGGCAAAGCGAAGTTGCTTGATACCCCAATGGGTAACATTGCAAAATCGCTTCTTGACGAGGGTGTGAAACTTGGCGTTTCTTCTCGCGGTATGGGATCCATCCGTAAAGAAGAAGACATGGCAATCGTAGAGGATGACTTTATGCTTGCTACTGCAGCCGATATCGTTGCAGATCCTTCTGCTCCTGATGCATTTGTTGATGGAATCATGGAAGGTAAAGAGTGGGTCTGGGATAATGGACTGCTTAAAGAAGCAAAAATTGCGGAAATTAAGCAAGAAATTGACCAATCAACACTCATTAACATCCAAGAACGCAAAATTTCCGCGTTCAAAACCTTTTTACAAAGTTTGTAAAGTATAAATAATCATAGATAAATCAAATGCTGACTACAGGAGATTCAAAAATGTCCGATAACCGCGACGCAGAATTTGAGGCAAGCATGTCAGACGTGGCAGAAGAAGCTGCAACTGGTGTCGCTGCTATCAAAAAGGGCGCTACTGCTGGAGAGAAAATTGACACCTCTGGCGGAAATTTCACCAACATCGGTGGAACAGATAACAAAACTGAGGAGGGAGCTAAGGGTACTAAAAACCTTGGGTCATCCGCAGCTGCACCAGTAGGTGTAGAAGGCGATAAGTCTATCAAGACTAAGCCCTCTGACGCATCCGCTAAAATGGAGGAAGTAGAAGATGGCGAAGAAGAAACAATCGCTGAAACCCAGTACGACTTTAGTGAAGATGTTAACGCTCTTGTCGCTGGTGAAGAACTCTCAGAAGAATTCCGAGAGCGAGCAGTAACAATCTTTGAAGCAGCAGTTACCTCTAAGGTTAACGCTGAAGTTACTGCAGTCCAAGAAGCATTTGAATCTGCACTCACCGAACAGGTTGAGCAGATCAAAACAGAATTGGCCGAAAAAGTAGACGACTATCTGTCTTATGCCGCTAAGCAGTGGATGGAGGAGAATACCCTCGCTGTTGAGCATGGCGTTAAGAATGAAATTGCAGAATCGTTTATGAACGGTCTAAAAAGCCTTTTCGTAGACCACCATGTTGGTGTTCCCGAGGAGAAGTTCAACCTACTTGACGGTATGGTTGAGCAGTTAGATGATATGGAAGGAAAACTCAACGAGCAAATTGAATCTAATGTTGCTTTGAATAAGCGCATTGGAGACTTCGTAAAAATGGAAATCGTGAACGAGTGTGGCGTCGGTCTTACCGAAACACAGAAGGAGAAGCTTGCTTCTCTTGCCGAAGGTGTTGAGTTTGAGAGTGAAGAAGGTTTTCAACAGAAAATCAATACTATTAAGGAATCATACTTTACTAAAAAGGTAGAGTCTGCTCCTAGTGTAGATCCTACAGAGGACGCTGAACCCTTAGTAGAAGAGGCACAGTATACTGGACCTATGGGCGCATATGTTGATGCTCTGAGTCGCTGGTCTCATTCGTAATTATTTGTAAATACTAACCACTTATTAAAAACTTTTAGGAGATAAAATGGCTGATCTTAAGCAACTCCAAGAGAAGTGGGCACCTGTACTTGATCACGAGGCACTTCCAAAGATTGAAGATTCTCACAAACGTGCAGTTGTTGCTCAACTCTTAGAGAACCAAGAATTTGCTGCCGCCGAAGAAAAGCAGATGCTTACTGAGGCACCTACCATGGCCGCTGGCACTGGTGGATTTTCTGGTAGCGCAACCGCAACAGGTCCTGTTGCTGGTTTTGACCCAGTTCTGATTTCATTAATCAGACGTTCAATGCCACAACTTATCGCATACGATATTGCTGGCGTACAACCGATGACTGGTCCTACTGGACTGATCTTCGCAATGAGAACTAACTACGGTACAGGAACTGATCCTAACGCCGCTGGTTACGATGAAGCATTCTTCAACGAGCCTAACGCTGGTTTCTCTGGTGGCGATACTTCTTCCACCTACGATCCTGGCGCATCTAGTTCTGCTAACAACGATGCAGAAGGTACTAACCCTGCACTTCTTAACGACTCTTCACCTGGTACTTACGAGTTAACTGGTGATGCAAAAGGAATGACCACTGCGGCTTCTGAAAGTCTTGGTGAGTCTGGTACTGACTTCCGCGAAATGGGATTCAGCATTGAGAAGGTTACTGTGACTGCTAGATCCAGAGCTCTCAAAGCTGAGTACAGTTTAGAACTTGCTCAAGACCTCAAAGCCATCCACGGCTTAGATGCTGAGCAGGAACTTTCAAACATCCTCTCTACTGAGATCCTTGCTGAAATCAACAGAGAAGTTGTTAGAACTGTATACACCAACGCACGTCCTGGCGCTCAAAACAATACTGCTACTGGTGGTATCTTTGACCTTGACGTTGACTCAAATGGTAGATGGTCTGTTGAGAAATTCAAGGGACTTCTTTTCCAAATTGAGAGAGACGCTAACGCGATCGGTCATGAGACAAGACGCGGGAAGGGCAACATCTTGATCTGCTCTGCAGACGTTGCTTCTGCTCTTGCAATGGCTGGTGTACTTGACTACGCTCCTGCTCTTGCTGGTAACAACGGTCTTATCCCTGATGACACTTCAAGCACCTTAGTTGGTACTTTGAACGGTAGAATCAAGGTTTACGTTGACCCTTACTCTGCTAACGTTAGTGACAAGCACTTCTATGTTGCTGGTTACAAAGGTAGCAGTGCCTATGATGCAGGTCTGTTCTATTGCCCATATGTACCTCTTCAGCAGGTCAGAGCAATCAACCCTAACACCTTCCAGCCAAAAATCGGATTTAAGACTCGTTACGGAATGGTTTCTAACCCATTTGCTAATGGTCTTACTCAAGGTTCTGGCGCACTAACTGCTAACGCAAACCGTTACTACAGAAGAGTTCAGGTTGCTAACCTCATGTAATTCAAGTCTAAGATAGACTTATAAATATAAGAGACCCATAAGGGTCTCTTTTTTTATGCATACGTTATGAATTTTCTTGGATTGAGACTTTGTGATCATGATAGTAATATCACACTAACTCTTGATGATAAAGTACATTACTATAAAGCGGAAAGAGATTGGCAGATCAAGCACTATGGTTATGAAGATCTGACTACATGGATCAAAGCATTTGATAAATGGAATATACCACTATCACGGATTGATGCGATTGGCATCGTGGTAGATTGCTACAGGTATAAGTCTATTACATACGACGAAAATAAAGTATTTGAAGAGATTGAGATCCCTCTGTTTAGATTATTAGGATTCCGTGGAAAAATTTATAGAGTAGATCATCACTATGCACATGCTCTTAGCGTATGGCCGCTAGGAGTCAAACCTGATATTGACTTTATCTTTGATGGATACGGTGATAATAAATTATCACACACTATCATGAAAGGTGATAAGAGAGAAGTTGCTGTTACCTATGACACGCATCCAAGTTTCGGATCTACCATGGGTGATGTTGGTGCTATCTTGAAATTGCCAGGTATGTCAAATGACATGGCGGGTAAGGTTATGGCATTGAAAGCATTTGGTAATTATTCTCCTGAAGAACTTTCAAATCTGAAAGCAAAAAATAAAGCAGAAAATCTTACTATCGCTGACATCCGTGAGATGTGGAATCTATGGAAGTTAGGTAGCTTAGTTAAAGCAGAGAAATCTGAATCTGTAGTTGACCATATTCAATATGCACACAGTGTAACCGAAGACATTTACGAAAAATATTTTGTTACTAACACGAACGAAACTGACGTTATTAGCTACTCAGGAGGAATCGCCCTCAATACTATCATCAATAGCAGAATTAAACGACAGAGACCCAATCTGCATATTCCGCCACACAGCAATGACGAAGGTTTATCTCTGGGGGTCGTTGAAGCATTGCGACGAGAGTACAGACAACCTGAATTTAGTAATGAAGGTTTCCCGTTCTGGCAGAGTGATTACTGTCCTAAGCATCGTCCTACTAAAGAAGTTATCAAGAAGACTGCTGAAGCTCTTGCACAAGGTCAGATTGTAGGTTGGTATCAAGGTAGAGGAGAAGTAGGACCTAGAGCATTAGGTAATAGAAGTATCTTAATGAATCCTACTATCAAAAATGGTAAGGATATTATCAACGCAAAAGTTAAACACAGAGAACCTTTCAGACCTTTTGGCGCATCTGTTCTCGCTGATAAGTGTAGCACATATTTTGATTGGGAGTATGATTCTCCTTACATGTTGTATTGCATGGATGTGAGAGATAAAGAATCATTCACCCCTATTACTCACGCTGACGGTACTTGCAGACCACAGACTGTAACTCCTGATCAGGAAGATTACTATGAATTAATTACAGAGTTTGAAAAGTTAACAGGCATTCCTATGCTGTTGAACACCTCTCTAAATAACGGAGGTAAACCTATTGCAGGTCACCCGAGCGAAGCACTGCAGTTACTAAACGAAACTGAGATGAGTGCGCTCTGTGTAGGAAACACTCTCTACACTAAATAGTTAAAAAGTTAGGTAGATATGGCTGCAACGTGGTACGAGAAGGAACTTAAAAATAAGAACTTCCTGTCTCCTATTGGTTTCAAACTCATCTTGGACAAAGCTCGCAAGGTGGCGTTCTTGTGTCAGCAAGCCAATATCCCAACTATTGATGTTGGTGAGATTCCTATCCCCACTAGAGGATTAGTACAGTATCCTATTGATGGAAACATCAGGTATGGAGAACTATCTCTATCATTTTTGATTGATGAGAATCTAGAAAATTATCTAGAGATTCATAACTGGATGCGTGCATTAGGAACTCCAAATGATTTGGATGAGCGAGAGAAATGGATTCAGGAAAAGAAACTTCCTAATGTCCAGTTTGCAGCACCATACAAAAGTTTGGTCAGTGACATTACATTAGTTGCTCTTAACAATAATATGAATGCTGCATTTGAAGTTTTGTTCAAAGATGCATTCCCTACTAACCTTTCCACTATTGGTTTTGATGTCACTCAAACTGATAATCAATTCTTTACTGCAGAGGTTACATTTAGATATACCCTATATGAAATCCGTGCTATTAACAGTGGTTCACGGAGGGAAGCATGATTCAGTGGAAGTTTGAAAAAACTTGGGGTGGCAATGATAATTGGTACACTAAGTCTAAGAGGTGGGCAAACAAACAAAAGTTTCCAGTCAACCACTTAGCTTTAGGGTTCATTGAATGGTTGCATAAACACTGGATTGATGGTAAAATAGAGATGGAGATGGACTCCGTTGACAAGCAAGTTGAAAACATTCATGCATTATGGGAAGAACATGAGCAACAAACAAGACACAACATCGTGGAGGAAGGAGTATTTGGAGAAGAAGGCTGGTCTATCAGCATTTCAAATCCAATTGTTGAAAGAGGGTCCGAAGGGTCTGAGTCAGGCATGGTTACTGGGAGCGATGCATCAGGACTACAAGAAGATGATGGGGATGAAGGAACCCCCAGTAGGTAAAGCAATATCAACAGATCTAAAAACTTGGCTTGAAGATCAAAGAGAGCAAGGAATCTGATGAACTTAGAAAGTATTCAAGAAATGTGGGTGAAAGATTCTAAGATTGATACGGATCTTTATTGTGAAGAGTCCGTAAAAATTCCTTCCCTACATGCAAAGTATCATAGTCTTCTTAATACATTCTCCACACTGAAGATTGATCGCGAACAAGAATTAAATAAATTGCTTAGAGATAAGTGGATTTATTATAAAGGAAAGGCACCATCCAAACTCTATGCAGAGATGCCTTTTGACTTAAAACTTACTAATAAAGACGAGGTAGAAACTTTCGTAAATGCCGACTCTGATGTCCAAAAAGCAAGAGCACGACTGGCATACATAGAAGTGTGCCTCAATTTTTTGGATTCAGTTATCCGCACTATTAACAACCGTGGATTTCAAATTAAGAATGCAATTGATTGGGAGAAGTTTAAGGCAGGTTTCTAATTTATGTCAAATTTGACAATCAAAAAGAAGAACGAAGTATACTTAAAAATCCAAGCAGAACCACATATTAATTACGAATTAGCGGATTACTTTACCTTTGAAGTACCGCAAGCAAAATTCATGCAAAGGAATAACCGCTATAAAAAGTGGGATGGTAAGATTAGATTATACTCACCTGGTACAGGAGAGATCTATGTAGGACTGATTGACTATCTTACAGACTGGTGTATAGAGAAAGGATATAATTTTAACTACGAAGATTGCGAATACTTCGGACACCCAAAAGAAGAGAATCAAATGATTACACCTCAGGGTGTACATGGATTTGTCAGTGCATTAAATTTACCAGTCAAAGCAAGAGACTATCAGTTACTAGGAATATATGAAGCACTGCGACACAACCGCAGGTTACTTCTTTCTCCTACTGCTAGTGGTAAATCTTTGATGATCTATGCCATCACTAGATTCCATGTGAACGTAGACCGCAGAGTCCTCATCGTAGTCCCTACTACTTCTCTCGTAGAGCAGATGTATAAAGACTTTGAGGAATATGGATGGATGGCGTCCGAATATTGCCACAAGATTTACGCGGGGCAAGAAAAAAACACGGACATGAAGGTAGTAATTACCACTTGGCAATCTGTCTATAAAGAACCTCGTAAGTGGTTTGAAAAGTTTGATGTTGTCATCGGTGACGAGGCACATCTTTTCAAAGCTAAATCTCTTACGTCTCTTATGAGTAAGTTGCATGAGTGTAAGTATAGGGTTGGTTTTACAGGAACTCTAGACGGAACTGAAACCAATCAATTGGTATTGGAAGGTCTGTTCGGTAGATGTTCTCAAGTTACTAAAACAAAAGATCTGATGAAGAGGGGTCAGATCGCTGACCTTAAAGTTAAGGTACTAGTTCTCAAGCATGATTACATTGGTTTTGAATCCTATCAGGATGAAATTGAATATATTGTACAGAACGAAAAAAGAAATTGGTTTATCAAAAACCTAACTAGAGACTTGAAAGGTAACACTCTAGTCTTATTCAACTACGTTGAAAAGCATGGTGAACCTCTTTTTGAATTGCTAAATAGAAGCATAGACCGTCCTGTGTATTTAGTACATGGCGGTGTAGATACCGAAGACCGTGAAGAAATCCGCGCTCTCACTGAAGAATCTAACGAGAGTATAATCGTTGCCTCCTACGGAACCTTCTCAACAGGTATCAATATTAAGAACTTACATAATGTGATTTTTGCATCACCTTCTAAATCACGAGTCCGTAACCTCCAGTCAATTGGTAGGGTTCTCCGTAAAGGGGCTAATAAATCACAGGCAACACTCTACGATATCGCTGACGATATCTCTAGAAACAACTTCAGGAACTATACACTCAATCATCTTTTTGAAAGAGTAAAAGTATACAACGAAGAAAAATTTGACTATGAAATCATAGACGTAAAACTACGGTAACCATGCTTGATTACGTTAAACACGACGAAGAATTTCACTGCTCCATCAAACTGATGAATGGGGAAGAGATCATTGCCCGCGCTATTGTGACTAAAGACGTATCTGAAGAAAAAGATATTGTCTATCTAGAAGATCCTCTTGTAGTACAGTCATTTACAAAAGAAGTAGCAGGCGATAAAGCTATCAAAGGCATGGGGTTTTCTAAGTGGCAAAATTTCTCTGATGAGGATTTTTATATTATTAATGCTGAGTCCATTCTAACAATGGCATCTCTCTCTAAAGAAATGGTTTTTGTATATGAATCTTTTCTTGCACAGTCCCGAGGCGGCACCCCCCGCGTTTCACGAAAGCATGATAAGCACAGAGTAAACCTCACTGAGAACGAGGGATCTCTAGGAAAAATTGATGCTGCTAGAAAGAAACTAGAAGATCTATTTGGTAAGAGCTAGCTTCCTTCTTAACAACTGACATTGTAATTGTACAGGTATTTCATCTCCTTGTCAACCCTTGACAAAGAAATGTTTCCTTGCTAAGATATGAACATATGATTAGTCTTGATGGCAACTTATACCAAACCTAAAATGGCTCCTAAAAAGAAGGAACATTATCTTAATAATAAAGAGTTCTTGGCGGAGCTAGAAAAGTATCGTGCAAAAGTGCAACGTGCTAAGGAAGCAGGGCAACCTAAACCTAGGGTTAATAATTATATTGGAGGGTGTTTCCTGAAGATTGCAACACACCTATCTTACAGACCCAACTTCATCAACTACATGTATAAAGATGACATGGTGTGTGATGGAATTGAAAACTGCATTCAATATATTGATAACTTTGATCCTGCCAAGTCAAAGAATCCATTTGCATATTTTACACAAATAGTTTACTTCGCTTTCCTCAGACGTATTGCAAAAGAGAAACGTCAGATGGAAATCAGAGACAAGATTATTGAAAAGTCAGGCGCTACTGAAGTATTCAGCGTTGACGGAGAAAACAAAGCAGAGTATAATCAAATCAAATCAAGGATAGAAACTAACTCTAGAGGTTATTGATTTGAAGATTCTACTTATAACCGATCAGCATTTCGGTGTTCGCAATGATAATATTGCGTACATCAATATGTACAGAAAATATTATAGCGAGATTGTAATACCTTTTATTAAAGCATCTGGTATTAAAGATATCATTTGTCTTGGAGATACATTTGATAAAAGAAAAAGTATTAACTTCATGTCACTGGATGAATGTAAAGACATGTGGTTTAATCCTTTAGAAGAAATGGATGTCCACATGGACATGCTAATTGGCAACCATGACATCTATTATAAGAATACTCTTAGAGTCAATGCTCCTTCAGAATTACTAGGAGAATATAAGAACCTTACTATTCATGACACTCCATCTACTATTAATCGCGATGGTTTAGATATCTTGTTGCTTCCATGGATTTGCGATGAGAATAAAGAGGAGTCCTATCAAGAGATTGCAGAATCATCTGCTAAAGTTTGTATGGGTCATTTTGAACTCAATGGATTTGAAGCACATCCTGGTCACATGATGACTGGAGGAATGGATCCTTCTATATTCAGTAAGTTTGAGAGAGTGTTTACAGGACACTATCATCAGAAATCTACCAAGAAACCTATTACATATCTCGGTAACCCTTGTCAATTATACTGGAATGACTACGGACAGAAGAGAGGATTTCATGTCTTTGATACAGAGACATTGAAAACAACTTTCTATCGTAATCCGTTTGACATGTTCCATAAAATCTATTATAATGAGAAGGTGTCAACTGACTTTGATTCTCTCAAGGGAACCTATGTAAAGGTAATTGTAGAGGACAAAGGTGATCATGTAAAATTTGATCACTTCATTCGTGAACTACAACATGCAGAGGTTGCAGATCTAAAAATTGTTGAAGACCTTGGTGTAGAATTAGAAAGTGGTGTAGAGGTTGTAGAGACTGAAGATACTCTTTCGCTATTGGAATCATATATAGATGACACAGAAATAAAAGCAAACAAAGAAAACATCAAATCAATTTTGAAATCATTGTACACTGAAGCATGTTCATTCTAGTAAACGGTAAAACTCTTGGTGTTTATGCAGTCAAGACAGAAAAGAAGCAAAAAGTAGTACAGATTTTTGAACAGAAAGATGATGCAGAACGGTATCTAGTGCAACTAGAAGCAACCGATCTAGAGGAAGATGAACCTCTAGAAATTCATGAAATTGATTTAGACATGGTAATTGCAAATTGTGTCCAGTATGGATATAATTATGGCATTATTGAACCAGACGATCTTGTTATTCCTCCAGTATGATCACTTTTGAAAAACTTCGTTGGAAAAATTTCCTAAGCACAGGAGATCAATTCACCGAACTTAATTTGACAGCAGAACCGTCAACTTTAATTATTGGATCTAATGGTGCAGGGAAGTCCACTCTATTGGATGCCCTGTGTTTTGCACTGTTTAATAAACCTTTTCGTAAAATTAGTAAGAGTCAGTTAGTCAATAGTATTAATGAGAAAGGAACTGTTGTAGAAGTAGAATTTAATACTAATGGTAGAGACTATCTAGTACGTCGTACAATCAAACCAGGCAAATTTGAAATCTATGAGAATGATAAACTCCTAGATCAGGAAGCAGCACAGAAAGATACTCAAAAATATCTAGAACAAAGTATTCTTAAACTAAATTATAAGTCATTTACACAGGTCGTTATACTGGGGAGTAGTACATTTGTTCCCTTCATGCAATTATCTGCCCCACATAGACGTGAAGTGATTGAAGATCTACTTGATATTCAGATCTTCTCTATCATGAATAGTCTATTGAAAGATCGTATTCGCGACAACGTTGATCGTGGTAGAGATTGTGATCATCTTCGTACTATTTCAGAAGACAGAGTATTTTCTCAGGAAAAAAGTATTGAGAAACTTGAAGAAGTTAACGAAGAACGTGTTCAAGAGAAAAAATTAAGCATTGATTCTAAGTTAAAGCTCATCAAAACCCTAGAGCAGGACAAGAAACCTCTCAAAAAGGAAATTGAAAGTAAAGAACGTGAACTTGAATCGTTTCAAGCAGTTAATAAAAATTTAGAAAAGTTAAAGAACCTGCAGGTCAAGATCAATAACAAGAAAGAACGTGTTCTGAAAGAGTTAAAGTTCTTTAATAAGAATGATACATGTCCTACATGCACACAAACAATTGATATTGAATTTAAGAAGAGCAAATGTGATGAACTTACTACCGAAAGTGAAAAATTTGCTAGAGGTTTAGAGAATCTTACAGGTGAAATTGAAACTGCTGCTAGTACGGTTGCTAAATTGCAAGAAATAAACTCACTTGTGGTAAGTATGAAGAATGATCTGCTGAATATTGACCGTGATATCAATCGTTATGAGAAAGAAAACATTGCTTTGGAACGTCAAATTGACAAGTTGCAGAAAGATCGTCCAAATATTCAACACGAATTTGAAATTTTAGAAAATCTTAAGAAAGAGTTGAAAGATATTGAAGAGAGTTGTGCGGATATCAACAAAGAGTCTCAAGAATTTCAAACAGTATCTTATTTACTAAGAGATTCAGGGATCAAACGAGTTGTGATCAATAAGTATGTACCTATATTCAATACTTTGATCAATAAATATCTTCAAAGTATGGAGTTCTACGTCAATTTTACTTTAGATAATGAATTCAATGAAGTAATTAAGTCTCGTTTCCGCGATAAATTTAACTATGCATCTTTTTCTGAAGGTGAAAAACAAAAGATTGACCTAGCATTACTATTCACTTGGAGAGAAGTGGCAAGAATGAAGAACTCTGCCTCTACCAACCTATTAATTTTGGATGAGGTGTTTGATAGTTCACTTGATGATTCTTCTACTGGAGAATTGTTGAAAATTTTGAGAGGACTTGAAACTACAAACCTATTTGTAATCTCTCACAAAGGAGAAATCCTTGTTGACAAATTTATGAGAACTATTAAATTTGAAAAGACAAACGATTTTTCTAAAATGACCTATGATTCATAACGTAGTTGCATTTGTAGGATCGCACCCTCTGATCCTAGGATTCATGTCAGCATCAATGTTGGCACCCATAGCATTTTTCTGTAACGATGCTCTAAAACACCCTCACCGTTACAACCACAAATGAAACTGTCACACTGGGTTGCTAAATTTGTGCAGCTCTGCTATAATAGGTATATACACAGAGGGAGTCTATGACAGTCAACACCGAAGTCAAGGGTCAACTAGCAAGATTGCTTGCTACAGAGAACCTTCAGGTAGAACATCGTAAGATTACTACAGCATACTTTGATGTTGAGAACCGTGTGCTTGCTCTCCCTATCTGGAAGGATGTCAGCAATGACGTATATGACCTTCTAGTGGGTCATGAGGTGGGTCATGCTCTATATACCCCTCTAACAGACTTCAGTGGTGCTCCAAAGGATTTTATCAACGTCCTAGAGGATGCTCGTATTGAGAAACTTATGAAGAAGACCTATCCTGGTCTTAAAAAGTCCTTCTACAAGGGATACAGCGAACTATACGACCGCGATTTCTTTGGGACTAAGGGTAACAAGATCTCTAAAATGGCATTCATTGATAGAATCAACCTTTACTTCAAGATTGGTTCCTATGAGCACATCAATTTTACTGATGAAGAACTAGTATATGTAAAACGTGCTGCTAATACAGAAACATTTGAAGAAGTTGTAGAACTTGCTAAAGAACTAGTAGGATATCTAGAGAAAAAAGAAGAAGAGAAGGAAGATCTTCCTCCATTCTCTATGCCACAACCTACAGCAGGTAACGATGATGGCAACGAAGATGTTGAATACAGTCCTCAGTCAAGTCAAGAGACTGTAACTCCAGAAAAAGAAGAGAAAGGAAATCCAATCACAGGAGATAAGGAGAAAGAAGAGGAGAAAAGCGATACTGAAAATCCAGAGCAAGGTGACAGCAATATTGGTGGTGCTGATCCTGCACATCTTGACGTACCTAGTTACGAAGTTGATGAGATGATCTCTGAAACTGATCTAGCATCTATTGAAAACCAACAGAAGTTGGTTGATGACAGTGCTAAAGAGTGGGTTTATCTCAACACTCCTAAAGTTTACATTGATAAGATCATCACTCCATACAAAGAAGTGTTGAAGGATCTTAACGAAGCACAAGAGTATGCTAAAAGTCAAGGTTCTGATAACAGTGAGTATATGCAAACTCACTATGATAGACAGAGAAAATATAACGAAAAGAAGTATGCAGAGTTTCAGAAGTCAAGCAACAAAACTGTTAACTATCTTGTAAAACAGTTTGAAATGAAGAAGTCTGCATCTCAGTATGCTCGTGCATCAGTATCTCGTACAGGTGTTCTTAATACAAACTCTCTGTACAAGTACAAGTTGACTGACGATATATTCAAGAAGAATACCATCGTTCCTGATGGTAAGAATCATGGTCTCATCATGTATGTTGACTGGTCTGGTTCTATGAATGACAGAACTCCTTCAGGATCTGTTCTTACTGATACTATCAAGCAAACTTACAATCTTGTTTGGTTCTGTAAGAAGGTAAACATTCCTTTCAGAGTCTATGCATTCAGCAATGGATTCAGAAATGGTGATGTCATGGGATGCAAGTCATTCAAACCTGAGCATAATGGTCTTTCTTTGAACCCATCTTTTGAATTGTTTGAATTGTTCTCTTCTCAAATGAAGAAGAAAGAACTAGAACAGCAGATGGCACATGTTTGGGCATTAGTGTGGAATATGCATTCACACTATGGATACCACACACCTGCTAAGTATGGTCTTGGCGGTACTCCTCTAGGTGAA
>Ga0163110_10000710_pt1 | contig 16092 bp, 10 predicted proteins | sample CRUFie1St17metaG_FD_108703 | JGI IMG/M metagenome (GOLD analysis project Ga0163110, IMG submission 108703) | Marine microbial communities from the Costa Rica Dome - CRUD Field 142mm St17 metaG | ecosystem: Environmental > Aquatic > Marine > Oceanic > Photic zone | place: Costa Rica: the Eastern...
GAACTTGCCCACATTCACAAGCAACGCATCACTACAGGTCTTTTCAACACCAGAGCACAACTGGTAATTATGCTTCGGACTTCCATATTTACTCTATTGTTTGGGATGAAGATTTTATTGCTTGGTATGTAGATAATACTAAGGTTTATCAGGTGTCACCTACCAACTTTCCAACAATTCCAGGTCAACATAGCTGGCCGTTTAATTCTAATGACTGGTATTTAATATTAAACCTTGCAATAACCCAAAGTGGTCCAAATTCATTAACTGTCTTTCCATCCCAAATTGAGGTTGACTATGTAAAGGTTTATGAAAACACTGGTGTACTTGGCTGTAAAGACCCTCAGGCGTTAAACTATAACTCAAGCGCTACTATTGACAATGGAAGCTGTGAATATCAAGTAACCTTTAAGGTAGATATGAATAATGTTTCCTCTTCTTTTTCAGTTCCTGAAGTAAATGGAACGTTTAACAACTGGTGTGGTAATTGTTGGCCAATGCAAGATCCCGATGGTGATGGGATTTGGGAAAAACAAGTTGTCATGCTTGAAGGGTATTATGAGCTAAAATATAGTGCTGATAATTGGGCTATCTCTGAATCTCTTGATCCAGGCTGGGGGTGTACAAACGGAAATTCTCAATATACTAACAGGATTTTGGTGGTTGATGAAAATAGAGTCATATGTCCTCAGTGGGGAATGTGCACGCCAACATGCAACTCCATAATTATTTCAGAGATAAATGAAAGCTCCGAGCCTGAAAAAACATTATTTCCAAATCCGAGCAATGGAATTGTGAATTTTAAAAACAATGAGTATTCAAAACTAGAAGTTATTGATGTTTTAGGCAAGTCTGTTTATTTAAATAGCCTAATTAAAAACACTAAATACATTAATCTTAGTCACTTACCAAGTGGTTTTTACAACTGCATTTTTAGCTCTGATAAAAAACAAGATGTTCAAAAAATACAACTTATAAAATAACCTTTATGTACAAATCATATTTATGGATACTGTTAATTGCTGTGTTTTCTTCATGTACGAATAAACAAGCAGCGCCCCCCTCCTTTTATATCGATAAGCAAGAAGAAAAAAAGATAGATGTCTTATTAAGCAAAATGTCCATTGAAGAAAAAGTAGGTCAAACATGCCAAATTACTTTAGATGCAATTCTTCAAAAAGACGAGTCAAATAAGCTTGTTGAGCCCCACCAAATAGATTTAAAAAAACTTGATGAGGCGATAAATAAGTTTAAAGTTGGGTCTGTGCTAAATGTTTCCAACCACACATTTACTTTAAACAAATGGAATGGAATTGTTAAAACAATTCAGGATGTTGCAACAAAATCAAACTCAGCAATTCCTATTATTTACGGTGTTGACGCAATACATGGGGCGACATATATTCAAAAAAGCACGCTGTTTCCACAAGAAATTGGACTCGCTGCCAGTTGGGATACATCGCTTGCTAAAAAAATGGGAGAAATTACAGCCTATGAAACTAGAGCATCCGGGGTGCCCTGGAACTTTTCGCCTGTACTTGATCTTGGTAGAAACCCTATTTGGTCTAGATTTTTTGAAACTTTAGGGGAAGACACATATCTTGCAAAAACAATGGGCTCAAAAATTGTTGAGGGCTATCAAGGATCGGGTAGTATTAATGAAAATCATGTTGCTGCTTGCCTAAAACACTACGTTGGATATAGCGTGCCAAGAACAGGAAGAGACAGAACTCCCGCGCTTATACCAGAAAGAACAATGTTAGAGTATCACCTACCCCCATTTTATGAGTCAATAAAAAGCGGAGCTCTCACTGTAATGATAAATAGTGGTGAGGTGAATGGGATTCCTGGCCATGCAAACAAACACTTATTAACTGATGTGCTAAAAGAAGACTGGGGTTTTGCTGGTTTTGCCGTTTCTGACTGGGAAGATTTTATTAACCTGTACAAGGTTGCTCAAACAGACTCTACTATAAAAGATGCAATTTCAACAGCAATAAATGCCGGCGTGGATATGAGTATGGTCCCAAATAACCCACAATACAAAACATATTGTAAAAGCCTAATAGAATTAGTTAAGGAGGGGCGAGTAAGCAAAAAAAGACTAGATGATGCAGTAAGAAGAATATTGAGAGTTAAGCTCCGACTAAATTTATTTGAAACTCCGTATACCAATATGGAAAACTACCCAAGCTTTGCTTCTGAAAACTACAAAAAAAGCGCTTACATGGCGGCCGCAGAGTCCATAACTCTGCTAAAAAACAAAGGTGCTTTGTTGCCCGCTAACACCTCATCTAAAGTGATGGTAATTGGACCAACGGCTAATAGCTTAAATTGTTTAAATGGAGCGTGGACACACACTTGGCAAGGAATAGACCCTCAATACAATAACACTGAAAATCCAACTATTTATGAAGCAATAAAAAAAGGCACAAAATCATCTGATCTTTACCAAGGCTCTATAATGAAAATGGTTGAAGGGGATGAGGCAGACTTTCCTTCATATGATTTGACTGTTGCTGTAAAGAATGCAAAAAATTATGATTTTGCCGTTGTTTGTCTTGGAGAGCTTCCCTCAACGGAAAGGCCGGGAGACATTTACACTCTTGACATGGCCAAAGAACAAAGAGAAATTGTAAAAGAGCTTTCAAAAACAGGTGTTAAAATTGTTCTTGTCCTGATAGAGGGGAGGCCAAAAATAATCTCTGACATTGAGCCTTTAGCAGATGCTGTAATTCAATGTTATTTGCCTGGCGATCAAGGTGGGCAGGTATTATCTGATATAATTTTTGGAAAAATAAACCCTAGCGGAAAGCTACCATATACCTACCCAAGACATAATGGTGTTATAATGCACTATGATCATAAACAATCAGAGCTAATAAATGCCAACACATGGAAAAATGACTTTTTCAACCCACAATATGAATTTGGTTTTGGTCTAAGCTACACGAATTATGAGTACTCAAATCTAAAGATTTCAAAAAATGTCTTTTCCCCCTTAGACAAGACAATTACTGTAAGTGTTGATGTAAAAAACACTGGCGGTAAAGCTGGAAAAGAAGTTGTTCAGCTATACTCAAGAGATCATTTTGCGTCAATTTCACCCCCGCTAAAAAAGCTTGTTCGATATGCCAAAATTAATCTTGACCCTAATGAAATAAAAACAGTTTCATTTACATTAGACATTAAAGAGCTTGGGTTTTACAATGCAGATAATGTTTGGGTTAACGAGCCAGGAAAACACTCGTTTTTTATCAACAATTTAGAAGATTCCTTTGTGATAACTAATTAGTGGTGAAGTGGAGAAAAAAAATATCTTTCTTGTTGTTTGCAACATTTATGATGGTTAATTTTATTTGTGAAGCACAAAACACAGACAGTACATTTAACAAAAAAATGGCCTTTAAAAGCGCTACCCTCTCAATAAAAGACCCGGTATCAAACATAAAATTTGGTGGTTACTTTAGGTTTTTCGGATACATAAGAGATTTGCCCACAATGTATCCTCTTGATATTCCAAGCTATTACTACGGTGTTTATCCTCAACAAACAACCATCTCGGTTGGGACGGGCTATAGAGAGCCGATGATGTTGTTGTCTATTGGTGGTACTGCAAAAAAAAACATCACATTTGGAACAGACCTAATGCTTAATAGCGCGTATGACGGCAATTTTGAAAATAGCAGCATTTCCCTGAACCTTGGAACTAATTTTTACTCAACACTTGTTTCTGACTTTGGAAAGTTCAAAGTTCATGCTGGTGGAATTTCTTGGTACCGACAAAGCAAACTTACTGTTTGGGCCGAAGAAGGCTATTTGCGCTATAGTTTGTTTGAAAGAGCTCCATACGACCCCTTAAACAAAAACGCTGTGGATCGATATAAAAAATATTATGAACAAGGGGCAATTGATCAAGATTTGCGCTTTGGAAATGTTGCTTTTCAAGGAATAACTTTTAGCGGAAATAGTTTCCCTTGGTGGTTTACTGATGGGGTTGCGTTTCAAGGCATTTTAGGAAAAACACAAAACAATATTGCAAATATTGTTTCACCGGGCAAAGATGATTATTGTTTTGGGCTTCGTCTAAATAAAACAAATCAAAAAAAAGATAGCTATGCCCTTAACTATTTTAGCTCAAAGACAGCAACTGATTCAACCTCTTATATTAAACGAGAGTATGACATCTCAACATTTGAGTTTAATTTAAACATAAAAAAGCTCAACTTGTTTGGTGAAATTGGTTTTGGCTCATATCAGTCTTCTACTTTCGAACGCACCTATGGTGAAGCAATCGTTGTTAATCTCTCTACACCCAAAGAGTATACCTTGCTTCCAATACAAATTCAGTATGCAAGAATTGCCCCAGAGGCCGTAAATGTAAATTCTTCATTTACCAACACCTCTGTGTCTGAACTTGTTCAAACCACCGTTATTGAAGAAGGTGGTGAGCCAACTATTATGACTGGCTTTGGTGGGCCTGTCTCAAGCTTAGGTTATTTAGCAAACAACCGTGAAGGGTTGAGCTTTAACACAGAGCTTGAAATAAATGACTTTACCGTTTCTGGTGGGTTTGGGTTTTATTCTGAATTAAGCCGAATCAATTCTGTTTTATCATATAATCATATTTCAACTGGTCTTTTCTTGTCAAGAATATCATACTTCAGCACAGGCTATGGTCCGTACGGACATCTTAACTCATACTATCGTGGGGTTTATGAAAATGTTCCAATAACTGACAGCACCCTTATTGATTCAATTGGAGCGCCACTTTTTGACAAATTTTTTTGCTCCTCTGACCTCCATTTAAAATATAAAACAAAGTTGTTTGGCAAAGATTTATATCTTTTTTCTTTATCAAATTACAATACTGCTCAAGATTTTTTAAGCATCCTTCCAACTATATCAAAAGATGCTTTCATAAAACAACTGAATCATCAGTTTGATGTTTGTTATGCTCTTGCGCCCAAGGTTTCAATTGTTTTAAAACATGCATATGAAAGGGTTGTTGCTAGTGACAAAACAGAGCTTGATAGATATGACCCTTTTCCAGCACCAAATATTCCGGGTAGAGAAGATTTAGGTGTTGTCGGCTATGAGCCAACATTTAAGGCTAGAAATCAATACGGCCAAATTTTGGGCTTAGGGCTTGATATAATGATAGGTGAAGGGGCTTTTTTGTTTTTAAGGCACAGCCAGTTTAGTTTTAAAGACAAAAACTTTATTGAAACCAACATTAAAGGAAGTGAGACAACAATAGAACTAAAAATTAACTTCTAATGAAAAAATTTACAATAAAAACTATTTTATTTTGTACGCTTCTTCCAACAGTTAGCTTTGCTCAGATGTTCCAAAAGGTTTGGTATGACGGAAATTCTAGGGCTATGTTTTATAGAGATGCTCTAACAGGTGACTTAAAAGATAGCGACACAACTTCAACAAGAAGTGAGGGCGAGGGATATACTGCAATAGATTTGGGAATGCATTTTACCCCAAATGAAGAAATCGAAATTTTTTCTGAAATAAGAGTAAAAAACGATTTTGGCTACATGTGGGGGGCTGGAGCATATGTTGATTTAAGAAGGCTCTCTATTAAAGGGGTCCTAAATAACCGAGTAAGCTTCAATATTGGAGACATGTACTTAAAACAAACTGATTTTACACTTAACAATTTTAACCAAGAATTATCAAAGTATGAGCCAAATGTATTTCAGGCCTATAAAGATTTAATCGATTACGAAAACTTTTATATGAACAATTACTGGAGAATGCAGGGGTTGCAGTCTAATTTTTCATATACTTTTTATAATTCTATTGAGTCTGTTGAGGCAGACCTTTTTGCGAGTAGAGTAAGGGGTGTTCAGTGGCTAGGAGAGCCTGAACTGCTTATGCTTGGCGGTACATCTATAATTAAACTTGAAAACAATATCTCCATTGGCGTTAATTATGTAAACTCGTTTGAGGTGCAAAGCTCAAGCCTAGACACAGCAACATATTATAACCCTGTAACCAACCTTCAGCTTAAATACAAAAAAAGGGCTGGCGGTCTAAAATATTTTTTAAGTATTGATTTTGGTGGTTCAAGCAGAGGATGGAATAAAAACAATGGGGGGGCTGATTTCGAAACAAGCGGAGGTTTTTTACGAGGGAAGACTAAGGTTGTAGCCAAAAACTTTAATTCTACGTTAGGTTTTAAATATATATCTCCTGAATTTAGGAGTGCTGGCGCTCAAACAAGAAGGGTAAATTTTATGTCAGTCCCATCTTCTTATGCTTACTATACAAACAACACTATTTTGAGGCCTGTTAGCATGATGGACATAATAACAGACCCCAACATTTATAATCACCGGCTGTCCACCTCTCTAATGCAATACAACATTCTTTATAGTGCCGTATTGCCCTATGGTGAAGCAACTCCAAACAGAGTTGGAGGCGACATGGTTTTTAATTATAAAAACAACAACAGTTCTCTCTTAGCTTCTGCAGACATTGCATACTTTCAAGAAGTTATCGGTCAAGGAACTACACAAAGGCGGTCTTTAGTTTCTTCAGGCCTTTCTTTAAAAGCTAATATTGACAAGCTAATCGGCTTTGATAACAAAACTCAGCTTGAGCTGTCTATAATAAGTGAAGGGGTTACCCGTGGGGGTGATGAAATTGAATCAATTTCATTTAATTCTTCTTTAGTAAGCGCAGGTTTAAGCTATGAGCTTTTTGAAAATCTAAAAATAATTGGGGGAACAAAGTCATTTACTGGGTCAGGAAACGAAGTAGGTGTTCAAAGAGATGAATACGACCAAATAATAGGCTTTGAACTGTTAGATTTTAATTCAAAAGAAAACATTATGTTGATTGGTCTTCAGTACAACTTTACAAAAGACATATACTTCAGCTTGCAAACAAACAAGATAGACTTTGATGACAAAACAAGTGAAACAGAAAAGCTCTCGCTGAATAGAATTTATTTTATGTTTAATATGAATTTATAAAAAATGAAAAAAATTACTTACTTATTAATTTTAACCACTATGTGTTTCTTTTCGTGTGAAAAAGAGGAAATTGAAGGGCCTAGTCTTAATGATCTTTTTGGACAGCTTAGCATCATAGAAGATTTTCGTGTTGTTGGAGATTCTGCTAGTTTTACTAATGGGTCTGTTTATTTTACTGCGGAGTTTTCAAAAATTGTGGACTGGAAAATCACTATTACAGGTCTCTCCTCTGGTGGAAAAAAGATAATTGCTGGAAAATCCAACAAAATCAATGCGGCTAATAGCATGTGGGATGGGGAGGTTTCTTATTTGCCTTTCTTTGTAAATGAATCTTGTGCCGTGAGACTTACTTTTGATGCGCATCCAGATACCATTAATGATTTTTTAATTATTACTGAGGCTAAAACATATGGAAACGGAAGCGAGGTAATTATTGCAGATTTTGAAGCTGGCTGGAACCCAAATTTTGGTGAATTTTTTAATTCTGGTATGGTCAGAAAAATAGAAAGCCCTGGAGCTGGTCAAGGAACAAGGTACATGGTTCAAGAATCAGCACCAAATGGCTGCCCATGGGATTGGTTAATTGGGTATGTAGATTATTATTTTGATTATTGGTTACAGCCCACAACTTTAAATGCAGACCCAGATAACGTCTATTTTAATATAATGATTCATGGCGACAGTACATTATCCCCCGACAATGTTCCAAATTCATTGTTTAAAATAGAGTTTTATGAAGATGAAAATCAAGATGGTTTTTGGAGCCAAAATAATGAGGACATGCTTTTTCATGAGTTTTTAGTTGATTGGAATGGTTGGAAAATGATTTCTATTAAATACAGTGATTTGGAAATTTCCGGAGCAGCTCTTAATGGGGGAAGTGGCAATAAAATTCGTGAGCCAAACAAGCTCACAAAAGTACGAACTCTGTTGTTGGCTGACCCCTATGATCAGGCTGACCTGAACAGTTGTTCGGGTTTTGCAAAAGCCGATGTAGATTATATTGTTTGGAGTGAAGGAAGCCCAATTTTAGACCAATAAATATGTTTAGACTGTTTATTTTTCTTTTTTTGATAATTAGCTCATGCAAGAACCTTGATTTGTTGACGCTATACGATGTGGAAATTAAAAACACTGAAGGAATAAATGGCTTTACCTCAACAGAAATTTTCACAACGGGTGGTAGCGATGAGGTCTGGGGAATGAGTGGAAAAGATGAGTTTTGTAACCCCTTTCGTTTTTCCTCTTTTGATGCCAGCGTAAATTATTCTAAAATAAATGAGGCTGCATCGGCACAAGTAAAAACCAGTAATTCTGTTAGTGTTGATAGAAAGTATAATCTTCCTACTGTAAAAATAAAGGACAGAAAACGAGCTCCTAAAAATTCCATACACCTGAAAACCGAAAAAAACCCAGCTTGTGAATGGATAGGAATGGGTATTGGTTGGGATGGTTGGCAGGGTAAAGATATGAGTCGCATCATGCAAAGTGCTGCTATTGAGTTTGTTGCTAGAGTAGACAAAGGTTATATAACAAGCCTTCCTATTGTTTTTATTTTGGAGGACTATTCAGAAAATCAATGCTATGCTACCGCAAACTATCTTGGAATTGAAGGGGGAAAAATAGACGAGTCCTGGACAAAAGTTATTGTCCCCTTGCAAAGCTTTTCATACATAAAAAACAAACTTGACCTAACAAACATAAAACAACTTTTATTACAGTGTTATGATGCTACAGATGTTTATTTAGATAATATAAAAATTGTAAGCTATACTCATCCATACAAGAAATTAAATGATAATTTAACCGTTTATGATTCAATAAGCCCTATAACTATTTTTGATGAACAGTTAACCGGGGTTTGGGGGGTTGATATAGATAATTGTAGCAATTTCACCACAAAAAATAAAATGGCTAATCGATACATAAGCATAAAAACCGATTCAAGTGTTTGTGATTGGCTTGATTTTGGAATTAGCTGGAACAATTGGCTTTACACCGATATCAGCAATAATGTAAAAGATTTAATTTTAAGCTTTGATTTAAAAACAAAAAAAGCTGAAGACTTTGTAATATCATTTGAAGATTATTCTGGCAAAAAGCTTTCGTATGTAATAAAAAAGACAGATATCAAAAACAACAAAGAATGGCGGAAAATAAAACTTCCATTACATAAGTTTCCAATACGAAAGTCAAAGGTTGATTTAACTAAAATCAAACAAATTCATTTTGCTTTTAGGTTCAATAGCGAAATCGATTTAGACAATATAATATTAACTAAAAAATAAAATTATGAAAAACACTTTTACTGTCCTTTTTATGATAATATCTCCCCTTTATTTGTCATCACAAGTTTTGTGGGATGACTTTGAGCAAAACAGGATTGGTTACTATGAATTTGTCCATGGAGGTATGACCACAAGATATGCAAACCCTGACCCTTCAAGCTCTGTAAATAGTTCTGCTACATGCGCTCAATATGTTAGAAATCCCGGGGAGCTCTATGATGTATTGGTTATCGTTGGAAATGGCGCTTTAGATGATGTTTCTGCATATGTTGACGGATCAAAAACCATGAGTGTTGATGTTTTCAGTCCTGCCGCTGGAATTCCTGTACAGATTACTTTAGAAGATTCTTCTTTAGCTGGCCCAACAAACTATCCAGTTGGAAGGCATAGTATTTATTTGGGAACAACTACTGTTGCCAATCAGTGGGAAACTATTAGTCTTGCTTTTGATTCAAGGCCAGATGCAAGCATCCCAGATGCTGGCTTAACCTCTGTTATTTTGCTGTTTAATGCAGGGACCAACACAGACGATATATATTATTTTGACAACTTATATGGCCCTGAACTAAACAACCAATGCGATGGGGTTACCATAAACCCAAACCAAAACTTAGCAAACTGGGATTGTAGCTGGAATTTAGGAATGTGTCCTTCTGCCTCAGCATGTGTGGCATATGACTACATGAGCGGGTGGTTAAATCAAGTTTATAACCCCGAAACTAATACGATTAATTCAAGCAAATATTGTGGAGAATACACCAGAAACCCTGATGCAAACGGAGAGGATGTGTTTATTGCATATCCTCTTAATGGAAGTTTTGACATTGGATCAACACCTTATTTTAATATGAAGGTTTATGGCCCGCCAACTTCACTATATGTTTCTTTTCAAAATAACGGAACAGAAGTTGTTGGTTTTAATCAGGGTATTTGGCAAAATAATACCTGGCAGCAAATAAACTTTGATCTAACACCCTTTCAAAGCGGTGGAATGAGCTTAGATAGAGTCGTTTTCTTTTTTGACCAGGGGTTTGTTAATTGGGATACATACTATATTGATGATATCGGTCTTTCTGCTGCCCCTGTTTCAGTAAGCGAAATCAGTAAAGAGCCTTTTAATTTTTGGATATATTCAAACCCTTTAAATAATGAGTCTGTTATTAAATTTAATCTAGAAGAAAATTCAAGTGTAAAGCTTGAGGCTCTTGATTTACAAGGTAAAAGTGTTTCTACTTTTATCGATAATGATTTAAGCCCAGGTGATTACTCTATAAAAATAGGTTCTGAGTTAGCAAATGGCATTTATCTTATAAAGGCCTTCGTTAATGGTTCGATAATAACAAAAAAAGCTAGTATACATAAATAGCCTTATAAAATGATTAGAGTCTCTTTTGTTTGTGTTTTTTGTTTTATATGCTGTTTTTGTTTTGCTCAAAGTGGACACAACAAAACTGAAATCATTAATACTGATGAGGGGTATAAGCTTTTAAGGAATGGTGAACATTATTATGTCAATGGCGCAGGTGGCGATTCTTATTTAAAGGAATTAGCTGATATAGGTGGTAACTCTATAAGAACCTGGTCTACAGGAAATGGTTTGGCGGTTTTAGATAGTGCTCACAAATATGGTTTAACCGTATGTATGGGTCTGTGGGTTAATCACGAAAGACATGGCTTTGACTATAATGATGAATATTCTATTAAAGCGCAACTAAAAGGCTTTGAAGATGCTATAATTAAAATGCGTGATCATCCTGCTCTTTTGATGTGGGCGATAGGAAATGAAGTAGACCTTTTTTACACAAACTTCAAGGTTTGGAATGCTGTTGAAGATATAGCCGCTATGATTAAACGGCTTGACCCTAATCATCCAACTATGACTGTGACAGCAGGAATTGATGTTGCAGAAGTGGCAATGATAAAAGAATTTTGTCCAAGTATTGATATACTTGGAATTAATACGTATGGAGGGATTAGCTCTCTTGCAAGTCAAGTAAGAAAATATGGTTGGAAAAAACCGTATATGGTTACTGAGTGGGGGCCTTATGGTCACTGGGAGTCTCCAACGGTTAGCTGGGGGGAATCTATTGAAGCAAACAGCTCCCAAAAGGCTAAGATGAGAAAAGACAGTTATATTCATATTTTAGAAGACAAAAAGCTTTGTATTGGTAGTTATTCTTTTTTATGGGGATATAAACAAGAAGTAACACCTACTTGGTATGGTATCTTCACAAAAGATGGAAGGGGAACTGAAAGTGTCGATATTTTAAACTCATATTGGGCAAAAAACCCTAATAAAAATAAGGCACCTTTATTAAATTCTTTTCTTTTAAATGGGAAAACAAAATATGAAAGCATTAAGGTTGGAAAAAGAAAAGAATGTTTGTTTACTCTAGATGTTTCTGATTTTGAAAACGATTCTTTAACTTTTATTTATGAGTTAATGCAAGAAAGTACTGATAAAAAAGCCGGTGGAGATTTTGAAGCAAGCATGGACGCTTTAGATTATAAAATTGTTAGCCAATCGAAAAATTCTATAAAAATAAAAGCCCCTTCAAGATCTGGTGCTTATCGCTTTTATGTTTATGTTAGTGATAATTATAATAATGTTGCTACAGCTAATATTCCATTTTATGTTAAATAAAAAATAAAAAATGTCATTAATTAATCTTTCCATTGATTGTGTAATTCTCGGTTTTGATGATGATCAAAAATTAAAAATATTATTAATCAAAAAAATTATAAATAAGAAAGGTGATATACAGTACGCAATACCTGGTGACCTTTTATCAAATGATGAAGATCTTTTAAGTGGTGCAAAAAGAATTTTAAAGAATTTGACTTCCTTAGAAAACATTTTCTTAAAACAATTTAAGGCTTTTGGTAATCCATTTAGAACAAAAGAAAAAAAGGATCAGTCGTGGCTGAATTTATATAGAAAAAATCCTCAAGAGCGTGTTGTTACTGTTGGCTATCTTTCATTAGTAAAAATGGAGGATTATGTTCCACAAGCCTCTTCTTTTGCTCTTGATGCTGAGTGGATAGATCTTGATAAAATACCTCAAGACCTTGCTTTTGATCATAATGAAATTATTAATAGCGGTTTAAGATACTTAAGAACCCAGTTGAATCATAAAATAATTTCAAATCTACTTCCATCAAAATTTACTTTATCTCAACTACAATATATTTATGAAATTTTATTAGATGAAAAGTTAGACAAAAGAAACTTTAGAAAAAACATTTCAAAAATTAGTGTAATTAAAAAAACAAAAGAAAAACAGGAAGGTGTTGCTCATAAACCTGCTTACTTATATACTTACCAAAAAGAAAAATTATAAATCGTTCCTTAAGCTAATTCTTTCTTCCCTATTTGCTAGTTCCCAAGCAGTTAAAAAAACTAATTTAGTAATATTCTTTATTTTATTAAAGTCTAACTTCTCAATTGTATCACTTGGTCTGTGGTAGTCTTCATGTACTCCATTAAAATAAAATATTACTGGTATATTATTTTTAGCAAAGTTATAATGATCTGATCTATAATAATATCTATTTGGGTCTTCTTCATCATTATACTTATAGTCCAACTCAAGGCCCGTATATTTTTTATTTATTTCTTCATTTATATTGTGTAAATCATAGCTTAATCTATCAGATCCTATTAAATAAACATAATTCCCAGTGGAGTGCCAATCATCTAATCTTCCTATCATATCAATATTTAGATTAGCAACTGTTTTTTCTAAAGGATATATAGGATTGTCTGTGTAGTATTTACTGCCTAGCAATCCTTTTTCTTCTCCTGAAACTGGCATAACCAATATACTTCTACGTGGCCCGAATCCTTCTTTTTTAGCAAGCATAAATGCTTCAGCAATTTCCATGGCTCCTGCTACCCCTGAAGCATCATCATCAGCTCCATTAAAAATTAAACTATCATGTTTTCCTAAATGATCATAATGAGCAGTTATAATAATTAGCTCGTCTTTTAAGTCTGTTCCTTCAATATAGCCAAGAACATTTTCACCTCTAATTACTTGATTACTTTTAAATACTCTTTTAAAAAATGTTAAATCACAATCATCACATTTACAAACATGTCTTTGAGATTTAACTTTAAATTTTTGAAAATATTTTTTTTTCTTGTATGGAGGTATACCTATTTTCTTAAAATGATTTGCTATATATTCTGCTGCTTTTTTTTGTCCTGGCTTTCCTGTTTCTCTTCCCTCTAAGGAATCTGAAGCTAAGATGCTAACATGATCATATAAATCATTTATATTTATGCTATTAGCATATTTTATATTTTCCTGAGAGAAAATTATTAATGGAAAAACAAAAAAAATGTATACTAAATATTTCAAAATTTACGTGCTAATTTTATCTACTCTTCTTTGGTGTCTTCCTCCTTCAAAACTTGTATTTAAAAAAACATCTATAATATCTTTAACTTCATTCCAATCTAAATGTCTTGCGGGCATTGTTAATACATTTGCATTATTATGAAGTCTTGCTTGCTCGCATATATGAGTGTTCCAACAAAGCGCTGCTCTAATTTCTTTATGTTTATTTGCAGACATATTTATACCATTACCCGTTCCGCAAAATTGAATTCCAATAGTATTAATATTGTTTGTAATTGATTGTGCCAACTTATGTGCAAAATCTGGATAATCTACACTTTCTTCAGAAAAACAACCATAATCTGATACATTATAATTTAATTCTTCTAGATATTTTTTAGTTTTTTCTTTATGTAAATATCCTGCGTGATCACAAGCTAATCCTATATTCATTTGTTAACATTTTAATTTATCTTCTAGATCAAAGAAATTTATTTTTTTTAAAAATTATAGTACTAATTTCGTTAAAAAAAAGTTAATTATTATTAAAAAAAAACTATTCAAATAATTTGTTTTAAAAAGTAAATTTATAAGCAAACCTTAATTAAATAAATCAATTTTTTTTAATACAATTTTTAAGCTTCTTGTCAACTTTTTTTTAACTTTTAAGTAAATATAAATTTATATTATTTATTAAAAATTTAATGTTACTTATATTATTAACAAACTACTTTTTTATGTTAATATATTTCTTAAATAATTAATAATCAATTTTATAAAAACAAAAAATATATTAATAACTATTTATAATATTTAATAAAATATAAAAGCAAAAAAAATTAGTTAAAGTTTTCAAGTAAATTAACAAATCATTATTATAAACTATCTTTTTATTTTTTTAAATCTCTAATAAAATAATTATTTATAATAATTTTTAGCAATAACAAATCCTATTTTATAAAAGCAAAAAAAATTGTATTTTCACATTCTAAATTAATGTAAATATATAATTATGAAAAAAGCTTTACTTATCACACTTACTCTACTTTTTAATTTTAACATCTTTGCTCAATCTGGAAACTTTTGTGAAGACTTCGAATCTTATAATTCTGGAGACCCAATATGTCAAACTTCATCTAATTGGAGTAGTTGGGGAGAATTAATGAGTGGATTAACAGCACCATATACTGATGAAGCATACGTATCATCTACATATGCTAATAATGGTTCAAATTCTTTAGGATTTAATCTTAATCCCGCAGCAGCAGGTCCAGAAGATGTATTATTACCTTTGAGTAACACAGGATATCCAACTCCTTATATTGCTGGAGTATTTACTTTAACTCATAATTTATATATTACTACAGGAGCATATTTTAATTTTCAAGCTGAAAATATGCCAGGAGTAACATGGGCACTTGATGTAACATTTGATGCTATGGGTGGTGTTAATTATGCATCATCAGGTAGTGCTCAATCGTATTTGATGTCAACCTATCCAACAAATCAATGGTTTGAACAAAAAATAGTAATAGACTTATCAAATAATAGCTGGGAAGTATTTCATGATGGAGTATCTCAAGGATCATTCTCCTCAATGGTAAATCAAATAGCTTCTATAGATTACTATCCAACTGCAGGGCAAGAATTTTATGTTGATGATATTTGTTTAGATTATGTTGCACCACAATTAGATCCACTTAATGCACAACTATTAAATATATTCCCTCTGTCAGGTTTAGCAGGACAAAATAGAAATCCATCATTAGAAGTAAGAAATTTTGGACTTAATGATATTAATTCTTTTGATGTAACTTATGATTACAGTGGTTCACAGATAACAGAAAATATTAGTGGAATAAATTTAACCTCAATGTCAACTTATACAGTTGATTTTGCAAATACAATTACATTAACTGGAGTAAATACTGCAACAGCATATGTGCATAACATTAATGGAGGACAAACACAAAACACATCAGATGATACACTTACATCGAACCTTAATGTTGTTGTTCCTGCAACTGGAAAATTAGTTGTTGGAGAAGAAGCTACAGGAACTTGGTGTGGATGGTGTCCTCGTGGTTCAGTTGCTCTAAATTGGATGGATCATGATTATGAAGGATTTTGGCAAGGGATAGCGGTTCACAATGGTGATCCAATGGTAGATCCAACTTATGATAATGGAATAGCTGGTTACATTAGTGGTTACCCAAGTGGTTTGGTTGATAGGGGAAGTGTAATTGATCCGTCTGCATTTGCCGGTGATTTTTTACAAAGAATAGTTATACCACCATCAGCAATTTTAGATAATGGTGCTCAGTTAGATGGAAATATTTTAAAAGTATCTATAGATCTTAATTTTCAACAAGTAATAAATAATCCAAAATTAGCTTGTGTATTAGTAGAAGATAGTGTTACAGGAAGTGGTCCACAATATTATCAAGCAAATTATTATAGTGGAGGAAC
>Ga0163110_10000711_pt1 | contig 16091 bp, 18 predicted proteins | sample CRUFie1St17metaG_FD_108703 | JGI IMG/M metagenome (GOLD analysis project Ga0163110, IMG submission 108703) | Marine microbial communities from the Costa Rica Dome - CRUD Field 142mm St17 metaG | ecosystem: Environmental > Aquatic > Marine > Oceanic > Photic zone | place: Costa Rica: the Eastern...
GTTCTATTAATAGGGAAACGCTCTCCAACAGAATTAATTGAATTTTTGCCACTTTTTGGGGAAGTAAGGCGAGTAAAACCACCTTGAGCGGGAAGCATAATTTATTTGAATATAAAAAAAAGTTAAATAGTTAATCAAATATTTCTTGTATCAACTGTAACCATTTTTGCTTTTTATTTCTAAGAAATATTCTTTTAAGTAAAATTACACTATATGCAGCGTGAATAAATCCAATTTATACTTGATGTAGTTAATCTTCCTTAAAGAAACAATAATGGTTATAAGTTCAACACAAAATATTTCAGAAGATCAAAGTCAATTTAATCAGATTAAACCCTATGATTCAGAAAATAGAATCAAAAGATTAAGACATAATGGTCAAATTCAAATTTATCAATCTTCATATAGAGGTAGTTATGCAACCATAATACGAGATTCACTTAGAAATGCAGCACTCGGAAGAAAAGTACTTTTAGCCCAACTAATGAAAGGAGGGGTACAACAAGGAGTATCAAATCCTGTGAGACTTTGTGGCAATCTTTTATGGGTTAGATCTAAAAACTCACCTGACCAGAATATTGATCCAAATTTAATAAATAATGAAGTAATTTCAAAATTAATCAAAAATTCCATAATTGAATTATGGGAATTTTGCAAAAAACAATTACTATCTGGGGAACAAGATCAAGTAATTTTAGATGAGATTTTTCGTCCTATTGAGTTAGGAATTATTGCGGAAGATGATTTAATTTCAACACTTGATAATCGATTTCTCTCAGGAGATGTCATTCTAACAGGGACATCAATTCCAAAAAAATTCCTCCTCATGGCAGATCAATTCACAGAACTACGCTCATAACACCATGTTAAAAAATGACATTTGGATTAATGAACAAGCTAAAAAGGGTATGCTTTCTCCTTTTCAACCAAATTTAGTAAGACATCTAGATCCTAACAATAAAAAAGAAGCAGTTCTTAGTTACGGTTGTTCATCATATGGATACGATTTAAGACTTTCCTCAAATGAATTTTTGATCTTCAGGCATGTACCTGGAACAGTAATGAATCCTAAAAAATTCAACCCTGATAATTTAGAAAAGACAAAATTACAGAAAGATAAAGATGGAGAATTTTTTATACTTCCAGCGCATTCATATGGCTTAGGAGTGGCATTAGAAAGAATGAAAGTACCAGAAAACATAACAGTTATTTGTCTTGGTAAAAGTACTTATGCTCGATTAGGAATAATAGTTAATACCACTCCTGCCGAAGCTGGATGGGAAGGTCATTTAACACTTGAATTCAGTAATAGTTCTGGAGCCGATTGCCGAATTTATGCCAATGAAGGTATATGTCAAATCCTTTTCTTTGAAGGGGATCCATGTGCAACTACTTATAATGACAGAAAAGGAAAATATCAAAATCAACCAGAAAAAGTAACACTTGCAAAAATTTAATATGAGTAATGTTGAATTATTATCAGTAACTCCTGAAGCAGAAAAGACAATGGCTTATATTGCAAGAGTAAGCAATCCAAAAAATCAAAAAAATGAAAATTTTTCTCGACTTCTTAAATATTGTATAAAACATGAACATTGGAGTGTTTTTGAACAATCATGCATGACACTGCAAATAGAAACGAATAGAGGCATTGCAGCTCAAATATTGAGACATAGATCATTTACTTTTCAAGAATTTTCACAAAGATATGCAGACACAAATTTATTAGGAATTGATATACCAATCCCTGAATTAAGAAGGCAAGATTTAGAAAATCGTCAAAATAGTATAGATGATATACCTGAAGAAATAAAAAACAAATATAATAAAAAGATTGCTGATCTTTTTACAGAATCATCAATCTTATATCAGGATATGTTAAATGATGGGATTGCTAAAGAATGCGCAAGATTCATTTTACCTTTAGCAACCCCTACAAGAATTTATATGACAGGTTCATGCAGATCTTGGATTCACTATATTCAATTACGTACAAAAATTGGAACCCAAAAAGAACACATGGATATAGCTGAATCTTGTAAAACAATATTTAAGAAAAATTTTCCAAATGTATCTGAAGCAATGGATTGGTAATAATTGTATATCCCCTTAAAGATAGTAACCACTTTCAAAACTTAGCTCTGTAGGTAGGAATTATTGATACCTTTGAATTGATTTTTACTTAAAAGATTTTCTAATGATTGTTTTATATCACTTTCATCTTGTAAACCAACAAAAGTTGTTTGTAAAATTAATTCTTTATCAAATAAGTTAATTTGAGGGATTCCATTAACATTCATTTTCTTGATATATTTTTCCCATTTAGGATTATCAACATTTATAAAAACAAAATTAATATCCTGTGCATATTCATTTCGTAATTCACTTACACCAGGAGACATTTTTTTACATACCTCGCACCATTCTGCATAAAATTCCAAAAATATAGGCTTATTGGTTTTAAATGCAATGTCTGGGTCAATTGAGGTTTTACCTAAATCTTTTAATAAAAAACTAGATTGTAAAAATGTATTTTTAAAAAAAATTAAACAAAAAATAAAGAAAATAAAAATAATTGATATAAGATACTTTTGATTGTCTTTTAAAAAGTTTACTTCGCTCTCAGTTTTCATTAATAAATTTATTCATATCTATATTTTATATATTTTTAAAATAACTATTTGATATAAATCAAAAAAAAGGTAATATTAAAAAAAATTTAATATTAATAATAAATTCTGATAACAATTAAGTATGCAATCAATATTTGGTACAGATGGAATAAGAGGCAAATTTAACGAGTCAATAACTTATGATTTAGCTAAAAAAGTTGGATATGCTCTTGGAAAAAATCTAAAACAAGAAGACCCAATTTTAATAGGAAGAGATCCCAGAAATAGTGGATACATAATACTTGATGCTATAAAAAATGGACTCAATCTTGCTAATAAAAACATTATTGACGTTGGTATTTGTCCAACTCCAGCAGTTCCTTTTTTAACCAAAAGATTTGGATGCAGCAGTGGAATAATGATTTCAGCAAGCCATAATCCACCGGAATATAATGGTATAAAAATTTTTGATCATAATGGTAAAAAATTAAAAAGAATCTATGAAGAAAATTTAGAACAAGCTATTCATAAAATAATAAAATTAGATCCACCAACAAAACATGTTAAAGATAATATTACAGATCCTAGCCTTCTTGAATTTTATGAGGATAGCTTAATAAGGTCTATGGATAATGAAAATTTAGAGGGAATAAAAATAATTCTAGATACATGTCATGGTTCAGCGACATCCTGCGCAGAAAAAATTTTTAAAAAATTAGGTGCGAATATAAAAGTAATTAATTCTCAAGCAGATGGATTAAAGATAAATGTTAAATGCGGATCTACTTGCCTTGATCCTATAAAAAAAGCAGTAAAAGCAAATTCAGCCGATATCGGTTTTAGTTTCGATGGTGATGCAGATAGAGTAATAGGTATTGATTCAGAGGGAAATATTCTTGATGGAGATCATATCTTATTTCTCTGGGGGAGAGAACTAATGTTAGAAAAAAAGCTTAGCAATAATATTCTAATTTCAACATCTATGGCAAATTTAGGTTTTGAAAATTCTTGGATAAAATTAGGCGGAACACTATATAGAACAGAAGTTGGGGATAAATTTATTTACGAAGAGATCATTAATAAACAAGCTTATTTGGGAGGAGAGCAATCTGGGCATATACTCTCGAAAATAAATGATTTTTGCGGAGATGGTATATTAACAGCTATTCAAATTTCGAGATATTGTAAGAAAAAAAATATAACATTAAAAAACTGGCTTAAAACAAGCTTTTCTGCATTTCCTCAAGAACTTACAAATATTCCACTGACTTATGAAATAAATCCTTCTTTATTAAAAAGTATTAATGAAATAATAGACAAAACGCTTTCAAATATTGAAGAGCCTTGCAGAATATTTGTTCGTCCAAGTGGAACTGAACCTTTTTTTAGAATTTTAGTTGAAGCCGAAAATAAAATGCTTGTAAAAAATTGTTCTCTTCACATAACAAAAAAAATTGAAAATATAATCAAACATTAATTATTTTCTTATATATTGTTTCGTATATTGTTAGTTTCTTTAGAATAGAGTAATTTTCTCTTTCAGTTTTAATTTTTGTAGGGTTATAAGTCTCTATAAAATTTAAATTATTGTTTTTGACTTCTTCAAAAGTTAAAGAATCTGATAACACGGAAATCATATATTGATACAACTCTTTAACATCACTTTTTATAAATAATAGAGAATCTTTCGGCATAAGAAGTGCAAGTCTATTTACAAATTTAGCCTGTAAAATTCTTCTTTTATGATGTTTTTTTTTAAACCAAGGATCTGGAAAATTAATGGAAGCACTATTGATTTTAATATCAGGATATTGAAAAATCCAATTCTTTAATAAAGTATCTGCATTCCCAAAGACAAAATATAGATTATCAATATCTTTATCTTTTAATTTGCATTGTGCATTAATAATTAATTTTTCTCTTATTTCAATCCCTAAATAATTCCAATTTTTGTTTTGTTCTGCCAATTGGAATAGGAATTCGCCTGAAGCGCAACCTATATCTAAATGAGTAGGTAAATTAGTATATTTAAAAATTTGATCAATTTTTGGAATTGATTCAATTTCTTGAAAATATTTACTTAATGGATTTACATGTTGACGCATAAAAATAATTTATTATGTTTTTCTTTTAACCAATAATCCCCAACATGAAGAATATGAATGCAAATGCGAGTTACCATTTATTTGACCAATTTCGCCTTGAAAAAAGGCACCACACATTGGTATCGATCCTAAAAGATTATTTACAGATTGCAAATCTTCATAATTATTCCCAGAATGAGATTTACTCCTACCTATGCATGACATTAAAAGAGTTAGAATTGGTCTCTCACCAGTTTTTTGCAATAAACTTTTAATACCTATTTCTATCTCTTTTTGTGAGATTTCAATATCACGCGATTGGAATTGAACTTTCTGTCCAACAGTTAATTTATCAGTAATAGCCAATGCACCATTGGTTGGATCAATTCCTAATAAATCTCTTATAACAAAAGTGCCATTGTATAATAATTTCCCTTTATTTGTAATTTTCATATTATTATTCTCGACTCCTAAAAATAAAGACTGCTGAAGTAAGTCTTTTTCTTTTAAAGATAAGTCTCCAATAAGTTGCTGGAGAAATTCAACAGGACTTACCAAATTATTATTTTCTTTAACCTTATAGATTATATTTTTCTCAACAGAATGAACTTCAAGAATTGGACCCACAGGTTTTACTCCTTTTGTAACAAGTGTTTCTATTTCCCACTCTCCATTAATAAAAAAGCCTATTGCACCAGCACATATTTTATCCTCATAAAATAAAGATCCATAAGAAAAGGGATGATAGGTTGCAATACCACCAATTAAATTACTTTTTGGAAACGAAAAATCAAATGCACTTATCAATTCATCTACATTTCTCATAGATGGATCAACGAACATTATTGCACTACCGGGGTTAATAATATTATCTATATTTTTAGTATCCTTTATGTATTTTTCCCAAACTTTACTAGGATTATCTAAATCAATATTTTCATTTTCAGGAATTTGAAAAGGAATAATATTAGAATTTTGTAATTTTAGTAAAGTTACCGATAAAGAGGGTACATTTAAATTTTCTTGTAAAAAATTATCTTTCCTTAGTCCAATAACACCTCCAACGCTAGAACCAATCAAAATTTGATATTTTAATTTTCTTTTTAATAAAGGCAATAATCGGGGATAATCGGATGCAAAATTTGATGATATTAATACTATCGCTACATCCGCATTCGATAAATTTTTTAACTTTAAACAAACTTCTTCCACCGCTTTATCCAAGGAGGGGTCGTTAGATAAAGCGGTCAGACTTGAGGAATCAGGGCATTTCTGATTTAAAATAAATTTAAATAAAGAATAAATATTCATAACTATGACAATAACAATTACACAATATGTATGGCGAGGTTTAATATTTAAATATGTTATGAAAAAAAGTTGTGTCTGTTTTTAATGAAATTACCATTTGGATCACTTTTCGAATATCAGCTATTTTCATTGTAGGGCTTCCTATAGTGCTACTTTTATGGTCTATAAAGGAAAAAAACAAAGCAATCCAAAAATTACTTTCAAATTACTGGAAAATATCAATCTTATTTTTTATTAGCCTAATACTATTCGTTGGGAAAGTAAATTTTTCTTTATTAGTTCTAAATTCTTCAATTATATTAGCAACAATTTGTATATGGTTTTGGAATGATATTAATACTGAATTGAATGAATATAAAATTTCTCATTATCTTACTTTTACAACAAAAATTTGGAGATGGGCAATAACTTTTATTGCAATTGCTTTTATTTTACTAGGAATCAATAATTTATCCTGTCTTACATCAATTAATTCAAGTGAATGTATTCCTTGGATTGAGCCCTCAAAAAATTTATACTCAGTTATTAATAAATCTTTTAGATTCTTATTTGGAGGAAATTTTTCTGAACCCGTTGCAAAATTTTTGGGTTTATTTTCTCTATTGATTTATTCATTAGGACTACTTCAATGGATGGTTATTAAACTTCCTAGAACAGGAAGAAATTCAGATTTCTCAAATTATGGAGACAACTAATTTAATAAAGAAACTTGAAATTATTAGTTCAAGTGTTCCTGATAGGGTATTAAAACTTGAAGGTATATTTATTGATAATAAAGAATTTATTGAAGTTATCATTTTTAGGGGATTCAGTAGCTCAACAACTCATAAAATCGAACATGATTTAGAGAAAAATATTGTTGATAAAGACTTCATCTTTACAAAATGCGAATTACTTAAAGCTCCCTTAGACGAATCAGAGAAATGCATAATTAAAGTAAGTGAGAATATAAAGAATTTTTTAGATAAGAATTTTTGGAATTAAAATAGCGTTCAGTTTTGTTTAATTATTTCAGCACACCTCTTGCATAATTTTGTATTATTGATTCCATCAATAACCTCTGTTTGGTAATGCCAACATCTATCACATTTACATCCAAAAGCTTTTGCTATTTGTATCTTACCAAGATCACAATCTTCAATAATCAAAGAATCTGATAAAAAGTTTTCTACTATTTCAAAGTCAGAGACAATAAGCCAATCACTGTAAATATCTACTTTTTTATCTCCATTTTGTTCTAACCAAAGTAATGCATTATTTAATTCTTTATCTGAAGGATTAAATCTTATTTGGGTTTCTAAAGCCGCTCCGATTTTTTGTTGAGATCTACAATTTTCAATTGACTTATTAATCTCAACTCTTAACTTCCTCAAAAGTAAAATATTTTTCTCAATATCAGGATTCTTCCAATCAGAGGGCATTTCAGGCCATCCTCTTTGAAAAACAGATTTTTCATTAATTTCATAAGGTATATTTTGCCAAATATCCTCTGCCATATGACTTAAAACAGGGGAAATCATAATAGCTAGATTTTCTATAATTTTAGAAAGGACAAATTGACATGATTTCCTTCTGAAATCATTCGGAGCACTTACATATAATCTATCTTTTGCAATGTCTAAATAAAAGTTAGATAAATCAACAACACAAAAGCTTTGCAAAATTTGAAAAAACCTTGAAAATTCATAGCTTTCATAGGCAGATGTAATTTGATCTAAGATATTGGTCAATCTATTCAACATCCATTGATCTAAAATTGGTAATTTATCAATTTCTATATTTTCAATAATGGGGTTAAAGTCATGCAAGTTTCCAAGCAGATATCTAGCTGTATTTCTAACTTTTCTATAAACATCTGATAACTGCTTTAAAATATTAGATCCAATAGGAACATCTACTGAATAATCAACTGAACTCACCCATAATCTTAAAACATCTGCTCCATATGCAGGCTGCAATTTTTGATTAGAACCTCCTTTAATAATAATGTTGGGATCAACAACATTTCCTAAAGACTTACTCATCTTTCTACCATTTTCATCTAATGCAAATCCATGTGTTAATACTTTTTTGTATGGTGCTTTATTATTAACAGCTACTGAAGTTAACAATGATGATTGAAACCAACCTCTATGTTGATCTGAGCCTTCTAAATATAAGTCAGCTGGATATTTTAACTCTTCTCTTTGCTCGCATACAGCTGCCCAGCTTGAACCCGAATCAAACCAAACATCCATAGTATCAAGGCCTTTTGACCAGAGATGGGCCTCATCAATATATTTTTTAGGTAACAACTTATCTTCTGTCCAACTCCACCAAATATCAGCACCGAATTCTTTAAATAGTTGTTTAATATGAGCGATAGTATCTTTATTCAAAAGAATATCCTTTCCGTTTTTATGATAAAAAACTGGTATAGGAACACCCCAAGATCTTTGTCTTGAAATACACCAGTCACTTCTCCCAACAACCATTGAATGAATCCTTTTTTTACCACTTTTTGGCATCCATTCAACTTTATCAATTGCCTCTAAAGCAGATGATCTAAAACCCTCTACAGAGGCAAACCACTGTTTTGTAGCCCTAAATATAGTAGGTTTTTTAGTCCTCCAATCATAAGGATATCTATGTTGATAATTTTCCATCAACATCAAACTATCTTTACCTGATAAATATTTAATAATTTGATCATTAGCATCTTTAAGAACATTTAAACCGCAAAATATTGATGCTTCTTCATTTAAGATCCCTTTTTCATCAACTACACATGTAATAGGTAACTCATATCTTATTCCAGCATTAAAGTCGTCCATACCATGGCCTGGCGCAGTATGAACAATTCCAGTTCCAGAATCTGTATTTATATAGTCACCTCCAATAATTAGATTGCAAATTTTATTTTTTATAGGATGGGTATATTCAATACCCTCTAAATCAGAACCTTTTACTTCTAATATTGGCTCAAGATTTATTTTGAATTTATTTATAAGTTTATCTAATAGGTCTTTTGCAAATAAAAATATTTTTTCACTTTCGTCAGAAGCAAAAACATAATCAATTTTTGGATTTATTGCTACTGCCTCATTAGCTGGTAAAGTCCAAGGGGTAGTAGTCCATATTAGTATGAATATTTTTTTATTTTCATTAAAAATTTCATTATTAGATGATTGTTGAGCGAATTTCTTATAAATGTATTTATTTAATTTTTTTACCGAAAATGAAACATAAACACTTTTTGAAAAATGTTGATCTGGATATTCTAATTCAGCTTCTGCTAATGCAGTTCGGGAACTTGGACTCCAATGTACGGGTTTAAGACCTCTATAAATATATCCATTCAAGAACATTTCACCAAAGACTCCAATTTGTGCAGACTCGTAAGTCTTTTTTAGCGTTAAGTAAGGATTATCCCAATCTCCCCAAATCCCCCATCTTTTAAAGCCTTCTTTTTGATTATTAATCTGCACATTTGCATATTCAGTGGCTTTTTTTCTAAGCTCCAATACATTTAAATTTTTTCTCTCAGCACTTTTTAAATTTTGTAAAACTTTTAATTCAATTGGTAATCCGTGACAGTCCCATCCAGGAACAAAATGTACTTTGAAACCTTTTAAAGTTTTATATTTATTTACTATGTCTTTTAAGACTTTATTAAGAGCATGGCCCATATGCAGTGCACCATTTGCATATGGAGGACCATCATGCAAAGTAAAAATTTCACCATTATTTTTGTTACCTAAGGCTAAATCTATATTGTTTTGCGACCAAAATTTCTGAATTTCAGGCTCCCTTTGAATAGAGTTCGCTCTCATAGAGAAGTCAGTTTTTAATAAGTTTAATGAATCTTTATAAGAGAATTTTGGACTATTTTCTTTTTGATTCTGTTTTTTCATATTTAATCCTCAAGTAGATATAACAGCTAGTTTGCTCATTAATAATTTTCATCAACCATTATATCTTTTTTGGTGAGATTTGTTACCTCCGAATCGTTAACAACTAAATTAGAAGACTAATTATTTTTATTTTCTAAATTATCTTTCTCGGATCTAACCCAAACTCTTTTGGCTATGCTGTTATCAGGTGTATTATTTTTTATAGATTTAAATAAAAATTTTTTATTTCCCAACTTAAAAGCATCTAAAAATAAAAAAAGCTTATTTTTTATTAATGAGAAATTTTTAAAACTATTTTTTTCTTTATCTGATAAGGAATTCCATCGACTTAAATTGATCTCTGCGATAAGAATGAAACAGATAAGATTGTTAAAAAGTAAAATTGTTAATTCTGAGCCGCTAAAAGAATTTTTTTTAATAAGTAAAAAAATTGCCAAAAGAAAAAATAATCCCCCCTTTAGTAAATCTTTTGGTCTTCCTAACTCAATTGCAATAGATGGTACAAAGAGATAAGCTAAGCCAATAAAAAAGTAAATGTAGCTTAAAAAGGTAATCAAAGGGTTGCTTATATATATTTACTATCCTAATAAAATATAAAAAAAATATCTTTTATGATAACTCCGTTAAGTAGTAAATGCGGTCGGGGAGACTTGAACTCCCACACCCGAAGATACGAGTACCTAAAACTCGCGCGTCTACCAATTCCGCCACGACCGCACATAACAAATTTTAGTTCAGATGTGAGCAAATTGAAAATGTTTTTTAGTTAAATTGTTATTTTTACAAAAGAATGATATTTTTCAAGGAAATTTATAGTAATAATTAATTTGATATTCTTAAAAAAAAATAATTTGATCAATACAAATTAAGCAAATTTTTAGTTATATTAACAATAGATTAAATGGAACAATAGCTAACCTCAGCATCCAAAGTAAAAAGATAAAAAAAACATCTCCTACTACTCTTAATTGGCAGAAGGAGATTAAAAACTATGTCGATCCGCCAAACTTTTGGAACCCTACAGTTGGACTTTTTATTGGAGGTTATGTACTCGCTTTTTTAAGTATATGGCAATGGTATCGAGGAGATTGGCCACTACCTCTTCTTGTTGCAACTGCATTTTTAGCACTTCACATAGAGGGTACTGTTATTCACGATGCCTGCCATAAGGCTGCTCATCCTATTCCCTGGATAAATCAACTTATGGGGCATGGTTCAGCTATACTTCTTGGTTTCAGTTTTCCCGTTTTCACTAGAGTTCACCTTCAGCATCATATCCACGTTAATGATCCTAAAAATGATCCAGATCACATAGTAAGTACTTATGGGCCAATTTGGCTAATTGCTCCAAGATTTTTTTATCATGAGATATTTTTTTTTCAAAGGAAATTATGGAGAAAGTATGAATTGCTGCAATGGGGAATAGAGAGATCAATATTTATAACACTAATCTTAGCTGGGATAAAATTTGACTTTATGAATTTAATTTATAATTTATGGTTTGGACCAGCACTAATGGTAGGGGTTACTTTAGGAATATTTTTTGATTACTTACCACACAGGCCTTTTCGATCTCGTAATAAATGGATAAATTCAAGAGTTTATCCTAGTAAGTTCATGAATATTTTAATAATGGGACAAAATTATCATCTAATACATCATTTATGGCCATCTATTCCTTGGTTTGAATACAAAATTGCTTATGAAAAAACTAAACCTCTTTTAGATGCTAAGGGTTCTCCCCAAAGGGTTGGTATATTTGAAACTAAAGAAGATACATTGAATTTTCTTTATGATTTAATATTAGGCTTGCGGAGTCATTCAAGAAAAAGAGGCAGACTTAGAAAATTGATCCATAATATTCCTATTACTAAATTAAAAAAATATTTACTGAAAATTATAAATGCGACTTATATAGGTAACGAATAATCAATTAGCCTTTAATAATTTTAGGTACTTTAAAAAAATCATGCTCTCTTGAGGGAGCTAGGTTTAATAGTTCATCTCTATCTTCAAATTTATTGTTTTCATCTGATCGAAGAACATTGATAACTTCAATTGCGCGTGTTGTACAGGGTACTCCTTTAGTATCAATTTTTTCAAGCTGATTTATATAGTCTAGTATTTTTTCAATTTGTTCAGCTTGATTCCTAACTTGATTATCATCTAACATTAATCTAGCCAATTCTGCTACTTTTTTTACTTGATTTTCGGTAATTCTGTTCATTTTTTTTCCTTTATCTATTAACTATATAAGATCAAAACTGCCTTTTATTAATATGTATAGATATTCAAATTATTAAAAACTAGACTTTAATGTAATTCGCCGCTAAAAATAAAGTTAGTTATTGAAAAATTAAAATCAATCAAATCCTTGAGAAAAATTTCTTTGCGCGTCACTCAACTATAGTAGCCCCTGCATTAATTGGATGTAGGTTAGTAAGAAGCAATGAGAATATAGATATTCTTCATGGAATAATCGTCGAGACTGAAGCTTATTCTCAAGAGGATGAAGCTTGCCATGGCTTTAATAACAGAACAAATTCAAATGAAGTTCTTTTTGGAGAGCCCGGAAATTATTACGTTTATAAATCATATGGTATTCATCATTGTTTAAATGTAGTGACTCATAAAAAAAATTTTGCAAGCGGAGTTTTAATAAGATCAGTTTTTATAAATAATGCAGATGAAAGGTCTTCATCTGGACCTGGATTAATAACAAAAAAGTTTCTTATAAATAAAAAATTTAACGGATTAAAAAGTTATGACAATCCATACCTAAAAATCCTTAAAAGAGATATTAAAGTTAGCAAAAAGGATTTACTACAAACAACTAGAATAGGTATTAGTAAAGCTCAAGATTTAAAATGGAGGTGGTATTTGAAGTGTTCTAGAAGTATTAGTAAAAGAGAGAAGGGAGATAAGACCCCTAAAAATTTTTTCTTAGATCAGCTTCGAAATTAATCCGCAATGAAAAATTGGCATCACAAGCATATTCTAACTCTTTCAAATTTTTCTAAGGATGATTACCAATCGGTTTTAGAATTAGCTCATAAATTTAATTCAATTAATAAAACTGGTACAAAACAAATACCCACTTTAAAGGATTTGCTTGTCACTTCAATTTTTTTCGAAGCAAGTACCAGAACAAAACATAGTTTTGAATTAGCGGCAAAAAGACTTTCTGCAGATTTACAAAGCTTTTCTCCCTCCTCAAGTTCTTTATCTAAAGGAGAAACTTACTTAGATACAGCTCTTACATATTCAGCTATGGGATCTAATATCCTAATAGTTAGGCATTCAGTTAATAATGTTCCTTTAGAGATTGCTGAAAAACTTGAATCAAAGCGATTCAATACGAGAGTCTTAAATGCTGGTGATGGTACTCATAGTCATCCAAGTCAAGGACTTTTAGATTTATATACACTTTCAAAGTTCTTTGATCCAATTAACATAAATCCAAATATTTTATCTAATAAAACAATATTAATAGTTGGAGATGTTCTACATTCAAGAGTTGCAAGATCAAACATATGGGCACTGACAGCATTTGGAGCAAACATAGTATTATGCGGACCTGAGAAACTAGTTCCACAAGAATTTAGTACTTACGTACAATCTCCTTTAAACCAGTCAAAAGACCCTATTAGTAAAAGAGGAAAGATCAAGATTTCAAGATCTCTCGAAGAAAGCATAAAAAACGCTGATGCAATAATTTCTTTAAGATTACAAAAGGAACGAATGCAAGAAGATTTCCTTGTAAGCATCGATTCATACAGCAAAAACTATTGTTTAACATCCGAAAAATTAAATCTTTTAAGTAAAAAAATTCCAATATTACATCCTGGACCAGTCAATAGAGGAATTGAAATAAGTAGCAAAATCGTTGATGATTATCCCTATTGTTTAATAACGGAACAAGTAAGTAATGGAGTACCAGTAAGAATGGCTTTATTATATTTACTGTCCACTTACAACCAAAATCAAAGCAACTTTAGTCCCTCAGTAAAAAATCCATAAAATAAACCAATTCTGAGAAAATCTGTTAGTAAAGTCAAAAACTTTTTATTTTTATTTGAAATAAGTGTTCTTCTTAATTTTATTAAGAGTTCAATAAATATTATTGAAACAAGTGCACTTATAGGATCCATTAACTCAAAAACAGCACTAATCATGCCTAAAGAACTTCCAAAAAAATATCCAATAAAAAATAGAATTAAAGCTAGAGAATACTTTCTCCATGGATTATTAGCCCATGTATTCAATGATTTTATATTATCAATTATATATGTTTGAAATTTAGTTGTTTGAGGTTTAAAAACCATATTTAACTAGCATTTAAACCAAATCTGATGCAGGCTTTACCTTTGGATTTCCCTCTAACAATTCCAGTAATGCCTCCATTTGAGCTAAAATGCCCCGCAATTCTCCTGGCTCTGGAAAAAACCCGTCTTCTTGAATTCCTAAATGCATCTCTCTTAGTTCCTGCCTCAGGTATCTCAGATGACTAACAACTTGTTCTCTTTTCGTTTGAGACATTTGAAAAATATAATTAGATATATATTAATTAATTAATTTTTTTTAGTCTTATATTTAATAATTTTTGAATATTTGAATAATTACTTTGGGAATTACAAGGTCAAAATTTGATCTAAAGTTTAAGTCTTTGATATGAGTTAAAATAAAATAAAATTCAGAAACATTGATTGATTTTTCGAAGCAGAGAAAGATTAACATTTTGCTTTTAATCACAGGAAGCATTGCTGCTGTAAGGATACCTACCTTAGTAAGTAACTTGGCTAAAAATAATTTTGAAGTAAAATGCGTATTAACAAAAAATGCTGAGAAATTAGTACAACCTCTTTCATTATCAATTCTAAGTAGGAATAATTGTATTTTGGATGATGATCAATGGGTTAAGAGAAGTTCTAGCCCACTACATATAGATCTATCTGAGTGGGCAGATATTATAATCATTGCTCCTTTAACAGCGACTACTCTTTCCAAATGGGCCACAGGAAACGCTGATGGTTTAGTATCAAGTATTTTAATTGCAAATCGCAAACCCCTAATAGTTGCTCCTGCAATGAATAAAAATATGTGGTTTAATGCTGCAGTTCAAAGTAATTTTCAAACAATCAAGACTTATCCAAATGTATTAACTCTTGAACCAAATGAGGGGCTTTTAGCCTGTGATCAATTTGGGATAGGGAAAATACCCTCTAACGAGCAAATAATATTAGCTTTGCAGTTCCTTATCATTCAAGAGAAAAACTTTAATTTTCTAGATCTATCGAAGAAATCCTTTTTGATCACTGGTGGAGCAACAACTGAAAAAATTGATTTTGCTAGAAGCATTACTAACAATAGTTCAGGAGAAATGGGACTATGTTTAGCTCAAATAGCAAAATTTAGAGGGGCAAAAGTAAAATATATCCATGGACCTTTAAATATTAATGGTGATATTGGAGAAGGAATCGAAAAACTTGAGATAAAAAATGGAAATGATCTCAATCTTGCCATAAGAAATGAAATTGAGAATTTTGATTATTTAATAATGAATGCTGCAGTAACAGATATTAAGTTAAAGGATAATATTTCTTCTAAAATACCTAAAGAAGAACTATATAATTATTTTATTGAAAATATAGAGTTAGTACCGGACATATTAAAAGATGTTTGTAAGCATAAAAAAAATAATCAGATATTTATTGGATTTTGCGCTTTCAGTGGTTCTCTAGAAAATTTAAGGCCAATAATTAAAAGTAAACTTCATAATAAAAATTGTGATCTAATCTTCGCAAACCCAATTGACTTAGAGGGGCAAGGGTTTGGATCTTCTGCACAAAATGAAGGTTGGCTTTTTGACAAAGATAAAATGGAATTTCATATTAAAAAAACTTCAAAACTTGATTTAGCGAATAAATTAATAAACAAAATTATTTCAATTGATAAATAATTTAAAAAATTAATTTTTGTATTTTTTTGTAATCATAATTTTAAAAAATGCAGCCATAGACTGTTTTTGGCTTAATATATATCCAGTTTTTAAAAAAATTTAAAAGCTACGGGTTATTTCGAGGCATTTTAAAGAACAACATTTTTGCCTCTTTCCCTTGTAGTATCCGTACTGAACATTAAAGGTAAACTTTACCAGAAGACCCAGAACTTTATTGAAATTTTAATTATGA
>Ga0163110_10000712_pt1 | contig 16089 bp, 7 predicted proteins | sample CRUFie1St17metaG_FD_108703 | JGI IMG/M metagenome (GOLD analysis project Ga0163110, IMG submission 108703) | Marine microbial communities from the Costa Rica Dome - CRUD Field 142mm St17 metaG | ecosystem: Environmental > Aquatic > Marine > Oceanic > Photic zone | place: Costa Rica: the Eastern...
AACATTACAGATACAAATGTTACATTACATTCACATAAGCATTCACAACCTAATACTGGAGCTGATGCAACATCACAAGGAGACACTAACGCACCTGTTAGTGGAACATAATGGCTAAGGAATGTGGTAAATCATTAGGATTAGAAAACTTAGAGAATCAGATAAACACTGAAATGGATTCTGCTAAGTCTTCTTTTACTGAAGCAGCAGGTGGTGTAGCAGATGCCATATCTGGTCTAAAAGATAAAATAAAAGGTGCAACTGATACTTTAGTACAAAAAATAAATGATGGTATACCTGAGATTCCTAAACCAGAATTAAAACTTCAAGACGAAATGAATACCTTTGTAGCAGGACTAGGAGCAGGTGATCCAGGAACTGTATTAGATAAACTTAACAGCATGAAGGAAAAGTTTCCTAGTGTAGATGTTGATAGTATGTTATCAGACATAGGTATTGATACAGAAAAATTAAACATTGAAGGTAAAAAGTTTAACAAGTTTAAATTAGATGCTGCTACTACAGCTAGAATAACAGGACAGAATGCTGCATCGGGTAAGTTAAATCAACTTGATGGAGCAGGTGCTAAGCTGTTAGCTCTTGGATCTGGTGACTTATCTGTCGTTGCAGACTTGATGGGTAAGCTACCTGAAATGACATTACCAGGAACAAGTCTTAAAGACATATCAGATAAAATATGTACTCAGGTTCCAAATGTAGAAATAGATGCCAATGGCAATGAAACAAAGAAAGGACCTGAGAGTAAAGTATCATCAGAAGATTCTGAACCAATGGATGAGCCATCAAAAAAGAAAGAATCAAATCCACCTAAGGATTCAAAGAACAACGAAAAAGTAAAAGAAGCTGAAAACATTGTAATTACATTAGCAAGTGAAGAAAGGAAGAAGATTAATGCTGAAGCTAAGAAAAGGTTCAAAGAAGAATCTACCCCGTATGTAGAAGAATATAGAGAAGTTGCAGAAAAGTTTAACAAATCAAGATTGTTTGGTGGACAAAAGAATAAAGATAGACTTAGAACTATTGCTTTATTGGATACTATAAAAGTTATCAAGGCAGATGTAAGACATGAACGGCATAAAAAGTTAAAGGCAGCAGGCTTCCTTCCAATTTCTGGAGATAAGTTTGCAAGACCTGAAAAATTTATTTTAGAGGATAAAATTGCTATGGCTCAACAACCAGATTTAATTGCAGTTATCAAAGCTCTAAAGAATGTACTAATAATAGACAAAAGAGGTAAGGGAGGCTAAATAAGTATATGGCTATATTTTCAGATTTTAACAACAGTTTTGCTGTACATCCAGTGAAGAAAGACTTGTCTTTAAAGACTGATGTTGACTCTGTAAAACAATCAATTAAGAATTTAATTCTTACTGATAGAGGTGAGAGATTAATGCAGCCCACTATTGGATGTAAGATAAGAGCATTGTTGTTTGAAAACTTCACTGCTCAAACAATATTATTAGTTAAGACAACTATCTATGATACTATAAATCAACATGAGCCAAGAGCAGTGATAGAAGATGTTAGCGTTTCTGCAGATCCAGATAACAGCGCGTTAAATGTAGCCGTTCTTTTTAGCTTAATAAATAATGCACAGACAGAAAAACTTAACTTAGTATTAGAGAGAATAAGATAATGGCAAATAGTACATTAAGTGTAGCAAATACAAACTTCGAAGATATAAAAAGTAATCTAAAGACTTATTTTGGATCACAGAGCATATTTAAAGATTATGACTTTGATGGATCCAACTTAAATGTAATGCTTGATATATTAGCTTACAACACATATATGAATAATTTTTATCTCAATATGGTTGCAGCAGAAGGATTCATTGATAGTGCACAATTGAGAGATAGCATTGTATCTCATGCTAAGACATTAAACTATACACCACAATCTTTTACATCATCTAAAGCAGAAGTAGAAGTACAAATTTTCCCAGACAATAATCCTCCAGCTATTACAATTCCACAATATACAGGGTTTACAACACAAGTAGATTCTAATACATTTACATTTACAACAAATGAAAGTAGAACTGTATCAGCAGATGCTAATGGAGATTACATAGCAGCTAACTTAGAAATATTTGAAGGTGAGATAATTACTGAATTGTATACAGTTAACACTGCTAATACTGAACAAAGATTTATATTCAACAATAAAGAAATAGATACTGATAGCTTAATTATAAAAGTCTTGGAGTCTTAAACAGATACTACAAATGCTGTATATACAAAAGCATTATCTACAATTGGCTTATCTGGAACTAGTAATGTATACTTCCTTCAAGCCGCAGAAGAAGAAAAGTTTGAGGTAGTATTTGGTGACAATATACTAGGTAAGAGCTTAACACATGGAAATGTAGTAGAGGCAAAGTATAGATTATCAAGTGCTAATAGTGCAGATTCAGCTAATGTATTTACAATAAGTGGCAATATTCAAGGTTATAATGTCATAAATGTTACTACTACAGCAGCAGCTGCAGGTGGTGGTATTGCTGAAAATAAAGAATCTATAAGAAAGAATGCACCTAAATCAATAACAGTACAAGACAGAACAGTAACAGTAAGCGACTATAAAACTTTACTACAACAAGAATTTAATGATATAGAATCATTGAACGTCTTTGGTGGAGAAGAATTAGATCCACCTGAGTTTGGAAAGGTAATGGTAAGTGTTGATCTTAAGAATGCAGACGGTATACCAGACAGTCGTAAAGCAGATATAGAAGACTTCCTTACATTAAGATCACCAGTATCAATAAGACCAAAAGTTTTAGATCCAGTATTCTTATTTGTTGACGTTGAAACAAAAGTAAGGTATAATCCTAATGTTACTGTAAAAACAGATAACGAAATAAAAACAATTGTAGCTGCAGCATTGACATCACATGCTGAGAATAATCTTAATGCATTTGATGCCAAGTTAAGAAAATCACAATTAGTAAGAGCTATAGATGATTCAGACCCATCTATACTTAACAATGATACTACTGTATCATTACAAAAGAAATTTATTCCTACTTTAGGAACTGCAGGTACATTTGTATTAGAATTTAACAACGAGCTCATTCAGGAGTTACCAAATGCTGATGGTATTTTTGTTGATGGTACATCTACTATCAAGTCTACCACATTCACATTTAATAATACAACTGGATGTACATTAAGAGATAATGGAGCAGGTGTTATCCAAATAGTGCAAGAAGAAAATACAGTGCTTACAGTTTTAAATAACAATATTGGATCAGTAGATTATACTACTGGAAAGGTGACCATCAATGAAATAACACTTGATGGATTCTCTGGTGATGGGGTTACCGTATCTGCTGTACCAATAGATGTAACATTAGAATCAACAAGAAACATTATTCTTCAATTCAACAATACACCTGAGATTACCGTTATTCAAGAGAGGGTATAATGCAACGAATAGAAGATAAGCTGTCGTTGTTTATCAAGGAACAGTTTCCGGCTTTTTATTCAGAAGACGGTGAAACTTTTAGAATATTCTTAAAAGCGTATTATGAATTCCTCGAACAGACCGGTAACAGCCTTGATTTCTCACGTAACTTACTCGAATACCATGATGTAGACCATACTACAGATGTATTCTTAGATCATTTCAAAAAGACTTATCTAGCTGATCTTCCAGGACTAATATCATCTGATAACAGACTTACAATTAAAAACATCATGGACTTTTATAGATCAAAAGGTTCACCTAGGTCTATTCAACTTCTTTTTAGAATAATATTTAACGAAGCATCTCAAGTATCATTTCCATCTGACGATGTATTAAAGGCAAGTTCATCTGAATTTAGAAAACCAAGATACGTTGAAGTGTATGCTCCAGATATGGTTAAACTTGTTGCTTTAGAAGGTTTAGAGATAATAGGAAGTAGTAGTGGTGCTAAAGCATTTGTAGAAACTATATCAACAAAAGTAATCAATGGTGTAAGAATTCATATATTACAATTATCAAATCTAAGAGGAAACTTTCTAAGAGGAGAAATATTAGCTAATGTAAATGATGGTTTACAAGACTCTATGCCAATAGTAGTAGGTTCACTTTCAGATGTAAACATTACATTAGGTGGAAAGAATAATAAAGTTGGTGATACTTTTGACATTAAAGCAGATGTAGGATCAGGTGCTCAAGCAAGAGTGACTGCTGTAAAAGATGCAACAGGTCTAATAGAGTTTCAATTAGCTAACGGAGGATTTGGTTTTTCAACAGACAAAACTTTTACTAACATTAATGTTAATGATCAAAATGTACAAGTAAACAATATTATAAACTCTACTGCAACTGCAAATGTATCATTCAATCTATTAGAGTTTGTTGATCAAAAAGTTGAAAAGATAGACTTGTTAAGTGCTGCTGCTTTCAATACAGAGGTACAAAACTTCATTGCAAATGAAAATAATGTAAATGGTCCAGTAGTAAAAGGACTTACATCAGGAAGTACAGAAGTTGCAAATGGAGTAATTATAGGAAACACATCAATTGATGGTCAGAATTCTAGTTTCTTTGTTGCTATGTCGTCTGGTACTTTCTTAAGTCAAAAGAAATTAACAGGAACTAAAGCAGTTTCAACACATACCTTAGAAGTTAATGAACCAATAGATGAAGAAAATGTAGTGACTTTAACATTAAATGCAAGTACACCTGGAACAGCATTCTCGGTTGGAAATATAATAACTGGTGATGAGAGTAAAGCAAATGGTATAGTAACTGCAGTTACTGCAACATCAGTTTCAGTAAATGGATCCTTTGGAACATTTACAGCTAATGATAATATTACAAATGCTAGTGCAACAGCAAATGTTACTAATATAAATGTAACTGACTCAGGAGCTAATGGTAAAGTAAGTGCAGTAACAGCTACAACAGTAAGTGTATCAGATGTAGTTGGAGCATTCAATACTCAGAAAAAAATAAAAGGAAGAAGAACAAACGCAATATTCAATATTACTAATGTTGAAGATACAGGAGCATCAGATATTCGTTTATTAACTGCAAGTGGTAATCAAGCTGTGCTTGACACAGTTAGTAACGTATCTGTATCAGCTCAACTTATAGGATCCAATACAACAAATTTAGGTTTTAGAAATACAAAGTTTTCAGATGGTTCATCAGGTGTATTTTATCAGAACACTGCTGCTTTCGTAACAGGTAGAGATTCAGGAAGTTCTGCTAATGTTGTAGTAGTAGGTACAGGAGAGGGAGCTGACTTTTCAATTGGTACTTTAGAAAACGAAGAATCAATTACAATTTATACAGATGTTATTGGTGATAATAATGTAAGTAATGTAGCCTATCTTGATTGTGTTATCGATGGAGGTAATAGTCAAATAGGATTTCTTGATACAGTATCAATAGATTCTGGAGGAACTGGATATACTGGTGGTCATGTAATTAAATTTGAAGCCGGTGGAGTAGGAGGAGGTCCTCCAACAACAGTTGCAGAGGCAACAATATCAGTTGATGGTTCAGGAACAATACTTAGTGCAACAGTAACTGAAGGTGGATCAGGATATACTTCAGCATCAATAGCAACATTACCAGACAATGGTGGCGGTACGGATGCAACAGTAACAGGAAACTTTGATTTTGGATACGGCTTTCCAAAGAATGATAATGGAGACTTTACAACAATATTAGATAAAGTACTTACAAAGTTTAGTGGTAATGTAGGAACTATTGCTGCATTATCAAGTATCAACCCAGGTAATAATTATAACTTTGATCCATTTGTGTTAACTAGAACAGCAGGTATAGCTAAGTTTGATAGAAGAGATATAATAGTAAACTTAAATCCAATGCTTAAAGATGGTGGTGTTGTTAAACCATTTATAATAGGTGAACAAGTAACACAAGAAGTTACTCCAGCTGCACAAGCACTTGGACTTAACACCTTTGTAGGTACACATTCTAATGGTGACTCATTTACACCTAACACAGCAATGTTTGATGGTAAGGGTGTTGTGCAAGTTATAAATGCAACTAAAAATGCACACGGTGAAGTGTTTGCAGAAAATACAACACACGTAAGTGTAACCAATGTAAAGATAAAAGAAAACAATAGTGGCGTTGTAACAATAACTGCATGTAACGAACCTTTCTTTGTAAGTGCTACAAACACAATACAACTAGCTGAAGTAAATAACAGTGTAAGTTCTATAACAGCAAAGATTGCTAATGTTGCTACAACTGTTCTAACTCAAACATCAAAAGGTGAAGTATACAAATTTAATATTAATGAAGATGGATCAGGAGATGTAGGATTAAGAAGATTATCTTTTGCAGTTGGTTTTAATCCTTCAGGTCAGTTGCTTGGGTCAGCATCTCAAGCAGGTGGTACAATCACATCTATATACGAAGATGGTAATACTGCACCTATAGGATTCAATGCTAATATTTCTGCAGATGCACAGTCTGCTAATGGTATTGTTACAGCATTAGAGATTACAGATAGTGGATTTGGTTATCAAGATGGTGCTAATCTTACACTTCAATCAACCAATACTGCACAGCCGTTTGTAGCTAGTGGAACTGCAAATGTTACACTATCAGGTTTAGGACCTGGATATTGGGCATCTAAGGACTCATTTTTGAATACTAAATACATACATGATAACGATTTCTACCAAGAATACAGTTATGTTGTTGAAAGTGGGTTGTCTTTAAATAAATATAGGGATATACTACTAAAAGCATCTCACCTTGCAGGTACTAAGCTATTTGGTAGAGTAAGAAAAGAATCATTGGTAAACAATGCAGTAACTGTTTCAAATAGTTCAATAACAACAGGAACATTGCATTCAGGGAATAACGCGATAACGTAATGGGTAAATTAGTAACAACAAATTTCAACACTCACAATGCAAAACAATTTGTAGAGTCAATTAATGAAACAGCAAATAGCATATACTATGTTACTTTAGGTAATCATAGAAATCCATCTTCTGTTGTAACATCTAATAACAGTCAAGAAGCAATAATGTATCAAACATATCGAGATATGATATATGGTAAACATGTTACACCTAATGATGTAAAACATATGATTGATAATAACATATGGACATCAGGTACAAAGTATGCTCAATATGATAACAATGATGGAGATTTGCAAAACAAAAAGTTTTACGCTCATGTAAAAGAAGCTAACGGCACATTTAGTGTCTTCAAATGTTTGTATAATAACAAGGGGGCAGCATCAACAGACGAACCAACCGCATTAGAAACATCCGCAGACGACGACGTGTACATAACCACCGCAGACAAGTATCAGTGGAAACTAATGTACCAAATAGAGGAGACGGATTACAACAAGTTCGCGACAAGCGAGAAAGTCCCAGTATTTCCGAACGCTAATGTTTCAGGTAATGCAGTAGCAGGAGCCATAGATGTAGTTAATGTTAATACTGGTGGAAGTAGATATCACTCTGTAGCTAATGGTGTTATTAAAGTAGCTCAAGTAGGTGGTAATACTAGAATCTTTGAGTTAGAATCATTAGCAAGTGCTAACGTAACATTCGATCAAACAGATGCAAACAATTCAGGTACGTTTACTGTAGAAAGAGTAGACCTATTTGATGAAGATGGTAGCACTGCAAATCCAGACACATCTAACAATGTAGCTAACGCTGTTATTATGGATGTGGATTCAACAAACAAAATTATCAGAGTACAGGACATTGCTGGTGACTTTTTTGGTCAACAAAGTAATGTTATTATGAAAGGACAAACATCTGGTGCAACTGCAAAGATAACAGACATAGCCAGTTCAACTTCTTCATTATCAGCAAATACAGATTTTTATAAAGATAGTATTTTTTATATTGCAGCTGGTGCAGGTAAAGGAGCAGCAGCACCAATAAGTGAATACATTGTAACTGGATCTGCTAGAAGAGTATTGTTAGCAAATGATATAGGATTCTCTAGTGTAGATTCAACATCATTGTTTGAAATATCTCCAAGCGTTACTATTACTGGTGATGGTACTGGAGCAGAAGCAAGAGCAATTGTAAACACATCTATCTTTGCTATTGATACTGTTGAAGTTACAAAACGAGGAAGTGGATATACATTTGCAGAAGCAACAATTGTTGGTAACACAGGAATCAGTGGTGATGCAACAGCTAATAATGCTAATGTAAATATTATTATAGGACCACCAGGCGGTCATGGATCCGATGTTATCAATGAACTCTTTGCTGATAGTGTTGGTATATCTGTAGACTACTTAGATGACAATGGTGGATTTACTCCAGCAGTAAATGATTTCTCACAAATAAGTATATTGAAAGATCCTTTATATAGTAATGTAGTAATATCAATAACAGACACAACAGTAAGCGGTGGTGGATCAGGTGGTGGTACATCATTTACAGCCAACGAAGTATTAACACAGAATAACTCAACAGCCTCAGATAAATCAAGAACAGGTGCATTTGGAGTTATTAAAGCAAGATTTGATAGTACAATAAATGTATCAAATGTATATGGACAATTCTTTAACACGACATCTGGTGATGCTAATACTAGAATAGTAGGTGGCTCTTCAGGTACAAGTGCTGAGATAGCTAGTTTTAAAACAAGTGATAAGGACAATTCAACATTTGATTTATTTGATCAAAGAATAAGACTTGGTGGATTTATAAACACATCATCATTTGCTTTTCAAACAGATGAGAAAATAATTCAGGACTCAACTGATGCGGAAGGCCGCATTCATAATATAAATACAGCTAGTGGAGCTGAAAGTTTAGTTATAACTAACAAGAAAGGAAACTTCCTTGCCTCAGATACAGCTAGTGGTAAATTCTATTATGTAAGAGGACAATCAAGCAATGCAGTTGCATACTTTACAGATATAGCTGGTCCTGATATAGTACCAAATAGTGGAGAAGTAATTTACACGGAGAATATAACACCTATTACTAGAGACAATGCTCAGACAGAAAGAATAAAAGTAATAGTAAAGTTTTAGAGAAAATAAATGGCAATAGAAACAGACCTTAATGTAAGTCCTTATTACGACGATTTTGACGAGAACAAGAACTTTCACAGAGTTTTATTCAAGCCTGCCGTTCCTTTGCAGGCTAGAGAGATTACTCAATTACAAACAATCCTTCAAAACCAGATAGAAAGATTTGGTCAATTCCAATTCAAAGAAGGATCAATTATTAAAGGTTGTTCATTCAGCTTTGATGATTCAGTTAGATATGCAAAAGTAAATGATAAGACTGCTGCAGGCACAGATGTAAACGTAGGTTTATTCTCAGAAGGTGATTACATTAGAAACCAAGCTAATGTTGTTGCTAGAATAGTAGACAAGGCATCAGGACTAGAAACACAGAACCCAGATTTAAACACTTTATTCTTTCATTACATAAACACAGGTACAGGTGCAGAAAAAGAATTTGCATCTAAAGACGAAGTTGAAATTTATCCAGCAGTATCAACAGTTGCTAATGTTGAGATAGTTTCACAGAGTGGTGCATTTACTAATGCAGACACAGTTGCAATTACATCACTACTAAACGGTAGTGGAGCAACAGCTGATCTTATAACTGTAGCAAGTGGTACAACGATTGACCACATTAATGTTACATCTAATGGTGCAGCATATAGTATTGATGATTTACCAACAGCAACAGTAACAGCTGCTGATAGTGGAGCATCAGTTACACTTAAAGTTAACTTACACAAGACTGGTAACGTAACAATTTCTGATAATGACCAGTTTAAAGACGCAGGCGGTAATACAGAATTTAATGTATTAGGTAAAGCATTCCAGATGAAAGTTACAGATGGCGTCATCTTTCAAAAGGGTACATTCCAAAGATTTGCTGAACAAGATATTATTGTATCAAAATATACTAATAGACCTAACGAAAAAGTCGTCGGAGTCCAAACTGTTGAGTCTATTGTTAATAACAGTATTGATACATCTCTTTTAGATAATGCAGCAGGCTTTGCAAATGAAAATGCTCCAGGTGCTGATAGATTAAAACTTACACCAACATTGGTTGTAAACACTAAAGCATCAGCCGAGTCTTCAAACAACTTCTTAAAATTCATTGAATTCCAATTTGGTAATCCAATTCAAATGCAACAAGGACCAGTGTTTAGTTCACTTGGCCAAGAGTTAGCAAAAAGAACTTATGAAGAAAGTGGTGATTATGTTGTAGAGAACTTCTCAATATCAACTGAGAACAAAGTAGCAAACACATCTCATTTATCAGCAGTAGTAGGAGCTGGTATTGGATATGTAAAAGGTCAAAGATTTGAACTATCAAGTGCTACTAGATTACCATTAGAAAGAGCAAAAACAACAAGCACAATTACAGATCAAGAAATATCATTAAACTATGGTAATTATGTAAGAGTAAACGAATTACTTGGACAGTTTGGTCATGAAACAAACGATATGGTTGTATTGTTAGATGGTGCAATGAATGCAGTAACTAGCGGTAATAATGCTATCGGTGGTGCTACTGTAAACAATACATCAGTAACATTCAATGGTGGTTCAGCTAATAATGTTGTAGGTACTGCAAGAGTTAAGTCTATAGAAAGCATAGATCAAGTACCTGGTAAGTCAGACAGTGAATATCATCTATACTTATTCAACATTAAAATGAACTCTGGTAAGTCATTTAAGAAAGATGTTAAGAGTTTATGGCACTATTCAGGAACAGAATATAGTTTAGGTAATGCAGAAACAAATAAATCAGCATCAGGTGTAGCTGATATTATATTAGAAGGTGCACAAAACGAAGCATTTATTAAAGAAAGAGACAAACAAACAATGGTGTTCCCTATTGGAGCAACAGGTGTATCTACAGTAGATTCAAACCCTTCATATGTTTATAAAGGCGTAGAAGCAGATCAATTTAGTACTGGTGGTGTAGCAACATTCTCATTATCAGATGATCTTAACTTTACATATGGAACATCAGATACAACATTAAGTGAAACTCAAGAAAGAGACTTAATTATTATACCAAAACAAAACATCAATGCAGCATCAAGAACTGCAGAAGGTAATGCTAATGTGGCATCAAGTAGTAAGTTAGTTACAAATTGTGCAACTACTGATTTAAAATCAGGCGATCAAGTATTCATTAATACAACACTTAGAACTATTGACAATATTGTTAACAGTACTGCATTTAATGTTAAATCTAATGTAGGACTAACATCAGCAACAGCTAATGTATTAATGACCTTCCAAAACAATAGACCAATATCTATTAGTGAAAGAACATCAGCAAATGCTACAATTACAAGTAGTGGCCAGACATTAACAATCAACTTAGGTAGAAATCTAAGTGGTACAATGAATGCAGATATCATTCATAACATAAAAGATCCAACAGTAACAGCAAAAACTAAAACAGTTAATATTACAGAAGTTGGTCTTACAACAGATACTAACAGCGGTGGACTAACAGGTCCATGGTGCTTGGGTGTACCAGATGCATTCGAATTGTTAGCAGTTTATGTTTGTGGAGCAGGTACAGATAGTACAGCATATGCATTCAACAGTGGTGCATTTACTACAGAAAGAACAGACAAATTCGAAATACTATCAGGAATGAATGATAGTTACTATGGTTTATCTAAGTTAAGAATTAAGCCAAATAGTGGATTTAGTTTATCTGCTGGACAAAATATAGCAGTAAGATTTAGAAACTTTGCAGAATCTGGTGACGGATTCTTTACATTCCAATCTTATAATGGTATCATTGATGATGCTAATACAGCTAATACAACAGCTATTACTACGCAAGAGATACCAGTTTATACTTCTCAAAGAACAGGTAGAGAACATAAACTAAGAGATAGTATTGACTTTAGACCAAGAGTACAAGCTACTGCAAATAGTGGTGGTACATTTACTAGTGGTGATGCAACATCAGATCCATCACAAACTGCTGTTATAAATCAAAATAGTAAAATAGCAAAAGTAAACTCAACATGGATTGGTGATGTATCTCATTACTTACCAAGAAAAGATAGAATAGTTGTAGAGGGTGGACAGTTACATATTGTAAAAGGTATTCCATCAATCAATCCACAACTACCAGCTAAGCCAGGTGATGCTATGCAGCTTGGTACAGTTGATGTTCCAGTATTCCCATCATTGGATGCTGCAACAGCAAGATACTATAAGCGACCAGACTTAGCTGCTAAGATTAGAACTACTCAGCTAAAAAGATACACTATGTCAGATATTAAGAGTATTGACACTAGAGTACAAAACTTAGAATACTATACATCACTTAACTTATTAGAGAAACAAACAAGTGATAGTGTACTTCCTGGTAGAACAGATCCATTAACAAACAGATTTAAAAATGGTTTCTTAGTTGATAACTTTGCATCATTAACAGTTGGTAACCCACTTAACGACGAGTTCAAAGCTGGATTTGATAAAGCAAGACAACTATTAACTGCAAGATTCGAACAATATAACATTGGTTTAAAATTTGATACAGGTACAAATATATCAAGAGTAAATGATGCTGTATACACATCAATGAAAGATAGACCTGTTATTAATCAAAACAAAGCTACACAAGACAGAAGATGTACTTCTGCATTTTGGCAATACAATGGTAACGTACAATTGTTCCCAGATTATTTCTCAGGTACTGACGTTAAGAAAGCACCAGAGAATGCTATGCAGATTGATATAGATGTTGCAAGTGGAACACTAGCTCTTATTGATGAGCTAAACAAAATACTACCTGCTCAACAACCAAGTGATGAAGTTATTGATGAGTCTACAGAAACAAGATTAGTTGATTCAGATACTTCAGATGGTACAAGAACAGACACATTTGAAACTGTAACACAACAAACAGTAAGAAGAACAACAACACAATTAACAGGACAAGCAAGAACAACAACTAAGAAGGTTGGTGAATTTGTAACTGATATTACATTCCAACCTTATATTCCAGGTATGGATATCAGATTTGTAGCTACTGGTTTAAGACCAGGCCTACAACATTACGTATACTTTGATGATGTTGCAATGTCAGCACAAGTAGCACCAGCTACAGTATTTAATCCATTTAACTCAAATGAGCCGTTAGATATTATTTCATCATCAAGAGCTAGAAGAATGATGAGAAGAAGTGGAGCATTTAATTCTACACTTACAGCTAACTCATCAGGTGGTATTGCAGGTATCTTTAGAATACCAGCTAATAAATTCTTTGTTGGTGAAAGAAAGTTTGTAATTGCTGATATTAGTAATCTAAGTCAAGTAAAAGATACAGTATCATCTGCATCTGCAAGATTTAATGCATACAACTTTGGTGTAGAGAAAGCTGACGTTACAACAAGTACTAGATCACCTTTAATAAGCTCTGCACAATCTTCAAGAATATTTAACACAGTATCAGTAAGTAATACTGAAGTAACAACAAACGTTGCCATTGGTGACGTAACAGGAGGCAACACTGATCCAGTCGTAGATGATGATGACGATACAAGAGTAGGTGAGGTAGCAAACACAGTTTCACCACCACCAGATGACACTGATCCAGTAACACCTCCAAGACCTAAGAATGACCTTCCTTGTGTTGATACTTGGGAACCAAGACCATGGGGATGGGGAGAAGGATTCAGAGGTGGATCTAATCTTGAAAGAAGAGAGATCAATGGTGGCCTATGTGGAAGAAGTGGCGATCCATTAGCACAAACATTCTTACTACAACCTAATATGTTTAGAGGAAGTAAGATTGGTTATCTAACAAGTATGGACTTATTCTTTAGTCAAAAGGATCCAAGATTAGGTACAATCGTAGAAATTAGAGAAACAGTTAATGGTGCTCCAGGACCTAAAGTATTACCTTTCAGTAGAGTAAGACTAGCATCATCTCAAGTTAATACATCAACAGATGCAACAACAGCAACTAGAATTAACTTTAAAGCTCCAGTACCAGTAGATACAGGAAAAGAATATTGTTTTGTTATCCTACCAGAAGGAAACTCACCAGAGTATAAAGTATGGACAGCAAAAGCAGGACAAAAAGATATAAGCAATCAGATTCCAGTAAACCAAGACTGGGGTCAAGGTACAATGTTCTTATCCACAAACAACAGAACATGGACAGAGTATGTAGATGAAGATGCTAAGTTTATAGTTAATGCAGCATACTTTGATCAAACAAAATCATCTGTAGACCTAGTAAATGAAGACTATGAATTCATTGAAGCTAATACTACTTCAGGTATCAATGGTGCATTTGCATCAGGTGAAGAGGTATTTAAGTTAGGTGCTAACATAACTGGTACAGCAGTATTCTCAGCTGGTAATAGTACTATTACAGGAACAGGCACATCATTTACAGCTATAACAGGATTAGGTGCTGGTTCAAAAATTGTTCTTCAAAACTCAAACAATCAATTCGATGTTGTAGAAGTAGCAGGTATCTCTAGTGATACAGTCTTAACATTAAGAGGTGCACCAGATATTACAGCAGCAGGAGTAACAGGTAAGATACAATTTACTCCATCAGCTATATTTGAACAGATAGATGGAACTACATCTACATTACTACTTAACGATAGTTCTGCTGCAAACAGTTCATTTGTATTTGCAAATGGAGATACAATTATAGGTACATCAAGTGGTGCTAACTGTGTAATTGGAAATGTAGCAGATACTAATATAAGTTATCACGAACCAAGATTCTATAACTCAGTACCAGACAATACAACAATCTCATCTAAGCTACTTGCTAAGAAATCAGGTGCTTCTGGAAATACATCATTCACTAGAATTAAATCTAATGATAGAAACTATCCAAGTACACCTATTAAGTTAATGAGTAAATCTAATGAGATTAGAGATAACAGTGGTAACAAGTCTGTTAAAGTAAGACACATCTTATCATCAGATACAAGACACTCATCACCAATGATTGATTTACAATCACAAGGTATGTTATTATTTGAAAACATTATTAACAATGACCTTACAAATGAACATGTATCAGAAAAAGGTAATGCATCAGCAAAATATGTATCAAGAATTATTACATTAAAAGAAGGATTAGATGCAGAAGATATTAAAGTATTTGTAAATGCTTACAAACCAGCTAATACAGATATTAAAGTATATGCTAAGATTCTAAACGAAGCTGATGATGTAGAAATAAGAGACAGACATTGGTCAGAACTACAAAGAATACAAAACAACGATGCTGTAAGTCAGAAAGGAAACAGAGAAGATGTTATTGAATATGGATTTGAATTTAAAGATTCATTAGATAAGACATTAATATCTAACGGTTCAATTACATTTAGTACATCTAGCTTTACAGTAACAGGTGCAGGAACAAACTTTGATGGAGACTTTGCAGTAGGAGATATCATACATGTAGAAGAAGTAGTTGGTTCAAATACTGACTACTTTGCAAGTAAGATTACAGCAATTGCAAGTGATACTTCTATGACAATTGCAGACCTACCTAGCTTCTCAGAGTCAATAGGTAAAGGCGAATACTTCAAAGTAAACAGCGATAATCTAAACACAGCGTTTAGAGATCCAGGTGCACCAGTAGCATTCCAAGCAACTTACTATAACAATGATGGTGAGAAGTTTGTAGGATATAACAGATTAGCAATTAAGATAGTGATGACTGCTGATAGTACAGCACATTCACCATACATACAGGATTACAGAGCAATAGCGGTATCATTATAATGAGAAAGTTAGTTCAAACAGAAGATCCTAAATTTGTTAGAGACACATCTTCAATGGCTCTCATAAATAATGATAAGGCTGCTTATTTGCAATATAAAGCTAGAAGAGCACAAGGAAATAAAGTTAGTGAATTGTCTACAGAAGTAGCGTCACTTAAACAGGATATGGTTGAAATTAAAAGCATGTTAGTTACAATAGTAGAGGGAATAAATGGCAAGTAATAATTATACAAGTTCAAATGTAGTCCCTTCATCAGATACATTTAGAGAGTGGGTTGATCTAACCAACAGAATTACCTATGATATGGAAAAGGTAGTTGT
>Ga0163110_10000714_pt1 | contig 16079 bp, 15 predicted proteins | sample CRUFie1St17metaG_FD_108703 | JGI IMG/M metagenome (GOLD analysis project Ga0163110, IMG submission 108703) | Marine microbial communities from the Costa Rica Dome - CRUD Field 142mm St17 metaG | ecosystem: Environmental > Aquatic > Marine > Oceanic > Photic zone | place: Costa Rica: the Eastern...
GCAATTAACAACAAAACCACAATTTCTACAACTTAGAAATCCGTTATATCCTCTTCTTGGGACTAAGATAATTGCCTGTTCTTTTCTCTCTATCAAATTTTTTAATGAATTAAAAAGTTCTTCACTAAAAATTTTTTTATTACCTTTCTTAAATTCATCTCGCATATCTATCACTTTTATTTCTGGTACTTTGGAAATTGATATCCTTTCTTTCATTCTCACTAACTTAAATTTATTTTCATATTTAACTTTCTTCCAAGTATTTAGAGAGGGAGTAGCACTACCAAATATAATTTTTGCTCCACCTCTTTTTGCTCTATCTAATGCTAGTTCTCTCGCGTCATAACATGGCATAGGTGTCTCTTGTTTATATGAATTATCATGTTCTTCGTCAATTATTATTACCCCAAGATCTCTTATGGGCAAAAATATAGATGATCTTGTCCCAACGACAATGAAAGGCTCCTTCTCTTCCAATATTTTTCGCCAAACTAATTGTCGTTGTTTTGAGGAGCAATTACTATGATATTCAAAAATATTATTTTTAAATCTATTAGAAAATCTATCTATTAATTGAGGAATTAAACCAATTTCTGGAGCCATTATTAGGCAACTTTTATTTTTTTCTAAAAAACTTTTAGTAATTCTTAAATATACTTCTGTTTTCCCAGAACCAGTTTCTCCCCATAAGAGTAAAGATTCACCCTCTCTCATTTCTTTTATTTTGGATATTGCTTCTATTTGTTGATAAGTAAGTGAAGGAATTTTATTTTTATTACAATTACTTTCAAATGACTCTAAAGGTACATTTTCTATTTTTGATCGACTGATTCTTTTAATCAAATTCTTTTTAATTAATAAATTAATTAAGGTAGAGCTAAATCCAAATTTTATTAAATCACTTTGCCACATACCTCCTAAAGAAAGGATTTTTTCAATTAGTAATAATTGTCTATTAGTTAACTTCCTAGATTGATAATTTGAATTAGGGCTTATTGCTATCCAGAAATTTGAAGTGGCACTTTTATTAACTATATTTGATTTACTTAACCAACCAGGAGGTAAAGCTGTTTTAAACATTTTTATAGTCTTTACCTTATGGTCTAAAGCTATATCCTCGATCCAATCTCGCCACCCCTTATAAAAAACTTTTTTCTGAAGAATTCTTTCGATATAAGAATATTTGAATTCATTATTAAAACCAAATTTTTCTGTATATAAAATTTCTTCTATAACTAATCCCGTAATCATTCTGCCTTTGATTTTCACAAGAACAATATCTCCTATTTCTGCTCCTAGAGAATTTCCATCTATATAATCAAAACTATTGCTATATCTACCAAAATCTATCAAAACGCTATAAAGTTTTGGATGTTGACTTAGATTATTAGTTGCGAGCTTCAAAAGTTTTTCTTAGTATTGGATTGTTGAACATTCCACAAAGTGTTTTTTGCACATTGTCTGCATCAAGTTCTCAGGGAAGACATGAAGCTCTGATCAATGAATAAAATTCAAATTGATCTGCCAGTCTGAGAAAGCCCTAAACTTTTTGCTCTAGGTAATTTATAACACTAATTAATTTTTTCAACATTTTACAAACACTTTTTTAATCAAAAAATTGCCGAATAGATACATTCGTTCTTAAAGCAACTTTTTGATACTAAATGTGCGAAATTGCCGTAATTAAAGTTTTATTTAGTTAAATTCACCCTAGAAAGGAGTAAATTATGTGTCCAATAGCTGCAGAGTCAAAAAATTCAAAATCACGCTCTAAGAAAAAGTTAAATAAAGTAGTTAATTCCTCTGCAGAAACAGAATTAAATAATGGTCCCGCTGAGAAATTAGTCAATAATGATAGTGAATTAGATCATAGTAATCAAAATCCTTCTGAAGATGACGAAAAAAATCTAGCTAATATAAAACTTGGGCCAAAAGGAATTTACACAGAAGATTCGATAAGAGTTTATTTACAAGAAATTGGCAGAATAAGATTGTTAAGACCTGATGAAGAAATAGAACTTGCAAGAAAAATAGCAGACTTACTTCAACTTGAAGAATTAGCTACACAATATGAATCAGAAAAGGGGCATTTCCCCTCTGTTAGAGAGTGGGCAGAACTAATTGATATGCCTCTTTCTAAGTTCAGAAGAAGATTACTATTGGGAAGAAGAGCAAAAGAGAAAATGGTTCAATCAAATTTAAGACTTGTAGTTTCAATTGCGAAGAAATACATGAATCGAGGGTTATCTTTTCAAGATTTAATTCAAGAAGGGAGTTTAGGTCTTATAAGAGCAGCAGAAAAATTTGATCATGAGAAAGGATATAAATTTTCAACTTATGCCACTTGGTGGATTCGCCAGGCAATTACAAGAGCCATAGCTGATCAGAGTAGAACAATTAGATTACCCGTACACCTTTATGAAACTATATCCAGAATTAAAAAAACAACAAAAGTATTAAGTCAAGAATTTGGCAGAAAACCTAGTGAAGAAGAAATAGCTGAAAGTATGGAAATGACTATTGAAAAATTAAGATTCATAGCAAAAAGCGCTCAACTTCCTATTTCTTTAGAAACTCCAATTGGAAAAGAAGAGGATTCAAGGCTAGGAGATTTTATTGAAGCTGATATCGAGAATCCTGAACAGGATGTATCTAAAACCTTATTAAGGGAAGATTTAGAAGGTGTTTTAGCAACTTTAAGTCCTAGAGAGAGAGATGTTCTTAGACTTCGTTATGGGATAGATGATGGGAGGATGAAAACACTTGAGGAGATCGGACAGATTTTTGATGTTACCAGAGAAAGGATAAGGCAAATAGAAGCTAAAGCTCTCCGAAAATTAAGGCATCCAAATAGAAATGGCGTTTTAAAAGAGTATATAAAATAAGAAAATTAATTTATCTTCATTAAGTTGCAACCTAATATTGATAATTTTTGTGCTTCTGTCTTTTAATCTAAAATAAATTAATATTTTTAATGGCTATTTCAAAAATAAGAATTGCTACAAGAAGAAGTAAGTTAGCGATGGTGCAAACTTTATGGGTAAAGGAGGAATTAGAGAGAAGTATACCTAATTTAGAAGTTGAAATTGAGGCAATGGCAACCCAAGGAGATAAAATTCTTGACGTCGCTCTTGCAAAGATTGGTGATAAAGGATTATTTACTAAAGAGCTTGAAACCCAAATGCTTCAAAATAAAGCTGACATTGCGGTTCATTCATTAAAGGATTTGCCCACTAATTTGCCAGATGGACTAACTTTAGGATGTATCACAGAAAGAGAGAATCCTTCTGATGCACTCATTATTAATAAGAAAAATGAGTCTTATAAATTAGAAACTTTACCATCAGGATCAATTGTTGGGACAAGTTCACTAAGAAGACTTGCACAATTGAAATATAACTTTCCTCATCTTATTTTTAAAGATATCAGAGGAAATGTAATCACTCGATTAGAAAAGTTAGATTCAGGCGAGTTTGACTGTATCATTCTCGCTGCAGCAGGATTAAAAAGGTTGGGATTTGAATCAAGAATACATCAAATAATCCCTAGCGAGATCTCTTTACATGCTGTAGGCCAAGGAGCCTTAGGAATTGAATGTAAATCAGATAATCATGATGTTTTAAAAATAATTCAAGTTCTTACTCATCAAGATACTAATAAAAGATGTTTAGCAGAAAGATCATTCTTAAGAGAATTAGAAGGCGGTTGCCAAGTACCTATTGGAGTTAATAGTAAAATAATAAATAACCAAATATTTCTTACCGGAATGGTAGCCTCTATTGATGGAAAGAAACTTATTAAAGATGAATCAATGGGGCCTTCAACAGATCCTGAAAGAATCGGAAAAAATTTAGCAAATAAACTAAAGATGCAGGGAGCTGAAAAGATTCTTGAAGAAATATTTAATGAATATAGATAGAAGAGATATTGAATTAATTAACTAATTTAGGTTCAATTTCTTTTTTATATCTATTCTCACACTCTTCTATAGTTTTGATTGCATCTGCGGTACCAAAGAAACCATTCACTCTGCAAGTTCCAGGTTTTTTTAAATCCTTATAATGTTCCCAATAATAAGTAGTTTCTTTTAACCAATGTTCACCAAGATCTTTAAAAGTTTTAATATGATCTACTCTTTTATCATCTGATAAAACAGCAATAATCTTGTCATCTACTTCTCCTCCATCATCAAATTTCATAACTCCAATTATTCTGGCTTCAACAATTGATCCAGGAATTAAAGGTTCAGTCACAGAAACTATTTCAATATCCAGTGGATCGCCATCCTCATCCCAAGTTCTTGGAATACAACCATAAGCAAATGGATAAGCCAAAGATGAGTATCCAACTCTATCAAGCTTTAGATGACCGGTTTCGGTTATTAATTCATACTTATTAATTGTATTTGAATTTAATTCAATAATTGTATTGACAATTGTTTTTTGTTGATTTACAAAAGGATCTAAAACATGAAGAAGATTAGGAGTACTTTTGCTTGGTGGTTGACTAAGATTTGCCATATAATTTTAAATTTATAACTATCCTACAACTTATCTTTAGCTATCAATCTCTGAAAGTTATTAATCAAAATATTTTAATTTAATTCATCAATTTTATCTTTAAGATAATCAAGAAAAAACTTTGGTGAAAGTTCATTTTTACTAACTTTTTTAACCAATTCCATAGCATTTAAAGATCTTCCATGGCAATGAATATTTTTTTTCAACCAATTAATTATTGTTTGATAATCATTATTTTCAATCAGTTGGTCAATTAATCCAATATCCTTTTCTAATTGGTGAGTAAACTGAGCACTTATAAGATGCCCAATCAAATATGAAGGGAAATAGCCAAAAGCGCCTTCACTCCAATGCACATCTTGTAAACATCCCTCAGCATCGTTGCAGGGCTCTATACCTAAAAGTTCCTTATATTTTTTATTCCATTCAAATGGGAGATCTTTTGCATTTAGATTTCCTTCAATTAATTCAATTTCAAGCTCAGTTCTAATTAAAATATGCATTCCATAACTTATTTCATCAGCTTCTACTCTATTAAGTCCAGGTTTAACAATATTCATCGATTTCCATAGCTCCTTATAATTTTTTAGAGGACATCCACTATTTAGGAAATTTTGAAAGAAACTTCTTGAAAAAGCTTTTGACTTAACAATCCTATTTTCCCAAAATAAAGATTGACTCTCATGCACTCCCATAGAAGTAGCTTGCCCCAGTGGCCAAGCAAACCACTGATGCGTTTCATTAGGCAAGCCTTGTTCATAAATAGAGTGACCCCATTCATGAGCTGTAGCTAAAAAACTTGAAAATGGTTCACCTTTCACAACTCTTGTTGTAATCCTAAAATCTTTAGGCCCCAAAGTGATGGAAAATGGATGCGGAGATTCTGCGATAGCAACTAAATTCTCATTACGTCCAAATTTATCCAGTAATTTATCGCAAAGTAATTTTTGAGCTGAGCAATCAATATCCCATATTTTCTTATCAACTTCTTTTATTTCTTGAAGCATATAGGGTATAGATTCTTTTAAAGGATTAAAAATATTTAATAGCCATTCTTTATTTATATCAGGTTCATATGGCTGAGCTAATGTCTCCCATGGACTCAATTTATCTGAAAGTTGATTAGCTTCCTCTCTACGTAAAATTATCAATTCTTCGAAATATGGCTTAAAGATTTTAAAGTCGGATTTTTTTTTAGCTTGTTGCCAACTTTCATATCCTTGAGATTTTGCTTTTGCTAAATTTATTACTAATTTAGGATCTAACTTTCTTTGCCTATCAAATTCTTTATTTAAAAGCTCTAAATTCTTTTTTTTTGAACAACTTTCTGAATTCAAAAAACTTGTTGATTCCTCCAACTCACTTTTAGCTAAATTTATTAAATTTAAGAATTCATCACTAGAGTTTCTAGAATGTAAGATCTTAGCTAAATAAGTAAGCTGCTCTCCTCGCCAAGAAGAACCCTCCTTTGGCATACCAGTATTTTGATCCCAGTAGAGAGTACTTTGAATCGAGCCTAAAATTTGAGTATCTTTTAAGTATGCACCTAATTTACTCCATGCTGAATTTTTCAAGAAAATCTCCCTATAGACTTTTATATTAGGATAATTTTTTATGGTAAGCAGTAAATTTCAAAACTATATTATAAGAAACTTGGAAAATAAATTTTTTTAATCACTGATGGAACAAATTTTTTCAACTTTAGAGATCAACTCATCAGGACAAGGCTTAAAAGATATCACCTCTTTTATTACAAATTTCATAAAAGAAAAGAAAATAATAACTGGATTAATTGTTTTAAATTTAATGCACACCAGTTGTAGTTTAATTGTTAACGAAAATGCTGATCCCAATGTTCTTAAAGATTTAGAAAAATATATTAATTCAATAGTTCCATTTAATTCATATCATGATTTAACTAGAGATAGGACTGAGATTTTCTACAAGCATTATCAAGAAGGTGAAGATGATATGCCAGCCCATATAAAGACTGCCTTAACTAATACATCTTTATCCTTTAGTATCCAAAATGAAAAACTCATATTAGGTACTTGGCAAGGTATTTATCTTTGGGAGCATAGATTTGGTAAAAATATAAGAAAAATAAATATTCATGCGATTGGAGAAATCCAAAAAAATATTTACAATTAAAAAGAAACAAAACTAATTTTAAATGAAACCATATTTACTTAATAATGAAGAGCTTACTGAATTAGTTGTAAAATTACCTGGTTGGAAAATATCCAATCAAAATATAGAAAAGAAATTTTCTTTTAATAATTTTATTGAGGCTTTTTCTTTTATGACTAAAGTTGCGCTTCTTTGCGAAAAATACAATCATCACCCTAATTGGGATAATGTTTATTCTTCTGTGAATATACAATTTACCACTCATGACTTGGGTGGTATTTCAAACTTAGATCAAATTTTAGCTTCTGAAATAAATAAATTATTTGACAAATAAATTATAGATATTTGAAAAATCCTAATTAGAATAAAAAATAATAAAAACAATTATTAATGAAAGATATAAAATCAAAATTAGTTCCAGTAACAATAATAAGTGGATTTTTAGGTGCAGGTAAAACAACCCTTTTAAATCATATTTTAGAAAATCAAAATGGTCTTAAAACCGCTGTTTTAGTTAATGAGTTTGGAGAAATAGGAATAGATAATGACCTAATCATTGAGGCATCAGAAGATATGATCGAATTAAGTAATGGATGTATTTGTTGCACAATTAACGGAGAATTACTCTCAACAGTTAAAAAAATCCTAGAGAGATCTCATAATCTTGATTATTTAATTGTCGAAACAACTGGACTTGCAGATCCATTGCCAGTAGCAATGACTTTTGCAGCAAGCAATCTTAGAGAGAAAGTGAGATTGGATTCAATTTTGACTTTAGTGGACGCTGAAAATTTTGATTTCAATATTGACAGTAAAAGTGTTTACTACTCGCAACTACTTTATGGTGATATCCTACTTATAAATAAATGTGATTTAGTAGATAATAAAAAATTGGAAGATATTGAAAAAAGAATATTTGAAATAAAAAAAGAACCTAGAATACTAAGATGCTCCAATAGCAAAGTGGGACTTGAAACGATAATCAGCGTGGGGCTTTTTGAAACTGATAAATATATATTTGAAAATAACAAAAAGGATAATACTAGTAATATGAACTCGCATCATTCACATGATCATTCAAATGATCACTCGCATCATTCACATGATCATTCAAATGATCACTCGCATCATTCACATGATCATTCAAATGATCACTCGCATCATTCACACGAACACTCGCATGATTTAGAAAATAGTATTGAGGGATTTACATCAGTTTCATTCGAATGCCAAGAGCCTTTTTCATTGAGGAGATTCCAAAATTTTTTAGATAATCAACTATCACAAAATGTTTTCAGGGCAAAAGGGATTTTATGGTTTCAAGAAAGCGAAAGAAAGCATATATTTCACCTATCAGGAAAAAGATTTTCACTTGATGATGAAGATTGGAAAAAAGAAAAATCTAATAAGATTGTTTTAATTGGGAAAAATCTAAATCATCAGCAAATAATAGATCAATTAGATTTTTGTAGATCTAACTATTTAGAAAAATAAATTGAAATATAAAATATTGAATTTAAAAATTTATAAAAGAATCAAAAACTTTAAAGCTTTAGAAATCATCGCTTTACTTATCGCGATTCTAATTATTTTACCTATTTTTAGTTTTTTTAAGGAGGGCTTACATACAATATTAGATGGTAATTTTTCTATTTCAGTAACTGGTAAAAAAGAAGTAATTGGCTCAATTACTGTACTATTTTTAACCAGTATTTTTGGAGGATCATTAGGAATAATAAATGGATGGACTCTATCTAATTGTGAATTTAAATTTAGAAAGATACTAAGAATTTGCCAATTAATTCCATTAGCGGCTCCTGCATACTTACTCACATCAATTTTACAAGATTTAGGAAGCATAATGGGATATCAAATCACTGGTATTTGGTGGGGAGTTATTATCCTTTCCATATCAACATATCCATATGTATTTATCCTTACTAATGAAAGTTTTAATAAATTTGGGAGGAACCAAATATTAGCTAGCAGAGGCTTAGGAATAGGCCCATGGAAAAGCTTTATGAGAATTGCTTTACCTATGGCTTTACCTTCAGTAGTAACTGGAATAAGTTTAATGTGTATGGAAGTAATGAATGAGCTTGGTACTTTTGAGATGTTAAATATACCAAGTATCTCAACAGGAATTACTGAAAGTTGGATAGAAGATGGAAATCCCTCCCGAGCAATAGGATTATCATTAATAGCTTTAATAATTGTTTTCGCATTGATATGTGCAGAAAAGTTTTCAAGAAAAAGAACACGCAGGTGGAGTGAGAATCCATCTTTGAATAATTCACAAGCTTGGAATCTTAAAAATTTTAGATCAATCGCCGCAATACTATTAGCTTTATTTCCAGCATTTTTCTCACTCGGTATACCAATACTTTGGGTTTCTATAAATATTGATCAAATTCAAAGAGGATTCAATACTGAATTATTAATACTAACTTCTAGAACAATAGGTCTTGGAGCAATAGTTGCATTCCTTGCTATTGCATTTTCAATATTAGTTTCTTTAGCCAATAGATGGAATAAAGGGACTTTAATTAAAATAACTTCATTTTTATCAGGTATTGGATATGCAATTCCAGGAACAGTATTAGCTGTTTCCTTATTAACGTTATCTAATACCAAATTCTTTTTCTCTCCAATAATTTTACTTATTTGGGGATACATAACTCGTTTCCTAACGATTTCAAAGGGGACTATAGATTCTGGATTAGAAAGAGTTTCTCCAAATATTGATGAAGCAGCAGCTATTTTGGGTGCAAATCAATCAAAAATTATTAAAAGAATTCACGTTCCAATTTTAAAAGGACCTATTTTTGTTGGAACTCTATTAGTGTTTGTTGACACAATAAAGGAGTTACCATTAACGTTTTTACTGAGACCTTTCGACTTTGATACCTTATCAGTAAGAATATATCAATATGCAGGGGATGAAAGAATGGCTGAGGCAATTTTACCTGCAATTATAATAACAATTTTAGGATTAATTGCATCAAGCACATTAATTCCTAGTTTAGAAAATAAGGAAAGTTAGTTTCTAGAAATATATTTTTTAAAAATAAATGGGCTGCTTAAAAATAAGTCAGCTGCAGTAGATATAAATCTAAAATAAATCAATGTTTCTAATATTAAATTTTGAGGAATAGCTTTCCCAATAAATAATAAAAAGAAAGTTTCAAAGACACCTGCACCTCCTGGTGCTGCAGGAATAATTAAACCTATTGACCAAGATAAACAAAAAATTATCAAAATTAAATAAATATCAATTTGACTAATATCTAAGAAAATATTGAGACAACAAGCAAACGCCAAGAATTTTGAACCGATAAAAAAAACTTCTATTAAAAAAGCTCTTAATGGAAAAAATGATTTACAATTAATATCTATAAAAAGTTCACTATTTGCACTTCCATGACTTAAAAAATTATATTTTTTGAGTTTAAAGGATTGGAGAATTTTTAGTATAAAATAAATAGATTTTTTATTAAAAAATAAGGCTGGTAATAAAAGTAAAATTAGAAATGAATTAAAAATGACTCCAATTGAAGAAATTAATAATGATACAGATAACATTAAATAAGGTTCTATAAGAGTCCCGTAAAGTGCAATATTTTTATTTGTTTTTTTCTTTAAAAAATTAAATCTTTCTATAAAATGCCATATGTTCCCAGGTACATATTTAAGGCTATTGGTAAATATAAAAATATACATTAAATCATTATTATGATATTTTGAACCCAGCCAAATAATAATATTTTTCCATGCTAAGCCATTAAAGAAAATGCTTAATAAACAAAATAAAAATGAAAAATATAAATAAACATTATCTAAATATAAATCGAAAGAAATTTCGTTAAAATTAATGCACAACAAATAAAATAAATAAGTAATACTAAAAATAAAGAAAACATTTTTTAAGATATTTAATTGTATTTTTAATAAACAATTTTTTAAAAAATTAATATATTTCTCTAAAATCATCTTTGCCTTAAAATTTTTTAAAATCGCCCATTGTTTCTTTTATGATATCCCTAATCTCTCTAGCACTTTTATCATATTTTTTTTGTAGTTTAAGTATTTCATCATTTTCTGGCTTTATATACTTTTCTCCATTACTTAAAGTAGTTTGCTTAACTTTAATTTTTCCAAATCTCGTATTACATACTCCTTCTAATCTATGTAAAACCCATCTTCCCTGTCTCCTCTCTCGAAGGCCAATTGTATTAGAGTGCTTAAACCAGACCTCTCTACAATGAGAAACTTTATTGATTGGTACAATAGCTTTTAATTCAAATCCTATTCGATTTTTCTTCATATTTATAGATTGATAGACAACATCATATGCACCTGCTCCACGTAATATTTCAATAAAAGAAGCAATATCCTCAGATGACTGATCATCAATAAAAGCCTCTTGAATAAATATTTCTTCGTAAGTTGGATTTTCAATCTCACAAGAATTGATTTTTGAGATTCTCAAAATATTAGGAATTGGCAAAATTTTATTACCTACACCTACACCATATGAAAGTAAGGAATATTTAATTGGTAATTTAAAAGAATTTACCAATGTACAAATTATTGCTATACCCGTAGGTGTAGATAATTCATCATTGATAAATTGCAGCTCTGAACGAACCTCAATATTAAATTTTGAAATAAGATCAACTACAGCTGGAGATGGAATTGATATTTTGCCGTGGTCAGTTTCTATTATTCCACTACCCAATGTAGGAGTATTACAGTAAATTTTTTTTGGCTTTAAAAAGTTAATAGCTGCGCATACTCCAATAATATCTACTAGTGAATCTAAAGACCCTATTTCATGAAAGATAACATCCTCTTGATCAATCCCATGAACAGTACTTTCTGCCTTCGCTAAAGCACTAAAAACTTCAATAATATTTTTTTCTAATGATTTTTCTAAATTACCTTTCAAAATTAAATTTTTAATATCTTTCCAAGTCCTTTTTTGCGAATTATCTAATACCTTGACATTTGTTTTAATCCCTCTTAAAGATTTACTTTTGGCTTCAGTAAAAGATAATAAATAATATCCTCCTAATCCAAGATCAAGTAGTGGTTTTTCAATAACTTCTTTTGGGACACCAAGATCATAAAAAGCGGATAGTAACATATCACCTGATATGCCTGGAGAACATTCAATTAGTAACTCTTCCATAACAAAACTGCATTAAAAATTTATTTTGATACACATCATGAATATTCCTCTAATTAATAATTGATTTATTTTCAATAACTTCAAAATTCTCCATTTGCAAAGTATTAGAATGTCTTAAAACATCAATACTCAAAAAAGAATTAATTAAATCAAGTGGCAATTCGGCTTTTAAAATTAATTTAAAGGATTTATTTTTATTTTTACTAAAAGTGTTCGAAGGTGTAATTTTAATAATAACTTCTTTCTCAGGAATTTTTACAAATATCAATTTTCCCCTTATAGAAAAATAATTATCTTTTAAATCATAGTTTTTTAATATTTCATGAAGATTTTGAGATTGATCTTTTTGGTTTTTGTTTAAATTATAGGGATCCCATATCCCCGCGATTTGGAGATGTAAACTCTCAGAACTCTTATTTCTTGGGTAGACAATAAAAAAGTATTTATTATTAAAGTCAATATATTTTTTTATCAGAGGCAACGTTTTTCCCAAAACAACTGCGTCTAAAGCCAAATTATTGTTATCTGTTAAGAGGCCCTTGTTTAAACACTTTTTACTTAAAGGTTTATATGAACCATAAATAATTCCAATAGCTCTATTTTGAAGATTTTCTGTAACTTTTTGGATCGGGCTTTTAATCATTATTTTATGTAAAAGGGGTAAAGTTTAAATATTTAATTATTGTTCAACTTAATATTGTCAAAAGACCTGATAGCTTCATCTATGGCATCAGAGGGAGTGGTCGCATCATTCAAGCTATTTGCTTTTCTAATCATATCAACAATTTCAAAAGGATTAGTTGGGATAGTATCGTTACTTTTAAATCCTTCTTTAGTACTACTATTTAATTCTATTTCTTCAAAATAATTTTCCTGAGAACTAAAAACTGAATTATTAAAATTCAATATCAGATAGTAAAGAAATATAGCTACTAAAAATAAATTTTTTCTATGTAAAAGATTTTTTCTGAATAATTTCAAAACTATTTATTAGATTAAAAATTTGCTAATTTAATTTTACATAAATATTAAACAAATTGTTAATAGCATCTTGGAATGTAAATTCCATCAGAATGAGACTTAGTCAAGTAATACTTTGGCTTAAAAATAAAAATCCAGATGTTTTATGTCTGCAAGAAACAAAAGTTTTAGACGCAGATTTCCCTTTTGAACCATTTGAAAAATTGGGTTATAGGGTTAAAACTTTTGGACAAAAATCATATAATGGTGTTGCGATTATAAGTAAATTTGATCTTGTTGATACAAGGTACGGTTTCAGTGGGGAATTAGATCAATGTGATTCTGTTAAAAACTTTGATGAACAAAAAAGAGTAATTAGTGCGCTAATTAATGGTGTAAGAATTATAAATGTCTATGTTCCAAATGGTTCATCATTAAGTTCAGATAAATTTGAATATAAAATTTCTTGGCTTGAGCAATTAAAAATATATTTAGAGCAACCGCACAATAGAGAGGAGAAATTATGTCTTCTTGGAGATTTTAATATTGCACCTTCTAGTAAAGATATTCATGATCAAAAGATTTTTGAAGGAAAGATTATGGCTTCCGAAAAAGAAAGGTCTTGTTTAGATCAAATCATTAAAGGTAAATTTTATGACTCTTTTCGGATATTTGAAAAAAATAGTGGCTATTGGAGTTGGTGGGATTACCGTAATAATGCTTTTGAATTAGACAAAGGTTGGCGAATAGATCACATTTATATCTGTGATAGTCTTCTCCCAAATATTAAAAGCTCAGTTATTGATAAGGATCAAAGGGAATTAGAACAACCAAGCGATCATGCACCAGTAATGATTGACTTAAACTTTCAGGGGGAGTCTGGTGATTTTAGTGATGATGATGATGATTTATTTGAACTTTAATATTTATATTTAACCAATTAAAAAAAGTTTTACTAACAGTACTTTTCAACTGTTAGCTTTAGATCTTTATTCTCTTTTCAATTTAATAAAACACAACCTCAGGCTCAATTATTAAAAAACCAACTTTAATAATGTAGAATTTCTACTTGATTGACAAATTTTTTTCTTATATCTAAGTTAGAGCATGATCTATTTTTCCAAAAAACTACAACAATTGACAAAGTGACTGATATTTTAAATATCTCAAATTCTCAAGAAGTATTTACTTCTGCTCAAGACCTAATGCCTGGAGGGGTAAGTTCCCCTGTACGAGCTTTTAAATCAGTTAATGGGCAACCTATTGTTTTTGACCGGGTCAAGGGACCATTCGCTTGGGACATAGATGGGAATAGATATATTGATTACATTGGGAGCTGGGGACCAGCAATTTGCGGACATGCCCATCCAGAGGTAATCGCTGCTTTACAAGAGGCTATAGAGAAAGGAACAAGTTTTGGTGCTCCATGTGTACTAGAAAATAAACTTGCTCAAATGGTTATAGATGCTGTTCCGTCTGTTGAAATGGTTCGTTTCGTCAATAGTGGTACAGAAGCCTGTATGGCAGTTCTGAGACTTATGAGAGCATATACAGGTAGAGATAAAGTTATTAAATTTGATGGTTGTTATCATGGTCATGCCGATATGTTCCTAGTGAAGGCAGGTTCAGGTGTAGCAACTTTAGGATTACCTGATTCCCCTGGTGTACCAAGAACTACTACATCTAATACACTTACTGCTCCATATAATGATTTAGAAGCAGTTAAAAAATTATTCTCTGAAAATCCAGACGCTATTTCAGGGGTTATTCTTGAACCAATTGTTGGAAATGCAGGTTTTATTACCCCTGAACCTGGATTTTTAGAGGGATTGAGAGAACTTACAACTGAAAATGGTGCATTATTAGTCTTTGATGAGGTAATGACTGGCTTTAGAATAAGTTATGGAGGAGCTCAGGAAAGATTCGGAGTTACTCCTGATTTAACAACCTTAGGTAAAGTTATTGGGGGTGGATTGCCTGTTGGGGCTTATGGGGGGAGGAAGGAAATCATGTCTTTAATAGCTCCTGCTGGACCTGTTTATCAAGCTGGTACATTAAGTGGTAATCCTTTAGCAATGACAGCAGGTATCAAAACCCTTGAATTACTAAAACAGGAGGGTACCTATGGAAAATTAGAAACCACAACCTCTAGATTAATAGAGGGAATCAAGGAGGTTGCGAATAAAAATGGGATAGAAATTACAGGTGGAAGTGTAAGTGCAATGTTCGGATTCTTTTTATGTAATGGTCCAGTAAGAAACTTTGAAGAGGCTAAATCAACAAATTCAGAATTATTTGGAAAATTACATAGAGAGATGTTAAACAGAGGAGTTTATTTAGCCCCTAGTTCTTATGAAGCAGGATTTACTTCCTTAGCACATACTGAAGAAGAGATTGACCAAACAATAGAAGCATTTGATCAATCATTTAGAGCTATAAAAGATAATTGAATTTTATCTTCTATTACCATTAACAATTACTGGAGGTGTACTCCCTGAAGTCCCTGGTAATCCAGGAACGACTTGTGTCTGTCCATCCCATTTATCAAGAAAAAGCTTAAATAAAACTTGATCATTTAAGCCTTTGTTAAGAGTCTCATATCTCAAAGCTTCTTGCTCTGCTATTTCAACTTCAGTTTTAGCCCTCAAAAGTAACTGTCCAGCAATTTGCTTTTGTTCAATAGCAGCACGATATTCCTCAGCTATCTCAAGACCAGTTAGATCTAAACTTTTAACATCAACATAATCAAAGGAATTTAATTCCTCTGCAACAGTATCAGCAACTTTTTCAGAGATAACATTAAATTCCGTTGCTATTGTTTCTAATTCGTATTGAGAGAAAACCGATTTCAGGGCCTTGAGCAGAGATGGCTGAACTATTTTTTGGTAAACATCACTATTTCTATTTGCGATTGTTGCAAAGATTCTGCCAGCCTCACTTGGTTTTACAGAGTATTTAACTGTGGCTGTTGCTCTAATTACTTGTAAATCTTTTGTTAAAGTTTCGAACTTCTCAGGTTGAACCTGAGTTTTGATATCAAAAGGAAAAACAGATTGAATAAAAGGAATTTTAACGTTTAAACCTGCTCTTCTAGATCCACCAGTAACTTTACCAAGAGTAGTAACAACTGCAACCTGGCCAGATGGAACTACAAATAGAGCTTGCGTAAGGAGTAGAAAACCTGTAAAAGATAGGACTATTAGAAATGTTGCTGTCCCACCAGGTCCTGCTGGAGTGACATTTTTAAAAGAAGATGACATTTAAGAAATTTTTTTTCA